>Ga0310694_10005794_pt1 | contig 11767 bp, 12 predicted proteins | sample 174DNAGHGhighgp2_FD_203884 | JGI IMG/M metagenome (GOLD analysis project Ga0310694, IMG submission 203884) | Sheep rumen microbial communities from Palmerston North, Manawatu-Wanganui, New Zealand - 1742 DNA GHGhigh gp2 (v2) (version 2) | ecosystem: Host-associated > Mammals > Digestive system...
AGACTTTGCTTGACAAGGAACGTATAGACATCTTCATTGACGAACTCCCATGGCTTGATACTCCCCGCTCACGTTTTCTTAAAGCATTTGATTTGTTCTGGAATGGCTGGGCTTCGAAACATGACAACATCAAGCTTATTGTCTGTGGTTCAGCTACTACATGGATGACCAACAAGTTGCTCGGCGATAAGGGTGGGCTGCACAATCGGGTAACGAAGCAAATCTATCTTCGACCATTTAATCTTAGTGAGACAGAGGAGTTTCTGAAGTTGCGTGGTTTTGATTTATCGCGTCAGCATATCATTGAAACCTATATGGCAGTTGGTGGAACACCTTATTACCTTGATATGATGAGTCGAAGTTTGAGCGTAGCCCAAAACATAGATGCATTGTTTTTTTCTGAGAATGCACCACTACAGAAAGAGTATAATTTCCTATATAAGTCACTCTTTAAAGAGTCTCGCCTTTATAGACGAGTTGTTGAAGTGCTCTCAAAGCAGATGAAAGGTCTGACTCGCCAGGATTTGATCAAGGAAATCGGAGTAGAAGACAGTGGGTATTTCTCAGATGTTCTCGAAGATTTGTGCAACTGTGATTTCATCCGTAGTTATAATGCTTTTGGTAAGTCAGAGCGTGATGTTATGTATCAACTTACTGACCTCTATTCTTTATTCTACCTCCGTTTCGTTAAGAACTATCATGGAGGTGACGAACACTACTGGAGTCATATGGGACAAGATATTTCCAGTTGGGAGGGCTATGCTTTTGAACAGGTTTGCTTGCACCATATTCCTCAAATCAAGCATAAGTTGGGCATAAGCGGTATCCTGACAAATGTATGTTCATGGTCGTGTAAGTCGTATATTGGTAAGGATGGTGAAGAACATAAGGGTGCTCAGATAGACCTGATTATTGACCGTGGTGATAAGACCATCAACCTCTGTGAGATGAAGTTCACTAATAAGCCATTTGCAATTTCTGCTGAATATGCACAACGAATGTTGGAACGGCGTGACACATTTCGTGAGGTAACCGAAACTAATAAGTCTCTTCAATTGACAATGGTGACTGCTGCGGGTTTGGTTCGCAATGCAGGCTGGCAAAGTATAAATAATGAGGTTAATATCGACGATCTTTTTCAAGCATAGATAAATAAATTTGATGCAAGATAGTTAAAGTTGAAGAATATATGGAACATACTGCACGTTTTTTACCGAATAGGCCGTAAGAGGGCTGAAGGCGGAATGCTGAGGGAAGGGTTTGGAACGGGGCAGATGTCTTAAAAAAGAATAATAATACATAAGGAATGCAATAAAATACGGAGAGAATCGTTAATTTTGCAATAGATTAGAGAATATTGATTTATGACAAATTTACATATCAAGAATGTTGGACCTGTGGTGGAGGTCGCATTCGAACTGAAGAGGTTTAACTTCTTCATAGGCAGGCAGAGCAGTGGTAAGAGTACTATTGCCAAGATAGTGAGTTTCTGCACATGGATGGAAAAGGAGGTGCAGACGCATCCCGACAGACAGGGCGACCTGTCGCAGTATGAGCGTATGTTCAAGGTGCAACTGGAGAATTTCCACTCCATGCATGGCTATATGCGTGAAGATTCAGAGATTGTGTACGAGTCGGACTATACCACCATCAACTATAGTCACGAGCGTTGCGTTATCAGTTTGAAGGCCAAACAGACCTACGAACGTGTGAAGGTGCTTTATGTGCCGGCAGAGCGTGCCGTGGCCATTCGCGACTTGCTTCAGCTGAAAGACAACAATATTAGGAGTTTTTCGGTGGACTTTGACTCGGCCAGGAGCCGTTATACATACGAGAATCGACTGAACCTTGGACATCTGGGTATCAAGTATTACCAGACTGTTGAGGAAGGGGAACTGAGGAATAAGATTGTGGCAGATGGCAGGGTGTATGACATCCGCTTGGATGACGGGTCAAGTGGTCTGCAGAGTATTGTGCCCATTGCCGTGGCAGTTGACTTCTATTCGAAGATTTTCTACCAGGACAGCGTGGAGGCGAAGACACTAAGCGTGGCGCAGGAGCGAGACAGAAGGAATGTGAGGAATTACCTTGCTGAGGACGGTATGACAAGGGCTGCCGAATTGAGAATAGAACGTTTGCTGGTGACACACCGGACGAGTTTCGTCATCGAAGAGCCTGAGCTGAACCTGTATCCCGCGACACAACGGGATTTGTTGAATTTCATTGTGGCCTGCTGTAACGGGAAAAGGAAGCATACCCTTACCGTGACAACGCACAGCCCGTATATCATCAATCAGCTGAACCTGCTACTGAAGGCGAGCGACAAAGGCGAGAGGATTGACGGGGCTGCTATCGGTTTTGATGATTTGAACGTATTTGCCATGCAGAATGGCGAAATCCGCGACCTGAAGGTGCAGAACGAGGGCGTTCACCTAATTGACACGGCAAGACTGTCGGAAGACATTACAGATATTTACGAACAGTATGGTGCGATATGATAAAGACGTTGATAGATAAGCATTTCGCCAGCCACTACGGGCTGGGGCGAGAGGTGACAATCGACGAGATTCATACCACCGAGAGCCGCTTTGACCTGAGTGAAAACGACGGTGCTTCCGTTGTGGCATATGGTAGTGGCTATGCGTCGTTTGGAAATAATGCCCAAAGCGATATTGCCGTGCTGGACTATGAAGGGTATATTGACAAGTATGCCGGAACGGTGTTTCACAACGGACGGGGAAAGTGTGACTGCATCTTGGAATCGGATGCCGGAATGACTGTTATTCTTGACGAGATTACCAGTTCGTCCAGCGGTGTGGAGAACTTGCAGAAGCCCATTCACGGCAGGAAGAACTACGAAGGTGGCAAGTTTGAAAAGGTGGAGTATCAGTTGCTTGTCTCGCTTCAAACTTTGAAAGGGGTACCAGAGATTGCGGCACACCTTGATGCGCAGACAAAGAAGGTGTGTCTGTGCTCATACAAGCTGTATACCTCAGAAGAGATGAACCTGATAGGCAACCCTGTGAGCGTGTTTAGCCGTGGACAAGCGGAGGCTGAGCGGCAGACGGGAGAGAACGGCGTGAAGATTTCGAGCCCGCAGATTGAGGCGATGGGGTTTGAATACCGCAGAATCTCGCATTCGTTTGCCTATAGTATTTGAGTATGCTTGATCAGTCCTTTACAGCATACCATTTTAACGAGATCTTTCAGATAGAAAGGCGCAAGGGGAATATCCGAAAGGATTATTTCCCTGACTCTTATATTGCCGTGCTGGAAGAAGGTCATAGGTTGGATGACATTATTCGCGAACTCAAAAGGAAAAAGAAAGAAGAATGGAGCGACGATGATAAAAAGCTCTTTAATGACACCAAAGACCTGTTCAAAGAAAACCTGAAAGAACGCCGTGCAGAAGAATCCAAGTGGATGGAGACTCTTGCTGACAAGGTGAATGAGCGGGATTACAAAATAACGCTTGATAAGATAGACTTGGACGGGAAGAGCGGATATACCGTACCGGACACTGCTGAAAACCTGTTTGTGATGAAAACCCTTCAGTACAATCTGAAAAAGGTTTTCAAAGTGCAGCAAGCCAACAGGCACCGTATTATGACACAAGTCAGGATTCTGATGAACGAGAGCACTCCGAAGTATATCATCAGAACTGACGTTCACCACTTCTACGAAAGCATCCCTCAAGACAAACTCTTGAATATGATTAAGGGGAACACCCTGTTAAGTAAGATGTCGATGCGCTTTATCTGGCAGATACTTGAAGAATATGAGCGCAAGAAAGATGCTGAGGAGCCTGCTGGGCTTGGTGTGCCACGAGGAGTAGGTGTGAGTGCATACCTGTCTGAAATCTACCTGAGAGACCTGGATGAAAAGATCAAGCACCGTCCCGAGGTGGTGTATTACGTAAGATACGTTGACGACATCTTCATGATATTGTCTCACCTGCCAGTTGGAACAAAACTTGAAAAGTATTACGACGGAATCCGTAAGGAGTTTGCCGAATTGGGACTAGCGCTTATGGACCCTGATGATGAAGACCAGAAGGAGAAGTTACAACTGCTAGACTTTTACACTTTCATGAAAGAGGGAGATAAGAATGAGCAGGGAAACTTTACGTACCTTGGCTACACGTTGAGATGGTTGCGAAGTGTATGTGATTCAGGAACGAAGTTAAGCACCCAGTTTGCTCTGTCAAAAAGAAAGGACAAGAAAATACGCGACCGCATTGATGCCGCGTTTGCTCATTTCACAGAGAAAACAAAGTATAGCCTGAGCGGAGCCAGGAAAGATTTGAAAGACTCCTTGCGCTTTATTGCCGGTAACTATAGGCTTACGAAGTCGAAAAGTGGTATCAAAGCGGGTATTTATTACGGCAATGACTTGTTGACAGATACCAAGGCGCTTGCAGGCTTGACGGCATATCTGCATTCGAAAACAAGGAAGATTAGCGTATATCCTGAAGTGCTGAAGGGAATGCCGGAACGCCAGGTTTATATTGACGGCATTAAACGGATGGTTCTGAAGTTTGACTTCCAGAAGAACTGGGAGGCGCACAAGAATTATTCGCTGACAGATAAACGAATAAGGGAAATATCACAATGGCTATAAGAAGAATCAAAAAGAAGCTTCGTTATAAGAAGGAGAGGGTACTGCTGTCAGATACCCTTCCCTACGAATTGCCATTGATATTTACTAATCGTGGTTTCTACCGCTATTTGGTAAAGAATGAGATAGAGGTGGACGAAAACGGAACATTGCGGTGGTCTGAGAATATGACTGACGGTGCTTTCGCCCTCATGAAGTTGATAATGAATGTGGGCGATCAAGTGAAGAAAAGCGATGGAGGGGTTGATGTGAATGGCCAGAAACCCACGATTCCGTTCAACTACAAAATAGTGCACAAACCGACCAAACCGCGCGTCCTTTCGCTGATACATCCGGCCAGCCAAGTGAAGATGGTGACCTTTTATGAGAAGTATAGTTCCATGATTCTTCACTTTACGGGCAAGAGTAAGTTCTCAATACGCCGCCCGACGGATGTGGCATGCTATTTCTACTACCGAGACCGGCTACATAACAAGTTGCTGGGAAGGAAAGTGGATAGCACAGAGCAGTTCTTTAATGAATATGAGAATCTGCGGACGTATTTTACTTATCAAGAGTTCTCGAACATATACAAGTTCTACGAGTCATATAGGTACCAGCGTGCTGAAAAGAAATACCAGCATCTGTGCAGACTGGACTTGCAGAGCTGTTTTGACAGCATTTATACTCACAGCTTTACTTGGGCAGTGAATGGTGGAAAGGATGTTTATAAAGAAATATTCCCGTTTCCCAATGATGACAGGACTTTTGGCGGTGCTTTTGATCACCTGATGCAAAAGATGAACAACAACGAGACCAACGGTATTGTGATTGGTCCGGAGTTTTGCAGAATCTTTGCTGAGGTGATACTGCAATACGTTGACTCGATAACAGAGAGTAAAGCTCTTACGGAGAAAGGGTTGCGGTTGAAGAAGGATTATGAGATATATCGTTATGTAGACGACTATTTCATCTTCTACAACGAGCCTAAGGTACTAGAGGATGTACGTGCAATCCTGATTGAATCCTTGCAAGAATACAAACTGCGGTTTGGAAGCGATAAGAACGGGGATTTCAATTGCCCGGTGATTACGGATATAACCCGTGCCAAGATAAGAATAGATGAGTTGATAGATGATAACCTAACAGTTGCCGCCTACAGAACACATTTGCGCAAAGTGGATGTGGAAGAGACGGAAAAAGACAAGGCTCATCATGCAGAAGAGGAGGAAGAAGAGAGAAATCCTGCACAGGAAAAGATAGATGAGGCTGTAGCCAACAAGGATCAGTTGCGACTGAATGCTAATGAATTCAATGCGAGGTTCAAAGATATAGTGGCCTCAATAGGAGTGACTTATACCGATGTGCTGAACTACACACTGATGCGTATTGGTATCAAGACCGAGACGTTGCTAAAGGACTTTGACAAGGAGTTCAAAATCCTTTCCTTGGCGGAGGACCAGACCGAGGCGGTGGTAAAGCAGAAGCAGCGCAAGGAACGGATGCTAGTGAATTACTTGCAGGAGTTGATAGATGTGATTTTCTTCCTCTATGCCAGGAGCAAGAAAGTAAATACAACGCTGAAGGCTATCATTGCATTGAATATTATTCTAGACTATGTGCAGAGTGATTACCATTACCCCAAGGAGTCTCCACGTATGAGCAAAGAAGCCCGGGATGTGGTGATGAAGAAATTAAGGGATGAAATAGCCTTGTTGTTCCAGACCTCTACATTCAACGAATATACGCAACTGGAGATACTGTACTTCCTGATTGTGTTGAAGAAGATGGGAGGCCAATACTATATGCCTAAGGCGGTTTTGAACCGATATCTCTCAAACAAGGAGGAAGAGAAACCTCGACTGAATGACTTGAACATGCTGTCAGTACTGATGCTTCTTTATTATTGGGGCGATAGCGCCAAATATGAGAAGGAGAGAACGGAAGTGTTGCTGCATGTGAAGAGAAAGTTTGGGCGAGTGGTTCCCAGGATGAGGCGGCAATATGCCGAACTGGTGATGACCACCATTGAGTTGACATCGTGTCCATTTGTAGATAACGGTGTGAAACACGAACTGCTCATTCTGATGGGGGTAGAGGATAGGAAGGAGCGGCTTTCGATAATGAAGTATTTAAACAAATTCGGGTTCTGTGTACGTTGGACTGGATTGAACGTTACTAAGGAACTCGGAGCAAAAATATCGCAGGAGGTCTATTCGTAGGACTTTAAACAGTACAGACGGATGGGTTAATGCGCGTATGGGTGCCAAGTATTCAGATCCTAAAAGCTATACACACATACCTTGGCACAAGTCACAGCGACTACAATTAGGTCTTCAGGGTCTGGGGCCTAACATATGAAATCAATTAAAACCATATAAAAATTCCCCTGCTTTCCTTCGGGAGGGCAGGGGATTATTTTTCGTGGGAAGTGCACCATAATAAGCGCCTTTTAACCCAATTTACGTGCAAAAGTACACATTTTGGGTGAATTATGCAAGAATTATGCTGAAAAATTTTGTCATGTCAGAAAAAAAGTTTTATCTTTGCAGCCGAATTTGAATCAAATTGTTTACGATAATGAAGTGTAACTCTTATAAATACATCGCTAACCCGACGCTCCGACTCGCCGGAAATAAGGTGGCTCCTGAATGTGGAACCGCTTATATCCGTGTGCGTGCGTCGGTGGACCTCATTATCTAAACCATTCCCCCGACAGAAGATATAAGCTATCCAATAACAGAACGGCCACCCGGTAGAATTTACTAGGTGGCCGTTTTTGCGTTTATGCCCTAACGTGCTGAAAATGAGCGTGGGCAAACAATTGGATAACATTCAGTGAAGGCGCGAGCCTACTGATTCTAATAAGTTCCAGATTCGCCCCGTGGTTCGGCAAGCTCACCGCGAGTAAGAGGCTGATAATCAAGCGGGGCGATTTTTTGGATAACATTAAGTGAGAGGCGGAGGCTAAGAACTCCGCAGGTAAAAGTTCTTCGACGAGCGAAGCGACAAAGTCGAGCGAAAAATGAAGAGTTAATAGTTATAAGGATTATGAAACAGAAAAAATCGAAACAAAAGTTCAAGCCCCTGAGCGAGGCCACGCCAGGGGAGTTACGCGAGGCCTTTAAGATTGCCTCGTACTGGCTGACCGATGTGCTGGATGGCGAAACGGAAGTGGGCGCTTTCAGTGAAGCAAACCTGGGCGAACCCGCCATTGAGTACTTCCCAAAGCGTGCGTATATGACGCTGAAGGACCCCAACAGCAAGTGGCACTGGAAGCAGGGCACCAAGCTGAGCACCCTGATGATAAACGTCATCAAGAGCGACATGGCTCACGTGATGCGCGACTATATGAATATGGACGCGCCCATAGTGAAAGCCAACTGCGAGTTTGAGCGTGACGGTGCAGACGAGGACGGTTGGGATGATGCCAACGAACCCGAAGAGGTGGATCCGGAAGACAGACTGAATGGATTTCGGGTTCAGACCTATGAGGAGAAGTTGGCAGAGTTGGAACGCTACGAGAGCCAGCGCGACAAGGGCATGAAGATTGCCCGCGCTGCGGCCAAGGAGAGCGGTGACCCCAAGCTGGTGCTGTATGTGGAGCTGGCCTTCACACTGCCCGACTACCGTGCAATCAGTAAGAAGATGCGCGTGACCCAGGCGGAGGTGAAAGAGTTGGAGGAAAGGTTGATAGCATTGCTACAGGCCTGACCTCTGGGCTCTAGATTAAATTAAAAGAAGTAGTAACAATTTAAATGACAAGAAAATGAACTTATTAGAAAAGATAGATGAACTCCGCGCACAGAGCGTGACTGCAGAGAAATTTGAAGAAGTTTGGGGCCTCAGTATTGAGGATCACCTCGACCGACTCATGACTTTTGTGGAAGAGCAGAAGAACGCTGACGCGAAGAAATAATCAGGTGAGGCCGGAGAAGGCCGGCCAAGTGTTTAACAATTAGCTGTAAGGGCTGCTGCGGTAACGTGGCGGCCCTTACTATTAAAAAAGGTAAAGGAGAAAACGGATATGATTGACTGGACAAGTGTAGTACTGGGGCTGTTGACCCTGGTGGGCGGTTGCGGGTGGGTGATAGACCGCCGCAAGTATAAGGTGGAGGTCAAGAAACTGGAAGCTGAGGTGAAGCAGATGGAGGCGGAATCGAAGCAGAAGTATATGGACCTGGCAAAGGAGTATGTTGAGGAGTTCCGCAAGAACATTGGGGAACCCCTGCAACAGGAAGTAGGTGAACTGAGAAAAGAAGTAAAGGAGCTGAAAGATGCAGTGGAAGGTATCAATGATTGTCCTTATAGGGCTGAGTGTCCTGTGCGTGACAGGATGCGGCACGGTGCGGCGCACGATGACGCATGAGGCTACGGATGTGAGGATTCAGGAATCTACCGAGGTGACGGCGCGGGATAGCGTGGTGGTGGAACTGCGGGATACGCTGGTGGAAACCACGACGATAACCATAGACCGAAACGAGGTAGGGGACACACTGAAGGTGGTTCAGGTGACTGACCGGGAACGCGTTCGCTCGAGGGCTGATGTAAGAAGTAAGAAGGAAGAGGTGCGGGTGGTGAGGGATACGGTGTATGTGGCTGTCAGAGACTCTGTTCAAGTTGACAGGGGACAGGTGAGAGGTGACAGTTATCAGAGCGGGGGAACCGCTCTGCACCGTGCACTGAAGTGGATCTTGGCTGTCGCCTTCCTCCTTCTCGCCTCGGTAGTGCTCGTGCGAGCACGGCACTGACACTCGGCTCGGCGTCGGTTTTGGATTGTGGTGGCAGTGACGGTGCTGATAGGGATTGTAAAGTTTAGAGTTTAGAGTTTAGAGTTTAGAGAAAAGGTATGAAGTATTTTAAGATGAAGGAGTTTGAGTGTCACGATGGATGTGAGATGCCGGCAGAGGCGAGAGTAAACATCGAGGCACTGGTGGAGGCGGTGCTTGATCCGGTAAGGGAGAAGCTGGGGATGCCTATCAAGGTGAATAGTGGGTATAGATGTCCTAGGCATAACGAGGAAGTCCTAGGAGTGAGGAACAGCCAACACATGAAGGGTGAGGCGGCGGACGTTGTGCCAGTGGACAGTGGACAGGTGAAAGTGGACAGTTTGGAGCGGCTGGTGGAGATGATCAAGCGGAACGGGAAGTGGGATCAGATGATTGTGTATCCGACGTTTGTGCATGTGAGCTGGAAGCGGAATGGGCCTAATCGGCATCAGGTGATTAGGAAGATAGGATATCCTAGGCATAACGAGGATGGACTAGGAGAGTGGTTTAGAGTTTAGAGTTTATAGTTTATAGTTTAGAGTTTATAGTTTATAGTTTATAGTTTATAGTTTAGAGTTTATAGTTTAGAGAAAGGAGATTTGAATTATGGCAAAGGTGAATGGTGTGGCCACGCAACTGAGTGGCAAGGTGGGTCAGCTGATTTATAGGCAGACCAAGTATGGAACGGTGGTGTATGAGGCGAAGAAGGCGAGTGTGCCGCAGCGTACGGAGGCGCAGATGCAGATCAGGACGCAGTGGGGCAACATGGCGGCTGTGTATCGGCAGTTTAACCAGACGCTGAAGAAGGGTTTTGAGGGTCTGAACGGCAGGATGAACGACTATAACGCGTTTATCCAGGCGAACACGAACGTGGTGAAGGTGTATGTGCCCAAGAGCGTGAGGCTGAACGGCGGCAGTGTGCTGGCTCCGTATCAGATTACTCGTGGCAGCATGCCGAGTATCGCGATGACGAAGAACGCGGGGGGTGTGCTGGTGAGCGACCTGAACGTGGGGAGTCTGGTGATTGGCGAGGAGACGACGGTGGCGGATCTGGCGAACGCGGTGATTGCGCTGAACGACGGCTATGAGGCTGGTGACCAGGTGACGTTTTTCTACGGTCAGCAGACGACGGACGCGGTGACGGGGATTCCCCGAGCACGAATCTACGGCTACAAGGTGATGCTGAACCCGGGCGACAGTACGCCGCTGCTGGAGGTGGTGAGCAGCGTGGGCTTTTCGAGTGTTGACGGTAAGCTGGGTATGGACCGCGCGATCGTGGATGGTGCTGCGGTGTGGATTCATAGCCGTGAGGATGGCTCGGGCGGGCTGAAGGTGAGCACGCAGTATCTGTATGTGGACAGCAGTGTGCTGGCGGGCTACCAGACGAGTCAGGCGATGGCGGGTGCCGCGAACAGCTATGGCGGGATTAACACGAGTGCGGTGTATCTGCAGCCGGGAGGTGCGAATAACGCTGGTGTTATCGGTAGCCTGCCTCAGAGCCCTAGTGGCGGTGGTAGTGGGACGAACACGGATCCGACGGATGGCACGGATCCGACGGATGGCACGGATCCGACGAACGGCACGAATCCGACAGGAGGCGGTGGAACGGATCATGGTGGGGATGATTATGATCCTAATGGTAACTAACAGTTTCTTTAGACAGGAGGACGGAAGAGGGGCTGGTGCGATGATGGCACTGGCCTCTTTTGACGGAAGGACGGAAAAAAATAATGATAGATGTGTAGTTATTCAAAATAAATGTGTACCTTTGCAAACAATTGAAGATTGAAGATTGAAGATTGAAGATTGAAGATTGAAGATGGAAGATGGAAGAAGCCGATTACCGTGGTGGATGATGGGACTGAGACGAATGAGACAAGGCTGGGGGCTGTGTGTGATTTGTTGTATGCGATGGATAAATTACACATCGATGATGATTTGCTGGTTGTCGCAGCGGATAATCTGCTGTTTTTCTCGTTTCAGGAGTTTGTGGACTTCGCCAAGGCGAAGGGGACGAGTTGCATCATGTGTCATGAGCAGCCATCAATAGAGAAGTTGCAAAGGACTGGTGTCGTGGAACTGGATGAGGATCACGGGGTGCTGGGTATGGAGGAGAAACCTCAGTTGCCAAAGAGTCATTGGGCTGTGCCTCCATTCTATATCTATCTGAAGAAAGACCTTGACTTGGTGCGACACTCGGTCGAGAATGGCTGTGGCAAGGATGCGCCAGGTAACTTGGCACATTATATGGTGGAGCATACCACTATGCATGCTTGGCCCATGAGTGCAGGGCGATTTGACATTGGGTCAATCGACACCTACGAAGAGGCCAAACGGAAGTTTGGATGATTTATTCATTTTCTCGCTCGCTCCGAGAAAACGAACCAAAAGGGTTTTGTTCA
>Ga0310694_10005795_pt1 | contig 11765 bp, 9 predicted proteins | sample 174DNAGHGhighgp2_FD_203884 | JGI IMG/M metagenome (GOLD analysis project Ga0310694, IMG submission 203884) | Sheep rumen microbial communities from Palmerston North, Manawatu-Wanganui, New Zealand - 1742 DNA GHGhigh gp2 (v2) (version 2) | ecosystem: Host-associated > Mammals > Digestive system >...
AGGAGACACACCAGCACCGCCGCCTCGATAAGCAGCAGCACGCCCACCACCAGAGGCCCGTTCCCGATCAGAAAATCACGCATACTTCTCTCTCCTTACATATGATTCCTAACGAAATTGTATCGAAACAAAGGAAAACTGTCAAGGCGGGGAAGGGGCGACAGGAATTGCTACCTTTGCCGCTTAAAAAGTGGCGACGGGATTTGTCGCGCCTGCGGGCTTGGTCGGGGCGCGGCTCTGAAGCCCCACTGGGGCTTCATTCACTCCCGCGCCCTTCAAATCCCGTCTTTTCCCAAAAAAGCAATAAAAGAGACCATCCGATGGATGGTCTCTTTTATTGGTCGGGGCGACGGGATTTGAACCCACGACCTTTTGGTCCCGAACCAAACGCGCTACCAAACTGCGCTACGCCCCGAAAAAAAGGGGCTAAGGCCGACCTTAGACCCTTTTTTCATGGAGCCAAATGTCAGACTCGAACTGACGACCTGCGCATTACGAATGCGCTGCTCTACCGACTGAGCTAATTTGGCACGCTTCTTACGAAGCCTGCTTATCATAGCAAATCGCAGGGAAAAAGTCAAGATGTTTCGTGGAATAAAAAAGACCGCCGATCTCTCGGCGGTCTTGTCCGTTTTCGTTCTCAATACCCCAACAGCAGCTGTAGGGTCTTGGTGCCGGCCTGGCCGTCCACGGTCAGGTTGTTGGCCTTCTGGAAGGCCTTCACGGCTGCCACGGTGTCCGTGCCGCAGTAGCCGGTGGCCTTACCCTTCAGATACCCTTTCTTGATCAGGGCCTCCTGGACGGTCTTGACGATGTCCAGCTTGTCCTTCTCCTTCATGGTATAGGCGGTGGCCTTGTCGGACATGAGCTTGTCGTAGGTGTCCTTATCGCACTTGCCGGTCTGCTTCAGATCGTTCCGCTCTTGGAACTTGGTGACCGCCTTGGAGCACATGGCGCCGTACAGGGTGGTCACCTGGCCCTTGCCCTCCGCATCCTTCTCGGGATAGGGCATGTAATGGAGGTCGACCAGCCGCTGCTGCACCTTCTTCACGGTCTCGCCGTCGTTGGTGCCGCCCACTTCCAGGGTCTTAAAATCGCCGGTAGCAGAGGTATCGGGGGTCTCCACAGGGGTCGCTTCCGGGGCGTCGGTGGAGGTGACCTCAGGGGTGGCCGTAGGCGCGGCGGTGGGTTTCAACGTGACCACGGCGGTGGCGGTAGGATCGGCGGTGGCGGCCTTGGCCTTGTTCTTGGCGCAGGAGCCGGAGAAGGCCAGGATCAATATGGCGGCGATCAGGATGATGGCGGCCGCCGCGAACAGCAGCAGCGTCATAAGCCGTACCCGATACGCAGCCCCGCCCAGGCGCAGTTTAATGTATTTGTCCATCAAGGAAGTCTTTTCGTTTTCTTCGCTCATCGTTGTTTCCCTCCCTTTATGTGTTGCGTGAACGTACAATACATATTGTATACATTTACGTATACATTCTTCAACAAAAGTATGAACAGAATATTAACAAATACATAAAAAAGGAGGATTTTGCTAATTATTTACAATTCGTCCGGAAAAATGCACGCGGCCGGCGAGGCGGCCAGCATAGGGAACGAAGCGAGATATATTGAAAAAGCCCCAGCCGTTTCGCGGCTGGAGCTTCGATCCTTTACGGTGTCTGAGGCTTATTCTTTGGTGAGCGCTCTCGTGATGCGGGCAAGGGCTTCGTCCAGCTCCTCGTAGGTGACGGGGATAGGCGGCGCGAAGCGGATGGTGTGGTCGTGGGTCTCCTTGCAGAGGACGCCTTCATGGATGCAGGCCTTCACGTAATCGAAAGCGTCGCCGTAGAACTCCACGCCGATCAACAGGCCGCGGCCGCGGACTTCCTTGATCTCCGGGTTGTGGATCTTCTTCAGGCCGTCCATGAAGTACTTGCCCTTTTCACGAGCCAGCCGGGGATAATCGTCCCGCTGCAGGATCTCCAGGGCTTTGACGCCGCAGGCGCAGGCCAGGGGATTGCCGCCGAAGGTGGAGCCGTGGGAGCCGGGGGTGTAGAGACCCAGGATGTCCTCGTTGGCCGCGATGGCGGAAAGGGGCATGACGCCGCCGCCCAGGGCCTTGCCCATGATGTAGATATCCGGGATGACGTTCTCGTGCCAGCAGGCGAACATGTCGCCGGTGCGGGCGAAGCCGGTCTGGACTTCGTCGGCCAGGAAGAGGATGTTGTTCTCCGTGCAGATCTGGCGGACCTCCGTGAGCCATCCCTCCGGGGGAACGATGATGCCCGCTTCGCCCTGGATGGGCTCGGCAAGGAAGGCGACGGTGTTGGGCGTGATGGCGTCACGCAGGGCCTGGGCGTCGCCGTAGGGGATGGTCTTGAACCCGGGGCAATAGGGGCCGTAGTTGTCCTTGGCCAGGGGATCGGTGGAGAAGCTGATGATAGCGATGGTGCGGCCGTGGAAGTTGTTGGCGCAGGTGATGATCTCCTGCTTGCCGTTCTCCACGCCCTTGACCTTGGCGCCCCAAAGACGGGCGGTCTTGAGCGCGGTTTCCACCGCTTCCGCGCCGGTGTTCATGGGCAGGACCATGTCTTTGCCCGTGAGCTTCGTCAGAGCCTCATAAAAATCGCCCAGGTTCTCGCAGTGGAACGCGCGGCTGGTCAGGGTGCACTTGTCCAGCTGCGCCTTGGCGGCCGCCACGATCTCCGGATGGCGATGGCCGAAGTTGTGGGCGGAGTAGGCGGACAGCATATCGAAGTACTGACGGCCTTCGGGGTCGGTGACCACGGCGCCTTCGGCCTTCACGATGACGACGGGCTTGGGCGCGTAGTTGTGGGCGCCGTACTTGTTGGTTTTTTCGATGATCTCTTTTGAAGTATGCATGGCTTTCTCCTGATTATCTCATTATTTTTCGGACATGTAGGGATAGACGATGGCGTCGGAGGGATTGAAGGTCTCCTTCACGGCGTGGGGGCTCATCCAGCGGATCATGTTGAGGACCGTTCCGGCCTTGTCGTTGGTGCCGGAGGCGCGGGAACCGCCGAAGGGCTGCTGACCTACCACCGCGCCGGTGCATTTGTCGTTGATGTAGAAGTTGCCTTCCGCATGGAGGAGCGCCTTCTCCATCATGACGATGGCTTCCCGATCCTGGGCGAAAATGGCGCCGGTCAGGGCGTAGGGGGAGGCCTCGTCGCAGATCTTCAGCGTCTCTTCCAGCTTCTCATCCGGATAGACGTATACAGAGAGGATGGGCCCGAAGATCTCCTTGACCATGGATTCGTAATCCGGGTCCTTGCAGACGATGACGGTGGGCTCCACGAACCAGCCCTTGGAATCGTCGCAGTTGCCGCCGATGACGATCTCACAATCCGGGCTCTGCTTGGCACGATCGATATATCCCTTGCAGCGTTCGAAGGAGGCCTTGTCGATGACGGCTGCCAGGAAGGTATCGAAATCCTGCACGTCACCCATCTTCACCTCCTGCATCATCTCCTTCATGGTCGAAAGGACCTCTGGCCAAATGCTGGCCGGAATGAAAGCGCGGGAGCAGGCAGAGCACTTCTGGCCCTGATACTCGAAGGAGCCACGAATGAGGGCAGCCGCCAGGGGACGGACCTTGGCGGTATTATGGGCGAAGATGAAGTCCTTACCGCCGGTCTCGCCCACGATGCGGGGATAGTTGCGGTAGGAGGCGATGTTCTCGCCGATCTGCTTCCAGACACCCTGGAAGACTTCGGTGGAGCCGGTGAAATGGAAGCCGGCCAGCTCCTTGCGGGAGATGACGTACTTGGCCATGTCGGTACCGTTGCAGGGAACGAAGTTGATGACGCCGGCGGGCAGGCCGCAGTCCATGAGCAGCTTCATGAAATAGTAATTGGAGAGCACCGCCGTACGGGAGGGCTTCCAGACCGCCACGTTGCCGACGATGGACGGCGCCATGGGCAGGTTCCCGCCGATGGAGGTGAAATTGAAGGGCGTGATGGCGCAGATGAACCCATCCAGGGCGCGATAGTCCTGCCTGTCCCAAATGCCGGGGATGGAGGCGGGCTGATCCTTGAAGATCTCCTGGGCGGACCATACGCCGAAGCGCAAAAAGTCGGCCAGCTCAGCAATGTCGATCTCCGCCTGGAACACGGTCTTGGACTGGCCCAGCATGGTGGAGGCGTTTAGAACCTTCCGGTAGGGACCGGTGATCATATCGGCCGCCTTCAGGAAGATGGCCGAGCGATGCTCCCAGGGCATGTCTTCCCACTTTTTCTTGGCCGCCAGCGCAGCGTCCACCGCCATGGTCAGTTCCTTTTCGCCGGCCATGCAGCACTCGGCGATCACGTGGTGGTGATCGTGAGGCATGGTGACTTGGATGGTCCTCTCCGTAAAGATCTCCTTGCCGCCGATGATCAGCGGGATCTTCACGATCTCGGCAGACTGGCGAGCAAGCTCCTCCTTCAGCTCCGCGCGCTCCTTGGAGCCGGGGAGATACCCGCGGAAGGCATCGTTCGCAGGACGGTCGATGGTGAAATAAGCGTTTGCCATAAATCCTCCTTATATACTTTTGTTCGTTCAGGAAACTGCTTACTGATTGCCCAGGGTAGCCACCAGCACGGCCTTGATGGTGTGGAGCCGGTTCTCGGCCTCATCGAAGACCTTGCTGTTCTCTGACAGGAACACGTCGTCCGTGACCTCCCGGATGTCATAGCCCAGCTTCAGCTGCTCGCTGGCCATTGTGGTGTTGAAGTCGTGGAAGGAGGGGAGGCAGTGGAGGAAGATGCACTTCGGATTCCCGGTGCACTCCATGAGCTCCTTGGTGACCTTGAAGGGGGTCAGCAGCTTCACCCGCTGGGGGATCAGCGCCTCCTCGCCCATGGAGGCCCAGATGTCGGTGTATAGGGCGTCGGCGCCCTCCACGATGGCGGGATCGTCGCTGATCTCGATGACGGCGCCGCTCTCCTTGGCGGCCTCTGCACAGCGGGCCAGGACTTCGGGGGCGGGATAGAGCTCCTTGGGACCGTAGCCGCAGTAGTGGATGCCCAGCTTGGAGCAGATGTACATGAGGCAGTAGGCCACGTTGTTCCTCGTATCGCCGCAGAACACCAGCTTGCACTGGTTCAGGGGCTTGTCCGCGTTCTCCTCCAGGGTGAGGATGTCCGCAAGAGCCTGGGTGGGATGATCCACGTCGGTGAGGCCGTTGAACACGGGCACGCCGGAATATTTCATAAGGTCTTCCACCACCTTCTGATCGAAGCCGCGGTATTCGATGCCGTCGAACATCCGGCCCAGGACCTTGGCGGTGTCGGCCAAAGACTCCTTCTTGCCCATCTGGGAGGACTTGGAATCCAGGAACGTGACTCCGGCGCCCTCGTCCATGGCCGCCACTTCGAAGGCGCAGCGGGTGCGGGTGGAGGTCTTTTCAAAGAGCAGGACGATGTTCTTGCCGGCGAGGGTGTCGCCCTTGACGCCGGCTTTTTTCTTGACCTTGAGCTCCTTGGCCAAATCCAGCATATAGCGGATCTCCTCGGGGGTGAAGTCCATGATGGTCAGGAAGGAACGGCCTTTCAGATCAACTGCCATGTTTCTTTTTCTCCTTTAATTCTGGTATTCATATTTGCCAAAGGTATGCAATACATCATATCATCTTTTCCCTTCGCTGACAAGGGTGCTGTGAAGGGGGTATGACCAAAAAATGACGAAAAACTGGACATTTTATTGCCAAAGGATGAACAATCAGATTTTTTTGAAATAGATTATAAACAAACATCGAAAACACTGAAAAAAATAAAACGGTATGGTAGGATGCAACCAAAAGCGAGAGGAGGGACCTACCGTGAACCGTATCAGAAAAGCTGAGGCGTTCCTTCTTTTTCTGCTGCTTTTGCTGCTTCCCTGCGCCGCGTTCGCAGAGGGGGAAAACGACGATGCGCCCGCTTCCCAGGAGGACGGGCTGATCGTGCCGACGAAGGATCAGGAGACCGAGGGAAAACCGGTGCGGGTAAACGCCGCTGCCGAGGAAGGCCTCCGGCAACAGATCCTGGACACCTATGCGGCGGCCAAGAAACGGGCCCGGCGCAAGTCCTTCAAGGGATACTGCGGAGCCTACGTGGCTAATCAACTGGTTGTCCTGGGCATCAACACCTCCTACCTGAGCGCCAACGGCAACAACACCTTCGAGCTCTATCGGGACCTGAAAACCACTTCCGGCGGCTATTCCATATCTGCGTACAGAGCCAAGGACTACACCTTGGAGGAAGCCCTGCGAGCCATCATGGGCAAAGAGCCGGCCGCCACCAACATTTTGGTGGGGTTTCAGAAGGGCACCAGCTCGGCCGGGAAGAAATACGGTCACGTACTCTTCATTCACGGCATCCGCAACGGGAAGATATTCTATTCCGACAGCTGCACCAGGACCGTGGACGACGTCAAGTATAAGGAAGGGGAACCCATCGTGTGCTCCCTGGAATCCTTCGTGGATCTGTACGCCAAATACAAGCTGGACGGGGTGATCCACTTCAGTCAGCCGAAGAAGGTCCATCAGACGCCCAGCATAGACGTGACGGCCTCTACCAGCTCCGAGAAGCTGGTCAACGAGAGCTGACCGGCGGGCGGAGCACCAAAGCCCCAACTGGCGAACAGAAACGGGATCTGCGCCGCCTGAGCGGCAGCCAGGTCCTTGGCGGTGTCGCCTACATAGACCGCCCGCTGGATATCGTTCCTCGCAAGCAACAGTGCGATATTCTCCCCTTTGTCGAGGCCTGTCCGGCCCGCGGTCTCGTGATCGTCGAACAGGGATGCGACCCCGTGGGCGTGGAAAAAGGCCTGGGCGTACTCCTCCGTGCAGTTGCTGACGAGGCCGATGAAATAGCGCCTGTTCAACTGCCGCAACGTCTCTCGGACCTTGGGATAGAGATGCGCGCCCCGCTCAAAGAGGTAGGGCGCTTCCGCGTCCAGGCACCGATCCGTGAGGGCATATCGCTCCGCGGGCGGCAGATCGGGGAACTGCACGTCGCCGATCTCCCGGGGCGTCAAACCCATGAGCCGGGAAAGCTCCTCCTCCGTGATACGGCGGCCCAAAGGCGAAAGCACACGGTTCCAGCACAGCAACACCTCTTGGGAGGAATCCCACAGCGTTCCGTCCAAATCGAACAAAACGGCTTCTTTTTTTCCTTTCATTTCCCACGGCTCCCTTTCTTTTGCCAGTATTGTACCCGGTATGAGCCGGTTTGTCCAGATTGCAGCCGGGAAGGACATGTGATATACTACCTTATTATGGAAAAGATCGAGTATGAACTCATACGCTCCCGTCGTCGGACCCTGGCCGTGGAGGTGGACGCCTCAGGCCAGGTCCTGGTCCGTTCGCCCCGCCTGATGCCCAAATGGCGGATCGAAGCCTTCGTCAAGGAACGGGCGGACTGGATCGAGCGAGCCCGGCAGCGCCAGGCTCGGCGGCAGCAGAACCTGCCCGAGATCCGAGAGGAGGACAAGGCCCTCTACGTGAAGCGGGCCAAGGCCATCCTGCCCCCGAAGATCGACTATTACGCCCAGCGCATGGGCGTGGTGCCCACGGGCCTTACCGTGACCTCGGCCAAGACCCGCTTCGGCAGCTGCTCCGGGAAAAATCGGCTGTCCTTCTCCTGGCGGCTCATGGCCTATCCGGAGGCGGCCATCGACTACGTGGTGGTCCACGAACTGGCGCACATCCGGTACAAGGACCACAGCCGGGCGTTCTATGGGTTCATCGAAAGCGTGTTGCCCGATTACCGGGACAGGATCAAACTTCTCAAGGGAACACAGGAGGCATAGGATGAAAAAGGTGTATTTTGCCGGTTCCATTCGGGGCGGACGGCAGGACGCGGCCCTGTACGGGGAGATGATCGCGTATCTCGAAAAGAAAGGCTGCCAGGTGCTGACGGAGCACGTGGGCCTCGAATCCCTTCAGGCGGAGGGGGAGAGGACCATGACCGAGGAGGAGATCTTTCAGCGGGACATGGCCTGGCTGACGGAAAGCGATATGGTGGTGGCGGAGTGCACCACCCCGTCCCACGGCGTGGGCTACGAGCTGGGCCGGGCCCGGGAGATGGGGAAGCCCGTCCACATCTTTTATGATTTGACCCGAGGTCGACTCTCCGCCATGCTGGCGGGGGACAGCCGCTTCGTCCTGCACCCCTATTTGGCTAAGGAGGAGATATTCGAAGCCCTGGACGGGATCGCTCGCGCATAAAGGAGATCGAACGAACGTTGAAACGGACGCTGAAAAATGGCATAGCGCTTTTGCTCCTGCTGCTTTTGCTGGCGGGCGGCTGCATGACGCCTTTGCCCCAGGGTACCCATGAACGGGTGCCCTCGCCCACGTCCGCCCTGACGGCGCAGCAGCCCGATCCCCAGGCAAAAAACGGCACCACCGAGGGTGTGGAACTTCAGTTCACCGAGGTCCGTTCCTCCGGGGATCGGGAGGGCGCTTACGAGGGATGCGCGTCAGAGGACTGGTTCGAGCTCTACAACGCCGGGACCAGGGCCGTGAACCTGGGAAACCTGTTCATCACCAACGATCCCGAAAAGCCCGATCAGCATCCCTTGCCCAAGACCACCCTGAAGCCGGGCCAGTATATGGCCATCTGCTGCTGCGATAGGGAAAGCCATCCCTCCGTGCCCATGGGCATCGCCCGCCGGGGGGAGACACTGTACATCTTTTCCGGCAGCCGACAGGAGATCTGCCGTATCGACGTGCCGCCCTTGGAGGCTGACGTCAGCTGGGGCCTTTCTAACGGCGTTTGGGGCTATTGCACGGAGCCGACCCCCGGCCGGGCCAACGGCAGGGTCTTCGCCTCCCTGGAACCGGTGGAGGTGGAATCTCTGGGCGTGAGCGTGTCGGAGGTGCTGATCTCGGGCAAGTATGCCGCCGTGACTCCCGACGGGAGCTACAGCGATTTCGTGGAGCTCCACAACGATACGGATGACCCCGTTTCCCTGAAAAACTGGTTCCTGTCCGATGGGGCGGACGATGTGAAGAAGTGGTCCTTCCCGGACGTGATGGTGGAACCGGACGGGTATCTGCTGGTGCTGCTGGGCGGGGACGGCGCTCCCCGAGAAGACGGGCTGCTGCAGGCCGGTTTTTCCGTCAATCGACGAGAAGAGGTGGTCCTGTACGACGCCGACGCCCTGACCTACTCCGTGTTTACCCTGCCGGAGAGGATACGATCCGACGTGTCCATAGGCCCTGACGGGGCGTACTACCTTTGTCCCACCCCGGGCCGTGCCAACGGTCCCGCCGCCTATACCGCCACCGACGGGGGCTGTTACGATTATACCGGCGTCTTCATCAGCGAGGTCTGCGCCTATGCGGGGGCAGGCAGCAACGACTGGATAGAGCTGCACAACGCCACCGCCAAGCCGGTGTCTCTGGCGGGCTGGCGGCTGGGGAAGGACCGGGAGGGGGAGAAGGTCATAGACCTGAACGGCACCCTGGCCCCGGGTGGATACGCGGTGTTTGAGACCACCTCCCACGAGGTGCGCTGGAAGGACGGCGTGGGCGCCTTCGGCCTGTCCCTGGCGGGGCAGACCCTGTATCTGGTGGACGAAACGGGACAGCTGCGGGACGAGTTCGCCACAGGCGTCCTGGAGCCGGAGCGTAGTTCCGGCCGCGTGGAGGGCAACGGCAACATCGCACGAGTCTTCTTCACCAAGCCAACCAAGGGCGCCCGCAACAGCGACCAGTATGCCCTGGGCTACGCTAAGGCCCCCCTGTTTTCCGAGACCGGCCTCTATCAGACGGACCCCTTTAAGCTTGTTTTGACCTCCGGTGAGGGGGCGATCATTCGCTATACCACCAACGGCAGCGAGCCCACGGCTTCCTCCTCGGTGTACGACGGGCCCATAGAGATCAAGAAAAATACGGTGGTCCGGGCCTTCGCTCAACAGGACGGGCTCCTGGACAGCGAGATCGTCACCTACACCTTCCTATTCACGGAGCCCCACGAGCTGCCGGTGGTCTGCGTCTCCCTGAAGCCCAAGGACCTGGAGGCCCTTTCCTCCGCTCGCTCCAAGGTGTCCGCCAGCAAGGCCCAGCGCAAGGGGTATTTCAGCTATTACGAGGGCGGCAAGCTTTCCACCCAGTTCCCGGCGGACTTCAAGACCAAGGGCGCGGGCACCCTGGGGTACGATCAGATCGCCTTGACCATCCACCTCAGGGGGAAATACGGCCAGGGCAGCGTGACCTATCCGTTCTTCAAGGAGTACGGGTGGCGGGAGTATACCTCCCTGTGCATCCGCAACTCAGGCCAGGATCACTCCTGCGCCCGCATCCGGGATTCCTTCGCCGCCCGGCTCTGCTTTGGCTTGAATATCGACGTAGCGGTCACCCGACCGGTAGCCGTGTACATCAACGGCAAATACTACGGCCTCTACGACCTCAACGAGGACCAGAACGACGATTATCTTGAAAGCCACTTCGGCGTGGACAAGAAGAAGGTGGAGATCATCCGCTACAACTCCCGGCTGGTCAAGGGGACGAAGACGGACTGGACCCGGGTCATCAACTACGCCAAGAGCAAGAACCTGTCGAAGGATGCTGTGTATGAATCCTTCATTCAATGGGTGGACCCGGATTACTTCATCGACTATCTGGTGTGCTCCATATACCTCAGCAACGGGGACATGGCCAACCAGAAGTACTGGCACACCACGGACAACGCCATCCGCTGGCGGGCCATCTTCTACGACTTCGACTACGCCATGGGCTACAATGATGGCTCCGTGAAGCGGAACCTGATGAAGAACTTCTTCAGCATGGACGGGACGCCCACCGCCAGCGACACCCTGTATACCTACATCCCGGCGGCGTTTGTGCAGAACAAGGCATGGCGGGAGAAGTTCATCGAACGATACGTGGAGCTGACGGTGACCACCTTCGCCCCGGAGCGGGCCAATCGGATACTTCGGGAGCTGCAGGACGAAATGGCCTCCGAGATGCCCCGGCATATCGCTCGCTGGAGCAGGCCCTCCTCCATGGCGAAGTGGGAAAGCAACGTGGACCAGATCCAGAAATGGATGGACGCAAGGCCCGCCTACGCCCTGGAGAACCTGCGCAAATATTTCAACCTCAAGCAGAGCTACATCGACGAGCTGGTGGCAAAATACACACCGGCGGGCTGAAAAACGGTATATAAAAACGGACGCGGTCTTCCGCGTCCGTTTATGCTTTTGGCGCTTATGCCCAGATGAACCAGATCAGCAAATAGCCTGTGATTACCGCGGCCAGGGTGAAGGGCACGCCGAACTTCATGAAGGTCCCGGCCTTCACTTCGTACCCCTCCCGGCGAAGGATACCGATGCCGGCGATGTTGGCGGAGGCGCCGATGGGGGTCAGATTCCCGCCAAGGGTGGCGCCGCACAGGAGGCCGTAATAGAACAGCTTGGGGCTGATGGCCACGCCGCCGGCAGAGGAAAGGTCGGCTGCCAGCACCGCCACCACAGGCAGCATAGTGGTGGTGTAGGGGATGTTGTCGATAAAGGCGGACAGGAGCACGGACACCCACACGATCACGCTGTAGACCAGGAACAGATCGCCCCGGGTGCCGCCGCCATTGAGCTTGGCGATGGTCTGTCCCAGCAGGTCGATGACGCCGGCCCGGGAGATACCGCCGATGATGACGAACAGGCCCATGAGCAGGATGATGGTATAGTAGTCGATCTCCTTCAGGGCGCTCTTTACGGTGGAAGCGTCCTTGTTCTTCACGAAATCGCGGATAAGGCCGATCACGAAGAAGCCCACGCAGATGAGACCGTTTGTG
>Ga0310694_10005797_pt1 | contig 11764 bp, 4 predicted proteins | sample 174DNAGHGhighgp2_FD_203884 | JGI IMG/M metagenome (GOLD analysis project Ga0310694, IMG submission 203884) | Sheep rumen microbial communities from Palmerston North, Manawatu-Wanganui, New Zealand - 1742 DNA GHGhigh gp2 (v2) (version 2) | ecosystem: Host-associated > Mammals > Digestive system >...
ACTTCACGTTCCACGGCGAGCCTGTTGACAGTGTGAAGGATGAGATTGCAACGGCTATACCTTACCTGTGGCGCGGCCAGAGCTTGGAGGAGAACGGCACGTACCGTGATACGGTTTATACGGTGCCCGGCGACAACAGCAGTTGTATTGACAGTCTGTTCACGCTGAACCTGAAGATCGAGTTGGCGAAGGACAGTCTGGAGGAGGTTACGTTGTGCAACGGTGACACGTTGCTGTGGCGTTGCCAGCAGGTATATGCGACAGGCGAGTACACCGATACATTGTTCTATCCTTCGGGCAACGATAGCATCCGCTTCACGCTGAACCTGACTGTTCTGAAGGACTCGGTTGCTCCGGTAGAGGTTAAGTACCTTGCTCCGGGTGAGTCGTATGAATGGAAAGACGGTAACACGTATGACGCAGCGGGTGAGTATTCGTATCAGACACATTACGAGAGCGGCTGCGACAGTATCTTGTTCCGCTTGCAGGTAGTTAAGTACGACAGCACGGCGTTGACGTCTTGCGATGGCGATACGGTACTGTGGCGTTGCTTCGAAGCCTACGAGACGAAGATCTACCGCGATACGGTTCGCGAGGCAAGTATGTTCAGCGATGGAGAATATGTCAAAGAGTTGTATGTCTTGAACTTCACGTTCCACGGCGAGCCTGTTGACAGTGTGAAGGATGAGATTGCAACGGCTATACCTTACCTGTGGCGCGGCCAGAGCTTGGAGGAGAACGGCACGTACCGTGATACGGTTTATACGGTGCCGGGCGACAACAGCAGTTGTATCGACAGTCTGTTCACACTGAACCTGAAGATCGAGTTGGCGAAGGACAGCCTGGAGGAGGTTACGTTGTGCAACGGTGACACGCTGCTGTGGCGTTGCCAGCAGGTATATGCGACAGGCGAGTACACCGATACATTGTTCTATCCTTCCGGCAACGACAGCATCCGCTTCACGCTGAACCTGACTGTTCTGAAGGACTCGGTTGCTCCGGTTGAGGTCAAGTACCTTGCTCCGGGTGAGTCGTATGATTGGATAGACGGTAACACGTATGACGCAGCGGGTGAGTATGCATATCAGACACATTACGAGAGCGGTTGCGACAGTATCTTGTTCCGCTTGCAGGTGGTTAAGTACGACAGTACGGCGTTGACGTCTTGCGATGGCGATACGGTGCTGTGGCGTTGCTTTGAGGCATACGAGACGAAGATCTACCGCGATACGGTTCGCGAGGCAAGTATGTTCGGTGATGGAGAATATGTCAAAGAGTTGTATGTGTTGAACTTCACGTTCCACGGCGAGCCTGTTGACAGTGTGAAGGACGAGGTTGCAACGGCTATACCTTACCTGTGGCGCGGCCAGAGTCTGGAGGAGAACGGCACGTACCGTGATACGGTATATACGGTGCCGGGCGACAACAGCAGTTGTATTGACAGTCTGTTCACGCTGAACCTGAAGATCGAGTTGGCTAAGGACAGTCTGGAGGAAGTAACACTGTGCAACGGTGACACGCTGCTGTGGCGTTGCCAGCAGGTATATGCGACAGGCGAGTACACCGACACATTGTTCTATCCTTCCGGCAACGATAGCATCCGCTTCACGCTGAACCTTACGGTGAACATGGATTCGGTAGCACCGCTGCTGGTTGAGACGCTTGTGCCCGGTGACTCGGTAATCTGGTTTGCAGAGGATGGCAGTCTTGCCACGTACAAAGAAGCCGGCGAGCACCTCTATCAATCGCAACACGAGAGCGGTTGTGACAGCGTTCTGCACAGGTTGCGTATCGTGCTGTTTGACAGTACTTTTGTAAGCAATTGCAACGGTGAGACGTATGAGTGGCGTGAGCGCGTGTTTGACCGTGATACGATAGTACGTGATACGGTTCGCGCCGTAAGTATCTTCGAGCCGTACGAGGAGTATGACAAGGAGTATTACATTCTGAATTTCGATTTCCATGCAGCAGCCGTTGACAGTGTATTGAACGACACGATCAGCAACGAGGCGCTGCCTTACCTGTGGCGCGGCGAGGAGCGTTGGGGTGCAAGTCTGAGTGTGGATACAACCTACATTGAGAATCATTATTATCCCGACGAATCGGAGTGTATTGATACGGTCTTCACGCTGAACCTGCATGTGGATGTAGTTGATTCGGTTGTGCTGGCTGATACCTTGTGCCGCGGTGACACGTTGCTGTGGCGTTGCCAGCAGATTTACGAGAGCGGTGCGTACTATGACACGCTGCGCTATCCGTCAGGCAACGACAGTCTGCGTTACGTATTGCGCGTGGTAGTACAAAAGGATTCGGTAGCCGAACTTGAGCAGGTTATCCTGTGCAACGGCGATTCGCTGCTGTGGTATGATCCGCTGACAGAAGCCAAGACGACTTATCTGAAGACTCCGGGACATTATACCTGCCAGACTCATTACGAGCCTACGATGTATCAGGAGAGTCTCGGATTGGAGGGTTGCGACAGCGTCTTCCACGAACTGGTGCTGATCATCCGTACGATGAAAGATACAACGATGAATGATACGATCTGCTACGATCCCGAGCACCCGACATACACATGGAGGAGCTGGCGTGACACAACTTGCCAGATACCTACATCGGATATAGAGTCCAAGTGGTACACGTTCACCGACTCGGTACGTTACGCCGGCACGACCGACTGCGACAGTGTACGATACACGATGAACGTGTTTGTACGCCGCACGGAAGGAAGGAATTTCTATACAACAGACAGTTTGTGTGCTTCTGACGGCAATGTTCCGACTGAATACGAATGGGTAATAGCCGAGGACGGTAACAGGGTTAAACATATCGTTCTGACAGCCGAAGAGCGTGCACGTCAAGGCAAGTTCATCGTGGAGCGCAAGGATACTGTCCGTTATCTGCCGACCGGCAAGGGCTATGAGTGCGACAGCGCATACTATACATTGAATTTGTATGTCTTCCGTGCAATGCTCAACCCGAACGATCCGGAGAAGCTGGATACACTGGTTACCGACACAACGCTCTGCTACTCGGATGAGATGGAGTGGTACGGACAGACGTATAACGCTGATGGTCCGTACTTCCATACAATCAAATATGCTAACACGGATTGTGACAGTATAACCTGCCGTCTGCAGTTGCACTACTACACTCGTCCGACTGACACTACGACCATCAGCCTGCTCCGTTGCAAAGGTGAACCGGAAGAGAAGATCGGCAATGTAGTGATCCATACCGACGAGAGCCGTACGTATCTGGATTCGACCTATTATCCGAACACCCAGTGCGTAAACTCTTACACCAAGTATGTAGTAACCGTACTGGAGAAAGAAGCCGATCGTGATACAACGGTAGTAATGTGCCACGGCGGTTCGTACTACTGGGAGTTGTCGGGTGAGGAATATACCGCACCGGGTACGTACTCCACAACTATACCGTACACCAGAAGAAGCAGTTGCGATAGTGTGACCGTCAATCTCCATCTGGAGGAGATCGTGCTTGACTCGGTATTTGACGAACCGCAGTATATCTGCAACGGCGAGTCATACACCTGGTCTCGTACAGGATTGACATACGACCAGACCGGTATCTACCGCAGCGAGATCGTTAAGTCGCAGGGCGGTTGTGACAGTGTTTACTACATCCTCATACTGGATCAGCAACCGCCGAAGCAGTATCTGGATACCACGGTATATATTTGCGGTAGCGCAGGAGAGTTCACCTGGGACTTCAACGGCAAGACATATTCTGTATCCGGTGAATACAAAGATACTCTCCGCTCGGCTCAAGGTTGTGATCTTGTAGCAGCAACGCTGCACCTGAAGATGCAACCGTTGACGGTTGGCGTGGATACGACTGCAACGATCTATACCGACCAGACGTTTACGTGGGATCGCAGCGGTGAGACTTACAGCGCGGCGGGCACGTACGAGTATATACCTCAATATACAGTCTCGGGTTGTGACAGTATAGTACATACGCTGACTCTGATTGTTAAGGATGTACAATCCCTATATGTTGATATATACGATACGGTTTGTGCCGGAACGGTTTATGACAGCGATCATGTTATCAATGCGTACACGCAATGGAGCGTGACGGATGAGATTACGAGACCTGATGGTGTACGTATCGATTCGGTAACGCGTTACTATGTCGAAGTGTTCGATGAATCGTTCCCGCAGGATCTGTTCAGCGCAGTAGTTGCATCGTGCGGTCTGGCAGTGAATGTTGAGGCGGCTACGTTGATGCTTGACGAATATGCCGACAATGATCCCAAGCATGCAGCTATTGAGAGCATCACGTGGAAGTACCGCGAGCAGAACGGCTCATGGCAGACTGTTGATGATTACGCACCTGCCTTGAGTGGCAATGTATCGTCGATAGAAGTGATGTGCGAGGTGACAACCGAGTGTAGTACGGTTAGCGAGCAGGCGGTAGTTACAGTAGGCACACGTGCTACGTGGGAGACGTTCACCGAGTATGACCTGCTGCCTGTAATCTCCAAGTACAACGGCACATTGCTCATGGTGGATATCGATGCAGTCTGCGAGAAGTTCGGTTGGACGAACGGCGTTGAGATCAAGCAAGAGGATGTAGAGTGGTACGAGCGTATAGGTGCCATTGATAATCTCTCGCATCCTGATCCTACCGATCCGAAGGATATGCCGCTGCAGAAGTGGGGTTACTACCTCACCTCGATGCAGAGCGGTGACTACTACGCTATCATCAAGGGTAAGTTGGAGGCCGAGGTTGACGATTGCGGCGTATGGGCCCGTACTATGGTGGCAGAGGTTAACTCGCCTGTACAGCTCCAGCCGAACGTAGCACATGCCAATGCTACGGTGACGGTAACCGGTCTGACATCTCAGGCAACCATGTCCATCGTGGATATTTACGGTAACCCGGAGAGAACCGCAGTAGCCGTAACGGGTACGTTTGTAGCACCTGCATCCGCCGGAACATACTTTGTTGAGATCACGGATCACGACGGCAGCGTATATCACCGTACTCTCATCGTTTGTCCTTAATGGTGTGTGCCGCTAATGAAAGTACGATTCATCACCTTGGGGTGCAAGTTGAATTTTGCCGAGTCCAGTGCATTGGGTAGGGCTCTCCTTCAGGGAGGGCACACCCGTGCAGAGGACGGTGAGCAGGCGGATATATGCGTGCTGAACACATGCACGGTGACGGATGCAGCCGACCACAAGTGCCGGCAGGCGCTGAGCCGTTTGCGGCGTGAGAACCCCGAGGCTGTGATAGTCGTTACAGGCTGCTACGCGCAACTTACAGCCGACAAGCTCGGTAATCAGCAGTCAACCGGCAAGGAGCAGAGCATGGCAGTACCGAAAAGTTGGGAGGATGCGGATTATATCCTCGGCAACGATGCGAAGTTTGCTATCCCCGAACTGGTTGAGCGGATCAGCAGCCGGCAGTCAACAGCAGGCAAGCAGGTGGTGTTGTCCACACCCATCAGGGAGGTTGAAAGTTTTCACGGTGCACTGTCGTTTTCGCACACGGACAGCGAGGAGGGCGACGAACAGCGTATATCCATCACCGACCGTACACAACGAACACGCTGCTTTCTGAAAGTGCAAGACGGATGTAACTATTTCTGTACGTACTGCACTATACCTTACGCCAGAGGCAAGTCGCGCAATCCGCAGATAACCGAACTGGTCCGTGATGCGCAGCAGGCAGTGCAGGATGGAGCCAGGGAGATTGTGCTCACCGGAGTGAACATTGCCGATTTCGGCCGATCGACGGGAGAGACGTTCCTGCAGTTGCTACAGGCTCTGGACAACCTGAGCGGAGATTACAGATTACGTATAGGCAGTTGCGAACCTAATCTGCTGACTCCGGAAATAATAGATTTTGTAGCAGGCAGCAGACATATAGCACCGCATTTTCATATCCCGTTGCAGTCGGGCAGCAATGAGGTGTTGCAGATCATGAAGCGCCATTATACGCGCGAGTTGTTTGCCGAGCGTGTGGCGTATATACGCAGTAAGTTGCCATTGGCGTTTATCGGGGTGGATTGTATGGTAGGAGTTCGGGGCGAGACTAAGGAGTGCTTCGAGGATTACCTGCAGTTTGTAGAGCAGTTGGATGTAAGCCAGCTACACGTATTTACTTATTCGGAACGCGCGCGTACGCGTATGTTGGAGATGGATCTGGAGGTAGTGCCTCCCGCTGAACGCAAACGCCGGAGCGATATCCTGCACCGCCTGTCCGAACAGAAAACGAAGGCGTTCTACAGTCGCAATGCAGGTCAGCAACTGACGGTCTTGTGGGAGAGCCGTAACGCCAAAGGGCAGATGGCGGGGTTTACCGAAAACTACATTAAAGTTACTGCCCCTTATGACCCGGCAAAAGTCAATTCATTTGAAACAATAAAATATCACCTATAGAATTTATGCGTTATAACAAGCAGAAATTATTACAGATGACATCCGACGAACTGCTGTCGGTAGCCGCAGAGTTCGGCATTACTGATGCTCAGGCGTTGGATACGCAGGCATTGGTCAATACTATAGTAGGCGCGCAGGCCGATCAGGCGCTGGGTGCTTATCAGGCTCGTGAGGATGCTCTTCAGCCCAAGCGGCGTACGCGTGTCGTGCTGTCGTCGCCGGCTGCACAGCGTGTTGAGACGAAACACATGAAGGGCGAACGTGTCCTGGCTACCGTAGGTAGTGAACTGCAGACAATGTCCGAGATGCAAGAGGCGCAATCCCAGCAGCCGTTGCCCGTTGGTGTGCGCAAAGCACAAAAGGCTATGGAGCAATTCATCCAGCAAAACGAAGTGCTCAATCCTGTTGACGAGCCCGAGCTTATACAGCCGGAGACGGAGGTTGTGCAGCCTGCCGAGGTTCAACCTGTTGCCGAGGAACCGGTGGTGAAGAAGAGAGGCCGCAAGCGCAAGGTTGTTGAGCCTGAGGTGGATACGCAACAGTCGATAGAGATACCCGAAGAGCCGGAGATCGTGCCGCAATACGAACCCGAGGCTGAAGTGCCGGAGCAAGAGCAGCCGGCTAATGCGCTGCCGACGCGTGCAGGATTTGAGATCGAGGGTACCATCACAGCTACCGGTACATTGGAGATTCTGCCCGAGGGGTACGGTTTCCTCCGTTCGGCGGATTATAACTACCTGTCTTCGCCTGACGATATATATGTCACCCAGCAGCAGATCCGCAAGTATGCACTCAAGCCCGGTGACACGGTGGAGTGCACCATGCGTTCGCCTAAGGACAATGAGCGTTTCTTCCCCATGGCGCAGGTTATCCGCGTCAATGGTTTGCTGCCCGAGCAGGCGGCCGAACGTGTGGCGTTTGAGAATCTGACACCGCTCTTCCCCGACCATAAGTTTACCCTGTGCCGTGGTGACGGCAAGGATCCGTTATCCTGCCGAATCATTGACTTGTTTGCACCGATAGGTAAAGGTCAGCGCGGACTGATCGTAGCACAGCCAAAGACAGGTAAGACCATGCTGCTCAAGGAGATAGCCAATGCAATCTCTGCCAATCACCCTGAGGTGTATATGATCGTTCTGCTGATTGACGAGCGCCCGGAGGAGGTGACGGATATGGCACGTTCGGTGAACGCCGAGGTGATCGCTTCGACGTTTGATGAACCGGCTGAGAACCACGTTCGTGTAGCGAATATAGTGCACGAAAAAGCCAAGCGTCTGGTGGAGTGCGGTCATGATGTAGTGATTCTGCTGGACTCTATCACCCGTCTGGCTCGAGCCTACAACACGGTGGCACCAGCCAGCGGCAAGGTGCTGTCAGGTGGTGTAGAGGCGCAGGCGCTGCATAAGCCCAAACGTTTCTTCGGCGCGGCACGAAACATTGAGTTCGGCGGTTCGCTTACGATCATTGCCACCGCTCTGACAGACACAGGCTCGAAGATGGATGATCTGATCTTTGAGGAGTTCAAGGGAACAGGTAATATGGAGTTGCAGTTAGACCGCAAGTTGTCCAACAAACGTATCTTCCCTTCGGTAGATATACCTGCCTCTTCCACGCGTCGCGACGACCTGCTGCTGCCGGCTGATGTATTGAGCCGTATGTGGGTGATCCGCAAGCAGTTGTCGGAGATGAACGGTGTAGAGGCGATGGAGAAGTTGCGCACGTTCATGGAGCGCACACGTGATAATGACGAGTTCCTGCTGGCAGTGAACGGAGCAAGATAAATGGTGAATGGACGTATAGTCATATTGAACGGTCCGAACCTTAATTGGTTAGGCAGACGTGAGGCGGCGATGTACGGTACATTGTCGATGGAGCAGATTATGCTTGACCTGCAACAATCGTACCCGGACGTGTACTTCACGTACTACCAGTCTAACCATGAAGGTGACCTGATCGACAGGCTGCAGGAGCCGTTGGAGCAAGTCTCGTGCGGACAGGAGCCTGTGACCGGCGTGGTGCTCAATGCCGGCGGCTATACGCATACCAGTGTGGCACTGCGCGATGCCGTGGCTATGTGCCCCGTACCTGTGGTAGAATTGCATATTACAGATATATCGCAGCGTGAAGCCTTTCGCCGCGTATCGCTGCTGACGGATGTGTGTGCACATTCGATCATTGGTCATGGTACAGCAGGTTATGCCGAGGCTGTACAATGGCTGTTAGATAACCTTAAAAAACCAATAGTATGAAACGCCTGTTAACCTTAGTAGTATTCATAACTGTCCTTACCGGGGTAGTAAAGGCGCAGAACCTGATTACGGGTACGGTGTTCGATGCCGGTTCTGAGCAACCGCTGGATTATGCCAACGTGGTTGTGTATCGTGAAGGGGAAGACGTTCCGCTGGACGGAACGACAACCGACGAGGATGGTATGTTCTGGCTCTACCGCAAGGTTAAGGCCGGCAATTACAAGGTTACGGTCAGTTTCATGGGATATATCGACCAGGTATTCAGTGTCCACCTGTCGGGTAAGGAGGTGAGTCTGGGTAAGATTTATCTGGAGGAAAATACGCGGGCTCTGAAGGAGGTTGAGGTTGTAGGGCAGGGCAGTACAATGCGGTTTGAGTTGGATAAGAAAGTGTTTACTGTGGATCAAAGTATATCGTCTGCGGGAGCGAGTGTGAGCGAGGTGCTGGAGAATATCCCCTCGGTGGAGGTGGATCAGGAGGGAACAATCAGTCTGCGTAACTCCGAGGATGTGGAGATATGGATCAACGGCAAGCCGGCAGGTCTGACCGCCGAAAACAGGGCGGAGATCCTGCAGCAGATGCCTGCCGATGCAGTCAAGGAGATAGAACTGATCACCAATCCTTCCGCCAAGTTCAGCCCCGAAGGTACGGCAGGTATCATCAATCTGGTGCTCAAGAAGGATCGTAAGGCAGGGTATTACGGCTCGGTGAACGTAGGCATCGATTACGCGCTGGCTAAGCCGTGGACCACACTGCCGAGCGGCAAACTCGGATTCAATATCAATTTCAACAAAGGCATAGTGGACGCCTATATGAATGTCGGCTACAATTACCGCAACTCCAACGGCGCGTCGAACTCCGACCGGTACAATTTTATGCCGACCGATACAACGCGTCTGATCAAGTCCGGCGAAGGTCAGAACCGCGGTGGCGGAGGTATGTTCCTGCGTGCGGGAGTTGATGTGCATGTCACCGACCGTTCCACAATCGGCTTGTCGGGATTCACTGTGGTATCGCAACCCAACGAGCCTACGATAGGCAAGGGTAATTTCTTCTCAGGCTTCCGCAATGCACCTGTGTTGTATGAGTTGTATGATGTGAACAAGTATGTCAATCCGCAGAGCGCCGACAATACGGAAACTCTGCTGCGCTCCTACCACCGTGACCAGAGCGGCGTTATGACTCACCCGACATACAACGCCATGCTCAGTTGGCAGTTTGAGATCAGCAAGATGCACAACTTGTCGATGAGTGCACAGTACGACAACAACCGGTTTATACAGGATCAGTTCTATTCGCAGTTTGAGACGCAAACGCCTGACGACAAGCAGGTGCAGGAGCAGTACTCCGACACCCGTAACCAGTCTTTGCAGTTGAAGGCGGATTATGAGTTCAAGCTCGCGTCGGATATGCGTCTCGGTGCCGGCTGGCAGACCACGTTAGCATGGCGATCAGCCAGCTCCGATGCCTGGGACGGACCGAATCGTGCAACGCACCTGGAGAACTATTACAACAACTTTGTCAACAACGAGCAGAACCATGCGTTCTATCTGACCTACGGTTATACGATAGCCGAGCGCCTGTCAGTTATGGCTGGTCTGCGCGGCGAGATCTTCCGTCGTGACCTGAAAACGGAATATTACGATTCGCCGGGGCACTTGACTTCTATTGCTTCTGACACTCTGTACTTCCAGTTGTATCCGTCGGTGTTCGCCAGTTACGATTTTGGCGGTGGTCATGAGTTGCAGATAAACTATACGCGCCGTGTTGAGCGTCCGCGCGGCAGGCAGATCAACCCGCGCATGGACTTCTCCGACTCCACGAACATCAGTTTCGGTAATCCGGCATTGCTGCCGTCATACTCGTCAAGTGTGGAGTTGAGTTATCTGAAGAACTGGGACAGACATGTGTTGTCAGCGGGATTCTTCTGGCGTTTCCGCGAGGGTGTGATCCAGAATATCAAGTTCATGGACAGCGGCACGATGAAGAACACGTTCGTCAACTTCAAGACGCGCCATGAGGTCGGTATAGAGTTGGTGGCTAAGAACAAACTGTTCGGCGAGATAATCAACCTGACAACATCCGTCCAGATGTACTACAACGGCTCAGCCGGTGGAACGTTTACTTCGGACTTGTACGGCACGGACTTCTCGGTGGTTATACCCAAGCGCGACGTGTTTGCAGCCAACGTGAGCTTGAATGCGCAGTTTATGTTCACCAAGACTTTCTCCGGCTCGCTGTCTGCCCGTTACCGTTCGCCGCATGTGCTGGCACAAGGTATGACCACGCACTCCTATTCGATTGATGCAGGCTTGCGTAAGACCTTCTTCGACAAGAAACTTATTCTTGCGTTCAACGTGCGGGATATCTTCAACTCCCGTGCGCGGCGCAATACTACGTACGGTGATGGATTCTGGCAGTTCCAGGAGAATCGCTGGAATAGCCGCCAGGTCAGCTTGAGTATCACGTATAACTTCGGCAACCAGCAGACGAAGAAGAAGTCCGCTCGTTCGGACGATTCAGACGGAGGTGATGATTTTGGTGGAGGTGATGAGTAAATTGAAAATTTAAAACTGAAAATTGAAAAGACGTTTATTAACTATACTGTTGCTACAGGCGATTGTCTGTTCGTTGTGTGCGCAAGGGCGTCGCACAACCGGCATGAATAATCCGTATTACGACGAGAAACGCATACATTTCGGCTTCTCGCTTGGCGTGAACATGATGAGTTACATAGTTACCGAGTCGCTCGTTCCGCAGGACGGCGAGATGTACCACGCCCGCGTGAGCAGTCTGTTGCCGGGGTTTGCTGTAGGGTTCATCACCGATGTGCGTCTGGCTAAGTATCTTGACTTGCGTATCACGCCCACCTTGCAGTTCTCGTCGCGTACACTGACGTTCAAGAACGAGAGCGGCAATCCGTTGCCGTACGGCCGTCTGCCGGAGCAGAGCATGCTGTCGTTGCCGATAGAGATTCCTGTCACCCTCAAGTGGACAGCACTGCGTGAGGGCAACTACCGTCCGTATCTGACCGGCGGCATGGGTATAAGTTACGACTTTACCAACGACAAAGAGCGCCCTCTGCTTCACCGCCCGCTTGAT
>Ga0310694_10005798_pt1 | contig 11764 bp, 9 predicted proteins | sample 174DNAGHGhighgp2_FD_203884 | JGI IMG/M metagenome (GOLD analysis project Ga0310694, IMG submission 203884) | Sheep rumen microbial communities from Palmerston North, Manawatu-Wanganui, New Zealand - 1742 DNA GHGhigh gp2 (v2) (version 2) | ecosystem: Host-associated > Mammals > Digestive system >...
ATGTTCCTTGCAGCCACATTTGGAGCAAACCAAACCCTCCTTTTCACGGAGGTCGCGCAAATATTGCTCGCAAGATGTTTCGTCGCTGAATCGCTTGCCAAATTCAATCAGTTTCATATCTTTAGGAATTTGATACAAAGGTAATGATTTTAAGCGATACCGCCAAATTTTTTTGCGGATAAATGCGGATAATCATTTTTTTTGATACTATTTCCACCACTCCTCCTGCCACTCCTGCTCCTCCTGCCACTCCGTTCTCCGTATGCAGCGGTTTTGCCGCTGCTTCGTTCCTCCAGGCTCCTCCTGCCACTCCTGCTCCTCCTGCCACTCCGTTCTCCGTAGGCAGCGGTTTTGCCGCTGCTCCAACCTGCCTGTAACTCCCCTCTCCCACCCCAAAACCCGACACATCATTGAAAAAAAAACATAATGTGGTGTTTTTTCAAGAAAAACGAGTATCTTTGCAACAATTTTACAAAAAACGTGTTATTATTATATAATATGTATGAGACGAGGGGCCACACACCTGCATGGATGATTCCTCTGATGGCGTAGGGCGTACTCGCTAAGAACAAGTCATTTTGGCCAGGACATATCGTTTAGCTACGGCAAGCCTTGCTTACAGCCACGACGCCATGCGTGGATGGCAGCGTTGCTTGAAACGGGTTGCAGACTTCGTTTGCGCCCTTTTCGGCTTGGTGTTGCTTTCACCCGTTTTCCTCGCCATCGCACTTGTCATGAAATTCCAAAAAAACGGGCCTGTCATCTTCCGGCAAGAGCGAATAGGGTTCAAGGGAAAACCGTTCACCATCTACAAGTTCCGCACACTGAGCACCGTGGTCGAAGACGAGGGGCCGCAACTCATCGCTCGATGCGACACCGTAAAAACCACGCCCTTTGAACGATACATGAGAGAGCACCATCTCGACGAACTGCCACAGTTGTGGAACGTGCTCTGTGGTGATATGTCGCTCGTCGGACCACGTCCGGAAAGAAAATACTTCATCGACCAGATCATGCAACACACGCACGACTACATCCTGGTCTACCAGATGAAACCGGGGCTGACTTCCGAGGCCACGCTCTACAACGGTTACACCGACACCATAGAGAAGATGCTCAAACGGCTCGACATGGACATCAGGTACTTGGAAAACCGCACATTGATGCTCGACCTGAAAATCATACTCAGCACCGTTTATGCAATGTTGAAAAGCCTGCCTCTCGCAGGAACAAACGGAAAAGGCGAGAAAAAAACGAACAGCATATCATGAGGAGACCAATCATACTACTATTGATGGCGCTGGCACTGCCGTTGTGCATGCTGGCACAGTCGTCTATGACCGACGAACAAGTGTTCAAATTCATCATCAAGGAGCACGAGGAAGGCACTTCACAACAGCAAATCGTTGTGCAGCTGATGCAGCGAGGTGTCGACATCAACCAAATACGCCGCGTGCGAAAGAAATATGAGCGCATGGCGAAGGAACAAGGACTTGGCAACGTGAGCAACAACACCGATGGCGGCGAAGACCGCACCAGGAAGAACAAGAAGCCGCAATACCAGGACTCCCAATACGACGACAAACTGTCCGACAACACCAACAACGAGGGATTGTTCAATTCCGGCATGCGCATCAAGGAAGACCGATTCTACACCCACACCTGGGACGAGGACGACGAAGACTTCATGGAGTTCCAAGACGAGTTGGACGACTGGCTGCCGGGAGACACCATCACGATGTATGAGAACCTCGTGGAGAAACTGAAGAAACAGAAGAAAAAAATCTTCGGTCACGACCTGTTCTACAACAAGAAATTGACTTTCGAACCCAACATGAACATCGCCACGCCCGAGAATTACCACCTCGGACCAGGCGACGCCGTATACATCGACATTTATGGCGCTTCGCAGAAAACCATTGAAGGCACCGTCTCTCCCGACGGAAACGTGACGATTGAAGGATTCGGGCCCATCCATGTGAGCGGGATGACCGTCAGCCAGGCCAATGCCGCCATCAAGAAAAAACTCGGAAGCAGGTACGAAAGTTCCAAACTACGACTCACCGTTGGTGAGACACGCTCCATCATGGTCAACGTGGTGGGCGACGTGAAGGTGCCGGGCACCTACACACTTTCTGCCTTTGCTAGCGTCTTCCACGCACTCTACATGTCGGGAGGCGTCACCGACCTCGGAACACTTCGAAACATCCGCGTCTACCGCAACAGCCAACTGATTTCCACCATCGACATCTACGACTACATCCTCAACGGAAGGATGACCGGCAACGTGAGACTGCAAGACAACGACATGGTGATGGTGGGACCATACGACTGTCTGGTGAACATCACCGGAAAGGTGAAGAGGCCGATGTATTACGAGATGAAACGCAACGAAAGCCTCAGCGCACTGCTCAAATACACTGGAGGGTTCACAGGAGACGCATACACCAAGTCGGTCAGGGTCATCAGAAAGACGGGAAGGGAATACTCCATATACACCGTCGATGAGTTCGACTTCTCATCATTCAAACTCGCCGACGGAGACTCCATCACCGTCGACTCCATCCTCAACCGCTACAGCAACATGGTCGAGGTGAAAGGCGCTGTCTTCCGACCGGGCATGTACCAGGTGGGAGAGGAAATAGGCTCTGTGAGGTCTTTGATCGAGCATGCAGAAGGACTCAAGGAGGAAGCATTCACAGCACACGCCGTCATGCACCGCATGAAAGCCGACCGCACGCTCGAGGTGTTGCAACTCGACATCGACGGCATTCTCGACGGCTCGAAACCCGACGTTGAACTGCAGCCGAACGACGTATTGTTCATACCCACACGGCAGGACATGATGGAAGACCAAACAGTAACCATACATGGCGAAGTGTTCTACCCGGGTGTGTATAAATACGCCGCCAACGAAACCATTGAGGACTTCATTCTCCAGGCAGGAGGACTAAAGGAGACGGCATCCACAGTGAAAGTGGATGTGGCACGAAGAGTGTTCAATCCGGCTGCCGTCACCACCGACTCCATTGTAGCCAGCACTTACTCCTTCGCCCTGAAAGACGGATTCGTCATCGACGGAGAGCCGGGATTCACACTCATGCCTTTCGACGAGGTATACGTGAGAAAGAGCCCGGGGTCATACAAGCAGCAAAACGTAATCATCGAGGGCGAGGTGATGTTCTCCGGGACATACACCATCTCGACGAAGGACATGCGCATCAGCGACCTCGTGAAAGTGGCGGGAGGACTCAACGACCGAGCATACGCCAATGGTGCCAGACTGGAACGACGCTATACACAGGAGGAGCGCCTGAACGCTGTCGAGGCTCTGAAGAAAGCACGTGAGCAAGCGGAACTCAACCTGCAAGAACAAATCGCACGCTCGGGCAACGCCAGCCTGATGAACATGGCGCAGACACAGACACAACAATTGCAAAAATACGAGGTGGGCGAAACCTACCCTGTGGGCATCGACCTCGAAAAGGCCCTGCTGCAACCGGGGTGCGACGACGACATCGTACTCAGGGAGGGCGACCGCATCATCGTGCCGCAATACACTGGAACGGTGAAAATCAGCGGTGAGGTCATGCACCCCAACTCTGTGGCATACGAGGAGGGAAAGAACGTGAGCTACTACATCGACCAAGCGGGTGGTTTCAGCACCTCGGCAAAGAAGAAGCAGAGCTACATCATCTATATGAACGGCAAGGTGGCCAAGGTCGGGCACAAGGCAAAACCCATGCCGGGATGCGAAATCGTCGTGCCGTCGAAGTCCATCACAAGGACATCACTACAGGAAAGGCTGAGCCTCGCCACCGCCGTTGGCTCGCTATCTGCCATCATAGCAACCATCATCAGCGTCATCAAATAAGCAGGAACGAGGACGGACAAGTATGAACAGTCCGACAAGTCTTATCAAGGAAAGCGAATTATGAAAGAGACAGAAGAAAAGAAACGGGGAAAGCTCGAACTCGACATGGTGGGCCTCTTACGCTGCATCTCACACGACAAGTTGTGGATGGCTGTCTTCCTGATACTGTCAGCCATCTTGGGACTTGCAGTTTCTTTCGGCACACCAAAGGAATACAAGGCGTCGGTCATGCTTGCTCCTGAGACATCGAGTAGCAACAGCCTCACCTCAAACATCTCGTCGCTTGCTTCAATGGTGGGAATGGACATGGACTTCGGTAGCAGCAACGACGCCATCTATCCCGAAATTTATCCCGACCTGCTACAGTCGTCCGACTTCATCGTGGGATTGTTCGGGGTGGAAGTGGTCAACAAGGACGGGAGCGTCAAAACCGACTATTACGACTACCTGAAAAACCATACCAAAAAGGCTTGGTACACCAAACCCGCTGATTGGCTGCACGCCATCGTGGAGAAAATGAAGAAAGACGATGGAGCATTCGGCACCGACAGCACGAGAGTCGACCCCTTCAGACTCACCAAGCAGCAATACGACATCGCACACAACATCGGAAAGAGCATCGACTGCAACGTGGACAAGAAAACCAGCGTCATCAGCATCGAAGTGACCGACCAAGACCCCGTGGTGGCTGCCGAAATGGCCGACTCCATAAGGCAACGACTGCAAGACTTCATCACCGACTACCGCACGAAGAAGGCACGCAACGACCTCGCATACATGGAACGACTCTTCATGGAGGCCAAGGAGCAATATGTGAAAGCACGGCAGCAATATGCCTCCTATGCCGACGCCAACCAAGAACTCGTGCTCCAAACCTACAAGACAAAACAAGACGACCTGGAGAACGACATGCAATTGAAATACAACGCCTACACTCAAGTGTATGAGCAATTGCAACTCTCAAGGGCGAAAGTGCAGGAACGCACGCCGGCATTCACCATCGTGCAGTCGGCATCAGTTCCCGTGAAGCACAGCAACAAGTCGAAACTCATGGTGATGACGCTATTCATGTTTCTTGGAGGATGCCTCAGGCTGATTGTGCTCATGTGGAAGAAACGCAAGGAAATCTGGAATGTCGTCTGATGAAGGATGAACAGGACAATGCCAACCTGAAGCCAGGAGTGTTCCGACTTTGCTTGAAGCATTGGCGGGTGTATATGCTCACTGCCGCGGTGGCCTTCCTGCTGGCCATCATCACAGGTGTGAGCATACCACGCACCTATGCCGCACAAGTGAAGGTCTCCGACGAGCACAAGGAGACCGACTTGCTCCTGGGTTTGAACACCTTCCAAGCTTGGGCAAAATCCACTCTCGACGACCACGAAGGGCTGCGGCAACCCGAAGTATACAAACGATTGGTCGAGACGAAGGAATTTGCAGAAGAGATGTCGAAAGTGAAACTGGAAGGATACGACACCGATTATTACCACCACATCGCTCAGCACCATCGCGTTCCTTGGTGGGAACGATGGTTCGAAAAATATGAAAGCGAACACGACCGAGTGGTGGACATCATCCAAAAAAGCATACGCTCAAAGGTGGTGGCCCTTTATGGCACCATCACACTGCAGGTGACCGACCAAGACCCGGTGGTGGCCGCCATGCTCGTCGACTCCGTAAGGACACACCTCCAAAACCACATGGCCCACTATGCTCGCGACAGGGCTTGGCGCGACTTGGTCGATGCTCAGAACAAGATGTCGGCGGCGGAGAAAAAATACAAAGAGGCTCGCGAACAATTCGCACACTTCGAGGATACGCACCAAGACATCACATCACCCAAGACGCAGTCGGTGGAGGACCAGCTGATGAAAGAATATGAAATGGCGTTCACTGAATATGGAAAAACAGTGACTCAATACCGACGGGCAAAAGCACTGATAGAGAAATTCTCATACACCTTCGCTGTGGTGAAAAACGCCACGGTGCCCGTCAAGCCTTCGGCACCATTCATACCGGGATATGTGATGGCATATCTGTTCATTGCCATTGTGCTGACCACATGGGGAATGCTTTGGAAATTTAAAATTAATAATTTATAATTATCTTGAAACCCTGGAAGCCCTAGAAACCCTAGGAAAACTAGGAAAACTAGAAAAACTAGGAAAACTAGAAAAAACCAAGTGATAGATGGAGATAGGCATGATCATAGTGATGGGACTGTTGCTCGCCGGATTCCTGGTGTTCAAGGCGGGTGATATCTTCGCGCCATGGACCATCACCGTGATGGTGTGGCTCGCCATCCTCATCATGTTCCAAGTGCAAGGAGACCTGCTGTATCCGCTCGGAGACCAGTTCCGCACCTGTCTGATGCTGTGGGTGCCCATCTTCCTCATCGCATCCTTCGCCACCTACAAGCTATGGCCCCAAGCTGAAAAACCAGCTGAAGGAGAAAAGACACTGATGGAGAGAAAGCCGTTGTTCAACAGTTCATTGTTCAATTTCCTCTACTTCATCTCCATCGTCATCACACCTCTCTACCTCTATCAGATCATGAAGGTGGTGATGATGTTCGACCTCTCAGATATGTTGTGGAACCTTCGCATCCTCGCCGTGTATGGCGACGAGAGCTATGGCTTCCTCAACTACAGCTACGTGCTCAACCAAGTGCTTTTGGTGGTGGCTTTATGGGAGTATCCAAGGGTGCCGATGTGGAAACTGGTCACCATCATCCTGGCTACCATCATGAGTGCTTTCGCCATCATGGAGAAAGGCATGCTGTTCTTCCTGCTTTCCTCCATACTCTTCGTGCTCTATGAGAAAAGGAGCATCAAGATGCGGTCCATCATCTTTTCCGTCCTCGGCATCGTACTCGTGTTCTTCGTCATCAACTTTGCACGCGACTACCGAGAAGGCTCCGACCCGAACGATGCGATGACCTTTCTCGACTTCTTCGGCATCTATGTGATGTCGCCATCTGTAGCATTCGAATATGTGGAGGAGGACCTCACACCACAATGGGGCTCGCACACCTTCCAGACCGTATATCTCTTCCTGGCAAGGTGGGGAGGCGACTTCGAAGTGAACAAGAAACTACAGGGATTCGTGTGGGTTCCACTGCCCACCAACGTCTACACCATCTTCCAACCTTTCTTCGAGGATTTCAAATACAAGGGTGTGGCATTCTTCGCATTCTTCTACGGCGTCTTCAGCGGATGGCTCTACCGCATGGCACGCAATGGCAATGGTTTCGCAAAATGCACATACGCCATGGTGGTCTATGTCCTTGCCTTGCAGTTCTATCAAGAGAATGTGATGTTGAACATCGTAACCATACTGCAATTCCTCTTTTTCACCTATCTTATCATGCAGCAAGACTTCGGCTTGTCATGGGCCAGCCTAATCGCATCCCCCTCCGACCAGTCAGACCAGCCAGACCAGTCATCCCACTCATCCCAGTCATCCCCCTCAGCCCACTCAGCCCAGTCAGCCCAGTCCGATCCGTCCGATCCGTCCGACCCGTCCGACCATATAGTTTTTGCAGACCTGTCCGAGCCCTCCGACCACTCCGATTCCTCCGATCACTCCGATCCCTCCGACCCCTCCGATTCCTCCGACCCCTCCGAGTCCTCCGAGTCCTCCGAAACCCCCTAAGCCCCCTGTCATTTCCCGTTCTCCGTATGCAGCGGCTTTGCCGCTGCCCTCCTAGCCCTAGCCTAGTCCTAGCCTAGCCTAGCCCTGCTCTAGCCCTCATCCTGGCCCCTTTCTTGTCTCATCCCTTTTTCCCCGCCTCTGCCGAGTCTTGTTTCTCAGGTGAGATGGTGACCAGATAGGCACCTCCGAGGACGAGCAGTCCGGCGAGCGGCTTGTCCCAGGTGAACACATCCTGTGCCACGGCGATGGCGACAAAGGAAGCCACCACCGGCTGGATGTTGGTGTAGATGCTCACGGTGGTGGCGCTCAGCGTCTTCATCGCGTAGGGGATGAGGAAATAGCCCAGGCCGGTGGCGAAAAGGACGATGAATGCCATCTCTGCCACGCCACTCCATCCCCAGTTGGCGGAATACAATTGGTTCTGCTGAGGCTCTGTCAATGCGATGGGCAGGATGATGACCGCCGAGATAAGGAAGAAATATTTCATCTGTGTCACTGCCGTGTATTTCGCCGACACCTTGCGTGTGATGATGAGATAGACGGCCCAGGTGAGCACGCTGAGCACGGCGAGCAGGATGCCAATGAGGTCGTCGGATCCCGCTTTGTTGCTCCACGACTTATACACCATCAGCAATGCACCGGCTATGCCCAGAACCACACCTGTCAACTTCACACCCGTGATGCTTTCCTTGAGGAATATCACTGCCAGCAGCATCGTGGCTATAGGCGTGAGGGCGGCCACAAACGAGAAATACACCGGCGTGGTGAGTTTCAGGGCCTCCGCCGTCAGCGTCTGCGAGATGACGAAACCGATGAGGCCGCCTGCCAGCAAGACAATCAAATCGCGGCGCTCCACCTTCTCCTTCGGCAGGAAGGCAGCCACCACCCAGAAGATGAGGGCTGCAAAAACACAGCGCGACGCCATATAACCCATAGGAGTGACCCATCCACTTAGCAATGCCTTGGTGACGGGGACGCCCAAACCAAAAATCACGTTGGCCAGCAAAATGGCCAAATGTCCTTTCCATTTCATAATTCTTTCCTCTTCTTTTGCGGGGTGTATTGTTTGCTCGCAGATTTTCTGCAATGAGATGCAAAGGTACGATTATGCCATCAAAAAGCCAAATTTTATTTGGCTTTCCGCTCGCTTAATCGTACCTTTGCACAAAAATACGTCTTACAGACCATATGGAAGATCTTTTTCAGGCTTACCGCACATTCTTTGGGAAAGGCGACGCGCTCTATCGCTTGTTCTCACCCTACCGCATCTGCCCGCTGGGCGCACATGTCGACCACCAGCACGGCTTGGTGAGCGGCTTCGCTTTCGACAGCGGCATCGACTTCCTCTTCTCCGAAACGACATCGGGGAAGGTGGAGATGTGTTCCTTGTCGTTTGAGGGTCTGATGACCTTCAACGTGAGGCGGGAAATTGACTCGAGGCAGTACAACTGGGGCGATTATCTACGCGGCGCCGTTTGGTCGCTGCAAAAGGATTACCAACTGCAGAAAGGGGTGCGTGGCGTGGTGAAAGGCTCCATGCCCATCGGAGGGTTGTCGTCATCGGCGGCACTGCTCTGTGGATTCGTGAAAGCCCTCGACAAGGTCAACAACCTCGGCCTCGACAAGATGCAGGTCATCAAATATGCCTCGATGGCCGAACGGCAATACGTTGGACTAAACAACGGCATCCTCGACCAGGCATGCGTCGTCCTCTGCGAGGCGGACAACCTGCTTTATCTAGACACCGACACCTCGGAATACAAAATCCTGCCCTTTGGCGGGGGTGGGAAAAAGCTGCCTTTCAAGTTTGGCATCTTCCACAGCGGTGTCACACGCGTGCTGACAGGCACCGACTACAACCTCAGGGTCTCGGAATGCAAGACTGCGGCGTGGATCATGCAAGCCTATGAGGATGTGCCGCTGAAGAAGATGGAGGAGACACGACTGCGCGACGTGCCTGAGCAGTTGCTCAAAAAGCACGAGCAGAGGATGCCGGAAAGGTTCGTCAAACGTGCACGTCATTTCTATACCGAATGCGACAGGGTGCTCTCTGGCGTGAAGGCGTGGGAGAAAGGCGACATCAAGGAGTTCGGAAAACTTGTTTTCGAAAGCTGCGAGAGTTCGATGAACAACTACGAATGCGGTTCGCCGGAACTGATTGAACTTTACAAGATCATGCGCACCACCGACGGCATCTATGGGGGCAGGTTCAGCGGCGCCGGTTTCAAGGGTGCCTGCATCGCACTGGTCGACCCCGACAAGGAAGAATACATCCGCGAGAGGGTCACCAGGGAATACCTCAAGGCTTACCCTCAATACGAAGAAGGATTCAAGGTGTTCTTCTGCGAGACAAGCAACGGAGTGGACTTCCTATGACTAAACGGTTGCGCTCCCTCCAAACAAAAGTGAACAAATGTCCCTTTAACTCCTCCCCCTCTGCCCGAGAGGGGGTGGCCGCAGGCCGGGGGCGAGGGAGAACTCCCCTTTAACTCCTCTTTAACTCCAAATAAAAAAAACATGAAGATTTTAGTAACAGGAGCGGCCGGATTCATCGGCTCGAAGATTTGTCACCTCTTGGCGGAAAGGGGCGACGAGGTTGTTGGACTCGACAACATCAACGACTATTATGACACAAGGCTGAAAGCGGGACGCTTGCACGAGTTAGGCATCGACGCTGGGGAACGTGCCGACCTGCCATGGGGCGAAATCATCAATAGCAAGACCTATCGCAACATGCGCTTCGTGCGCATGGGCATTGAGGACAAGGACGCCCTCTCCCATCTCTTTGAGACAGAGCTCTTCGACAAGGTGGTGAACCTTGCAGCACAAGCCGGGGTGAGGTATTCCATCACCAACCCATATGCATACCTCACCAGCAACCTCGTGGGATTCCTCAACATCCTGGAGTGCTGCCGCAACAACCCGGTGAAACATCTGCTCTACGCCTCGTCAAGTTCGGTCTATGGCCTCAATTCCAAGGCGCCGTTCTCCGAGGACGACAAGGTGGATGCTCCCGTGAGCCTCTATGCCGCCAGCAAGAAGTCCAACGAACTGATGGCGCACAGCTACAGCAAGCTCTATGGCATCCCCGTGACTGGCTTGCGCTATTTCACCGTCTATGGCCCATGGGGACGCCCCGACATGGCGCCCATGCTCTTCGCCAAGGCCATCACCTCCGGAGAGAGCATCAACGTGTTCAACCACGGCAACATGGTGCGCGACTTCACCTACATCGATGACATCGCCGCCGGCACCATCCTTTGCCTCGACCAACCGCCTGTGGCCGAGGACTGTCCCAACGGCGTCGCTGCACGCGTCTATAACATCGGGTGCTCCAACCCCGTGAAACTGATGGACTTCATCAGCGAAATAGAGGACGCCTTGGGGATGAAGGCTCAGATGGTGATGAAACCCATGCAGCCCGGCGACGTCCTGATGACCAACGCCGACACCACGAAACTGGAAAAAGAAATTGGCTACAAGCCCAAGGTGAAGCTCCACGAGGGCATCCGGAATTTCATCCAATGGTATCAGTCCGACAAAAACCCTCTTAGAGACATTAAAGTCTAAGTTTTTGTCCTATACGCACTTGTAGAGACGGGATTCTTCCCGTCTCCCTCGAAGCCTCCCGTCTCCCCCGAAGTCATGGTGCGCACTCGTAGAGACGGGATTCTTCCCGTCTCACCAGCGGAATGCCACGCCAAATGAGGTGGTGCGCACAGAAACGGGATGTATCCCGTCTCTACCACCTGGCACCGACCTCTTGGCGGCAGGCGGGCACAAGACCTGACCCTACAGGGGCGGGAATGTTGCACTCCGAGTGAGCATCCCGGGGTGTGGACACTGCCTCTTGGCGTAGGTTGTTCATCAAATTTCAACCGCACCTTAACTAAAGATAATAAGAATGCGTTTTTTTACAACACGATAATTTTGAAAAACCTGCCGTTATCGGCAAAAAAAACGTATCTTTGCAACAAAAAACCACAAAAAACTTGCCGATAGAATGGAAATGTTACCGTGCCATTCATCATCACAGAAGACTTGCACCTCTTTTATTACCGTGGCATAAAAGAATGGGGTCATGTCAATGGCTATCTGCGCGACACATGCCTCTCTGCACAAGACCTTTTCAAAACACAACTCGACTATTTCAGAATCAAATATGAGTCCACTTGAAAAAGTGGACAGTGAGCAAAAGGGCTGTGCGCATATCCCCTCCCCTCGCAGGGGAGGGGA
>Ga0310694_10005799_pt1 | contig 11763 bp, 6 predicted proteins | sample 174DNAGHGhighgp2_FD_203884 | JGI IMG/M metagenome (GOLD analysis project Ga0310694, IMG submission 203884) | Sheep rumen microbial communities from Palmerston North, Manawatu-Wanganui, New Zealand - 1742 DNA GHGhigh gp2 (v2) (version 2) | ecosystem: Host-associated > Mammals > Digestive system >...
ACCGCCCAAGCTATATGGGATCAAGTCTTTAATTATCTGCCACCTTGTTGGAAGATAGCTATATGATGGAATGTAAAATACTGATTTTTAAAATATTAATAAGGTGTTCAGTTGTCAAAAAATATTTGACAACTGCCTCGGACAACTATGAGCAAGGCTTATAAAGATTATTGGAAAGAGCATTTAGACGATTGTGCCCAAGTGGCTCGTGAATATCTGGCAAAACATCCACGAAACCACAAATATCGGATCACTTGCCGAGCGTATGACGGAGATACGAAAGAGTGGCTTGAGCCCGTTCCCGTCACAATCGAACTGACTGACGATGAGTATGTGGCGGTTATGTCCTATATGCTCTCGGTTTGCTATAACGTCACATTCAATGCAATACTATTTCACGAACCCGCAATAGCCAAGAAGATCAACGACCAAGCTATCGTTGAGATGGAAAATCATGAAGCTCAAGACTTATGTCCCTTCATCATCCAGTTCGATGAGTTCATCCACGACCTCAACGAAATGCCAATCATAGAAGATTTCCCATTCTAAAGAAGTCGCCCGCGCTATCGCCGACCGCGATGGGTTGTCAAACAACTGAATAGTCTGATTTCTGATAGCATCAGCACACTGGGCCTGCGCCGACGTCCTCGACCACCACACCCTAGGTCGACATCAGCCTCATCGCAACCTCGACCGCCCCACCTACATGGGCAACGCATTGTAGTTTTTTGCTACCTCATCAATACAAACCTATGCAAGGAAGCGCAATTCGTTGATAACGAATGTATTGAAACAACGCTGGGTTGTTAAGTGATTCTTAACAACTGCCTGAATAATTACATCAAAAGAACCGTCCCTATTTTCCTGTGAATTCCATGGATTGACTAGCAATCCATTCGCAAATATCGACATTTTTTTCGAAATTAGCAAGAAATGTCTGTATCTTTCTAATTAAAGTTCTATATGGTGCTAATAATAAAGCGTCCCGTGTTTACTTGTTGACACGGGACGCTGATGCGGGAGCGGATTGATTGGAGCGATTAGAAATGTCTTGTTAAATCGTGTCGGCGGCAGCACGGATGCGGTCAGACAGGTCATAGAGTGCAATTTGTAACTGCTTAGCCTCATCGGGCGTGAACTCATCTTTACCGCCGTTGCCGTTGATGCCATCCATCTTGTGGTACAGCCAGGAACTCGACTTGCCGAAGTAGCGGTGCGCGATGTCCCTCCAAGTAATCGACAACAGGATGTCATTCAGCCTCATCTTCATTGTCGTCTGGCCATTGTTTGATTCTTTCTTCATAATAATCGGTTTCAAAGTTAATAAAAAGTATTTCAATTGGTTTGGCCATTATTAAAACGTCCTTTTAAAGAGTCCCGCCGCTCGTAGCGGGACTCGGATGATTACCCATCCACTGGCGGCATTTCGACTAATTCGTCGAACAGTTGTTGGGCGTACTATAGCAGGTTATCATATCCATTTGGATAGGCCTGCCGCAAGTTATCGCCTCAATCAACTCGAGCTCCACATCGTTTAAAAGAACGTTTGTCATAAATCATGTTGTTTGATTAAGACACAGCAAAGATAGTACGATTTTTCGTATTACACAAGTAATAGTACGATTTTTCGTATTAAATAACGTTAAAAATCCCGCAGGAGGGCATTCCCACGGGATAGAAGCCTGCAAGCAGGTCTTTGTTCTTTTAAACGCACCGCAAAAATGAGGAGAATTTTTAAATTATCAGCAAAAAAATAGTAGAAAAATGCCGAAAAATGCTCTAAAACATATTTTTTGATGGAAAACCTTTATCTTTGTAAATCTATCTATGGATTACAGGTGAAGGGTATGGAAATGGGACAAGCTCTTCCGCTTGGATGAGCTACCTGAATTCAATCGCTCCGTTTTGGAGGTCATGCGTCAGCCGTTGGAGGACAGGATTATTTCAATTTCTAGAGCGAAGTACAGCACCGAATACCCCGCCTCGTTCATGCTTGTGGCGAGCATGAATCCGTGCCCATGCGGATACTACGGGCATCCCAAGAAGAAATTCGTCTGCAACGAGTACCAGCGCACCCACTACATGAGCAAGATTTCGGGCCCACTGCTCGACCGCATCGACCTGCAGATTGAGGTCCAACCCGTCGATTTCGACCACCACAACAGGGGCGCACATCTGCCTACCGCAACCTCGACCGCCTCAGCAATCTCGACTGCAGCAGCATTTAGCGTTCCTGTTCCCCGAATTTTGCTAAATTTGGTGATTATACTCACTAAATTTATATGAAATTTGGTGATTAGGTATAATAACAGTTTAACAAAACACTATCCGAATTCCGATTATAATGTGATCAACAAAGATAACTTCTGGCCATTCTTGTTCTGATAAGTGCGAACTCATGCGTGCGCGACGCCATGGAGCGCATGAACATTATGATGTTGGTTTATCCAGATCAAACGACAATAGTATGGCTATTCATCAGGATTTCCCTGATGCCCGCTTGATCATCGTGTCACTCGACAAATACCGCCGCAGGATGAATGGTGTTGACGTCATCCCAGCCACAGAATTCCTTCGAGACCTGTGGCATGGTGCCATAGTCTAAAGTCGCCCGCACCATCGCCGACCTCGAAGAAAACAACTGATTGATCTGAGATTTCCGATAGGTACCCGCGCACGGGGCACAGCCAGCGTCCTCGACCACCACATTATTGTCACACATCGGCCCTTCAGCAAGCCGGGCAGCGGTTTATGGGTTTTGCCCTTGTTGGCAGATGGTGATGAGGAACTTGGGGTGGTTGACGGTGGTGAAGTGATAGAGGGAGATATCGTTGAGCATGGCGGCAATGTTGCCCTTGTTGTCGTTGCCGGTGAGTTTGTACAGGCTTTCCTTCATGGTCCACAGCCGTGTAAAGGCCATGGCAGGGTAGGGCGACGACTTGATTTCGAGCATTTCTTTCTCGCTCATGACTTGGACCGCTACCTCCTCGCTGTAGTGTTCAAAGGTCTCGATATCGATGCCCACAGGCTGGTCACTCACCGCACAAGCCACTGCATCGCAGCAGTGGCTCAGGCTGAAGTGGATAGACGGGAACCGGGCCAAGCTGGGCTTGCCGTTATGGTCGTAGTTGAACAGCGGCCAGTCGGTGATACCATATTCCCGCAACAAGGCTTGCCGCAGCAGCCTGTAGGCCGCCAGGCACAGCCGCCGATCGCGCTCGTGGCGGTAACGCAGGGCATATTGCCGCCGCTGCGGGCTCACCGCCGCGAGTGCTTCGGCCAGGTCGAAGTCCCAGATGTGACTGTCGATATAAATCATGCCGCCCAGTGAAACAGACCCTTATCTCCGCTACTTCTTCAGGACAAACTGGATGCGGGTCGCCTTGTGCATGGCAAGGATGGCTATGGCCTCAATCATGTAGGCGATGAGGTAGCTGTGCCAGATGTACTGCGGCAACGTCTTGGCCATGATCCACAGCACGGGAATCACCGTGAGCGACAGGGCAAACGAGATAAACAACGCCATGTGGTGATGGCTGTAGAGCTTATAGACGATCATCAGCACATAGATGTAGCAGAACGGGATGAAGCTCAGCGCAAAGACGCGCAGGGCGGGAACGCTCTGGACCAGCATCTCGGGCTCGTCGCAGCCAAACAACTTGGCGATGCCTTGCGGGAAGATCCACACGATCAGGCAGGTGATGGCCATGGATACAGTGATGAAGTGGAAACCCTTGTGGATGACCATCCTCAACCCCTGCTCGTCCTTCTTGCCCACCTGGATAGCGCCCAGCGATTGCAGCGTCTGGCAGGTGCCCGACACAAAGAGGTTGTAGATCTGCAGCAGGTTCATGCACAGGGCGAACACAAAGATGCCCGTGCGGCCCGTGGTCGAGAGCACAATCTTGTTGGCACTGAACAGCAGTAGCGTCAAGCAGATTGAGGCGACGGCCAGCGGTGCCCCCTGGGAGACGATGCGACGCACGGTGCCCATGAAGCCCTCGCCCGAGAAGACGGGAGTCAGCCGGCGATTTTCGGGGTTGCGCCAGTGGGTGAGCAGGATGGCAATGCCCACGAGGTGCCCCACGACAGTGGCCGCCGACGAACCCGTGATGCCCCAGCCGAAGCACTGGATGAACACGATGTCGAGCAGCAGGTTGACCGTGTTGTCGATGATGACGGCCAGCGACACGAGCCGCGGGCTGCCGTCCACGCCGACCATGGTCGAGAGGCCCCACATGAGGATAAAGGCCGGATTGCCGACAAGCAGCACCTGCATGTAGTCATAGGCTAGTGGCAGGATCTGCTCGTTGCTGCACAGCAGACGGGCCATCTGGTGCGGGAACATCAGGCCGCCGATGACTGCCAGCATGATACCCAGGCCCACGCTCAGCGTCAGGGCCCGGGTGAAGTAGTTGCGGGCCAGGTCAATCTTCTTCTGTCCCAGTGCATAGGCCACCAGCATTCCTGCACCTGCATTGATGAGCAGGTGCAGGGTGAAGATGAACTGGACGATGGGCTTAGAGAGGTTGATGGCGCTGACGCCGTCCTCGCTGATGAGGTTGCCCACGATGATACCGTCAACCACGTTGCCCAGGCAGCCCGACAGGGCCACCAGGATGTAGGCCGACAGGTAGCGGTAGAATTGAGCGGTGATGTCACCGTCTTGCAGTCGTTTGTCCATGGCGATGTGTCAAGAAAATCACATGTCAAAGAAACCGAGTGAACCGATGGCGGTGAGCATGCGCTCCACATAGTCCCACGACGTGGGCGACCAGGCGAAGCCCAAGCGGTAGAGCACCTGGGTCGTGTAGTCGTTGTCGCGGCGCACGTCGGTAGTCTTCTGGCCATGGGCCATATCCTGATAGGCCAGCAGACTCGACATCGAGCGGGCCTTGTCGGGATCCTCCTTGGCAGCGTCCATGATCTGCTGGAACTCCTCGGGCTCGACAAACTTCACACCGCTGCCCACCGAGGTCAATCCCATGAGCACGTCGCCCAGGAACTGGCCGTGGATGTTGTAGGGGTGGAAGACGCAGCACTCGCGTGGCGTGGTCGCCAGCAGCACGATGGCATGGGCCACCTCGTTGATGGGCGAGAATTCCACCTGCTTGTTGCGCATCGAGTGGGGGCAGGCCTCCAGCATGTTATAAACCTTGATGCGGCCCATGAACGAGTTGGTCTGGAAGTTGGCCTGGAACTCGCCGTCGGTCGATCGGGCAGCCAGGTTGCCCACACGCATGATCTTGGCGTTCAGTCCATGGCGGGCAATGGCATCAAGTATCAGGCGCTCGGCCATAAACTTGGAATAGATGTACTTGTTTCCAAGGAATTGGCCCAAGTACAAGCATTGCTCGGTGAATATGTCATCCTTGACCTCACCGGCCCACAGGCCACGGGTGCTTGCTGTGGAGACATGTACTAGTTTGGCACCATTTTTTAGACAGTAATCCACGCAGCGTTGTGCTCCGCCAATGTTCACATCCTCAATCTCGGTACCCTCGCTGAAGTGTTTCACTATTGCGGCACAGTTGAACACCGTGTCCACTTCCAGACCTTCGCCAAAGTCGCTCGTCACGTCACCCAGCACGATGTGGAGGCGCTTGCCGAACAAATCCTTGAACGCATCCGAGAAGTAGTAGAACATCAGAGCGCGCAATCGGCCTTCAGCCGCCTCCTGGTTCTTGCCGCGCACGAGGCAGTATATGTTCTTAGCGTCAGAATCAATAAGCTCGCGTAGGATGTGTATGCCCAGGTAGCCTGTGGCACCCGTTAGCAGTACATTGCCTAATTCTTGGCGTTCACCTTTGCGGAAATTGTCAAGCGTGTTATTTTCCAACAGGGCGTTGATGGCCGTGTAGTCAAATCCGGTAATCTCGTCATCACCCTCATTGACACTCTCACCGGTAATCAGGCGTGCCAGCTTGCGGGGAGTGGGGTTGGCAAACACATCGCCGTATGCCACATGCATCCCGGCTTTGTCGGCCTCGATGATGACTCGGGTAACCACCAGCGAGGTGCCGCCCAATTCAAAGAAGTTGTCGGTAGCACCCACCTTGTCCATCTGCAAGATGCTTGCGAAAATGTCGCAGAAGGTGCGCTCGGTATCATTGGCGGGTTCCACATAGGCCGAACTGATGGCCAGCTCGGGCTCAGGCAGTGCCTTGACATCGGTCTTGCCGTTGGGCGTCATGGGCATCTCCTTGAGCTGCAGGTAGGCCGTGGGCACCATGTATTGCGTCAGACTCTTGGAAATCTCAGCCTTGAGGTCTTCAGGCTTGATTTCGCGGTCGGCGGTATAATAAGCGCACAGGTGCTCCTTGTCATTGATCTTGCGGATGAGGATGACAACTTTCTTCATGCCCTCGACTTTGAGCATGACGTTTTCAATCTCACCCAACTCGATGCGCAAGCCTCGCAGCTTGATCTGGTGGTCGGTACGTCCCAGGATGACGACATCGCCGTCGGGCAGCCACTTGGCATAGTCGCCCGACTTGTATATGCGTGTGCCGCGATAGTCCACAAAGCGCTCTCGCGTCATTTCGTCCAGGTTATTGTAGCCATGGGCCACGCCGCGACCGCCGATGTACAATTCGCCCACTACACCCACGGGCAACTCGTTACCATCCTGATCTACTATATATTCAATCACATTCAATTGCGGCTTTCCAACAGTAACCAGTTGTGCATTAGTCAGTTCCTTGTTGTTAGATGCTACAGTGATTTCGGTGGGACCATAGCAGTTGAAGATGCGGGCTTTGGTGACTTTGCGCAGTTGGCCCAGCAATTGGTCGGAGAACTTCTCACCACCGGCACGCACGATAGCAATGCGGCTGATAGCATCGCAGAAGTCCTCACTCGTCAGCCAGGTCATCCAGCGTGACGGTGTACCTGAAACCATGTTGACATGTTCCTCGTTAATGAGACGAGCCAGATCAAGGGGATTGTTGGCTTGCTCTTCGGTGGCGACAACAAGCGTCTTGCCGTTGAAGAATGCAGTGCCAATGTCCTGCAAGGCGGCATCAAACGAGATGGTCGTCACGCTCATGATGCGCTTGGCATCGGTCATCACACCATTGGCAAACACATTGGCCGGATGGCCATACAGATAATTGCAGATGCCGCGGTGGTGAAGCATTACACCCTTGGGACGGCCTGTCGAGCCGCTGGTGTAAATCAGGTAGGCGAGGTCATTGGGCGTGATGTCGGTCTTGAGAACACCGTCATTATCATCGTTGATGAGTTCTTCAACATTGATTGCCTTACCATCGGGAACGCTGTCCATGCGGTCGGCTGTGGTGATAATAAAGCGAGCCTCGCTGTCCTCTAGAATGAGCTTTACACGGTCGGCGGGATATTCGGGGTCGCAGGGTATGTAAGCGGCTCCTGACTTGAGAACGCCGAACAGCGACAAAATCAGTCGGCTGGTGCGGGGCAATAGCAGGGCGACACGGTCCCGCTCAACCACACCGCGCTTTCTCAATGCAGCGGCAATGCGGTTGGTGATGTCGTCCATCTGCTTGTATGTAAATCTGCCATCAATGGCCACAATGGCTTCGTGTTCAGGCTGCGACTGGGCAAAGTGGCCAATGCACTCATGGAATAGTTTGAACGGCGCTTCACCGCTTGCCGTCTGGCGCAAGTGGCTCAATTCCTCCTCTTGAGTTGCACTCACGATTGACAACTGGCGCAATTTGGCTTGTGGCTGCTCCATCATCCTGTTGGCGACAGCGACGATGCTCTCTGCAAGGCCGCGTCCCACGCGCTCACTGTAAATTGAGTCGTCATACTGCACTACCACGCCGCGTGACTCGATCTTGATGTTGATTTTGAATTTGGGCACATTGAGTTCCAACAGCTCATGACCGATGGGTTTGCTGTTAACCGTGTATTGCGAGAGCACTCCCACCTGATAGGCATAGGCGATTGCCGGACGGAAACCATAGTCGGTGGCAATGCGGGCAAAGGGGTAGTCCTCATGCCGCAAAGTCTGGTCAAACGTCTCGCTGGTCTGCTTGAGGAACTCACCGACGGTCACATCGTCGATGCTCATGCCCAGGGCAAGCGTGTTGACAAACATGCCCACCGTGTCGGCAATCTTCAGGTTGCTGCGTCCGCTGCTCACGGTGCACAGGTAAGCGTCGCGGTTGTTGGTATAGCGTGATACGACATAGGCTGTAGCGGCAAGGAACAAGTGGGCGGGAGTGATTTCCTGCTGGCGGCAGAAGGCTGCTGCCTTCTCCATGTCGGCAGGACAGACGGCTTCGCCGATGTAGCCTTGTTCGTTGTTCTTGGGCAGGTCAGCGGGAATTTCGCTAGCCCCTTCGCAAGTCTGCAGTTTCTCGGCAAAGAACTGCTGCGAGGCCTTGAAAGCATCAGTCTCTTCGGCAGCCTGCTGGTCGGCGACAAAGTCGAGATAGCTATAAGTTTCTATCTCAATGGTCTTGCCCTCCAATGCGGCATTGATTTGGCGAATCAACAAGTCGGCCGAGCCGCCATCAAACACAAGATGGTGGACATCCAGCAACAAATATACGCCTGCAGAGGTCTGCACGACCTCGGCGCGGTAAAGCGGGGCTTTCTGCAAGTTGAAGGGACGTACAAATTCATTCTTGTGTCTCTTCAGTTCCTCTTCGCTCATCATGGTGATGGGAACTTGTGCTGGAACACTGTTGTCAGTCGTCTGGATGATTTTCTCGCCCTCGGTAGCAAAGTGCACGCTCAGCTCGGGATGCGCCTCGATGACTTGCTTCACGGCATCGGCGAGGGCGTTGGCATCGGTGCCTTCGGGGTAGGAGAGCAGGTAAGGAATATTATAGATGGTCGATGCCGGATTCTTCAGGCAGTCGAAATAGACTCCCGTTTGGGCGTATGACAGCGGAGCGCTGGTCCTTGCCTCAGTCGATTTAGACGTTTCGGCGGCGGTCATATTGCCGCCAGCAAGCATCTGCTTGAGGATTTCATTCTCAATAGATTGGATAGTACCGCTCTTGACAAGGCTTCTCGAGTCAAGGGTCACGCCATAGCGCTTATTGACCTGCACGGCCAGCTTGATGGCCGAGATGGAGGTCAGGCCAGCGTAGCCGAGCACCGTAGTCACGCCAAAGTCGGTCGTGTTGACGATGTCGGCAACAATCTGGTGCAGTTCCTGCTCGAGCACGTTCATGGGCACGTTGGCCTCCTCGACGGCAGCAGCCTTCTTCTCGGGCTTGGGAAGGGCGCGCTTGTTGACCTTCTGGTTCTGGTTCAGGGGGATGCTGTCGATCTGCATCGTCACGGCCGGAACCATGTAGGGGGGCTTCTGGTCGAGGATGAAGTTGTTGAGCGCCTCGATGTCCACCTGGCTGTCGCTCACGATGTAGGCCGCGATGAACTTGCCGCCGCCCTCCTCGTCAAATGCCTGTACCGTGGCATCCTTGATGCCCGGGAACTCGCGGATGATGCCCTCGACCTCCTTCAACTCGATGCGGAAGCCGCGGATCTTTACCTGACCGTCGCGACGGCCCACAAACTGGATGTCGCCCGATGGCAGGTAGCGCACGATGTCGCCCGTGCGATAGACACGGCGGTATTTCTCCTCGTCGGTAAACGGGTTGGTGATATAGACCTCGGTGGTCTTCTCGGGGCGGTTCAGGTAGCCGCGGCTCACCTGGGGACCTGCTACCCACAACTCGCCGGCAGCTCCCACGGGCAACCGGTGGCCCTGGGCATCGACGATGTACAGCCGCATGTTGTCCAGCGGCTTGCCGATGGGTATCTCCTTCATCTTCTTGTCCACCTGATAGGTGGTGGTGAAGATGGTGCACTCGGTGGGTCCATAGACGTTATAGAACTTGTAGCCCTGGGGCGGTGTCAATGAGGCCAACTTCTCGCCGCCGGTCGACAGGTAGAGCAGCGAGTGGTTCTCGATGCTGGTGGCGAACTGGTAGCCCACCTGGGTCGTCATGAACGAGTGGGTGATGTGGTTCTGCTCGAAGTAATCGTTCAGGGCGATCAGGTCGAGGCGCAGCTCCTCGGGAACAATATAGACGGTGGAGCCGCAGGTGAGGGCCGGGTACATGTCCATCATGCAGGCATCAAAACCGTAGCTGGCATAGGCGGCCACATTGTGCTCGGCTTGGAGACTGTAGTAGCGCTGATACCAGTGGCAGAAGGCCACCAGATTGCCGTGTGTCAACTGGCAACCCTTGGGAATGCCGGTCGAGCCCGATGTGTACAGCATGATAAAGAGCTGGTCGGGAGTGATTTCCACCTCGGGAGCGGCCTGGTCGGGCAGACCGGCAATATCCTTGGTGAGCAGCACGGGACCCTGGTATTCATCGACAATGGGGCACAACTCCTCATCGCCGATCAAGAGCTTGGCTGCTGCATCTTGCATCATGAAGTTGAGTCGCTCCTTGGGGTAACTCGGGTCAAGGGGTTGATAGCCGCAACCGGCCTTGAGCACACCCAGCGAGGCGATAGGCATCCATTCGCAACGAGGAATGAGTACCGACACAACGTCCTCAGCGCCCAAACCCTTGCTGGCGATATAGGCAGCGATGCGGTTACTGATTTCGTCAACTTGGGCATAGGTAAACCGCTTGTCCAGATAAACGACAGCAGTAGCATCGGGCGTGGCCTTGACCTGTTGGCGAAACAGCGACACGATGGTCTGAGTGTTGTCGTAGTCCAATTCACCTGGGTTGAAGCTATCAAGGACAGACACCTGGTTTGCCGTGGCAATGTCGATGTCACGCAGGTATTTCTGGGCAAGGAAGCCCTTGAGGACGGCCTCGTAACTTTCCAGAATCTGGCTGATGAGTTCACCAGAGTATTCGTTGGCATTGTATTCAGCCTTAACGCAAACCTTGTTGTCCTTGATGAAGACTTTCATGTAGAATGAAGCGTCGAGCGTGCTGTTTCCGATGCGAATGGTCTGCATGGGCTTGCCTCCCATCGTCTCGTTGTCAAAGAGCATGCCGTGCCATGCGAACATCGAGTTGCTCTGGAGATTCAGGTCGGCAAGAATGTCACCATAGGTATAAATGTCGTGCTCACGGCATCCCGTCATCTGCTCCTGTCCCTGCTGCAACAGTTCGAGCACCGAGGTCTCCAGCGAGAATTTGGTATAGACAGGAAGGGTTTTCACGGTCATGCCCACCGAGTGATTGAAGCGCTTGTCTTTGCGCCCATTAAAAACTGTGGTGAACAAGGACTCCTGATCATTATTGAATTTTGCCAGCAGGAAGGAAAAGGCTGTGGTGAACAGGGTGCTCTTGAACACACCGTGCTGCTTGCAATAGGTGCCCACGCGGCCCATGTCGAGTGACAGGGTGCGCAACAGGCTGTCCTCGCTGTGCTCGGCATCCTCCAGGTCGGGCATGAACTGGGTGAAGGTGTCGCTGCAGTCAAAGTTCTGGGCATACCACTGCTTGGCCTCGTTGAAGGCGGGTGTCTCACGCTTGGACGCCTCATCGCGGGCGACATCCATGAGGGTCAGCTCTTCGGGAGCGATGGGCTCGCCGCGATAGGCCTTGTCGATGTCTTGCAGCATGATCTGCATCGAGGTGCCGTCAACAATGATGTGGTGATAGTCCAGAAACAGGTAGTAGTGCTCGCTGTTGCGCATCACATTGACGTGGAACAACCGCCCGCCATACAGGTCAAATGGGGTGACCAGGCGTGACTTTTCCTGCTCTATATCTTCGATGTCCTCGATGTCGAGGGCCCATTGCTCACTATCCATGTCGAGCGTCTGCATCGGCTCACCTTCATCATTTA
>Ga0310694_10005800_pt1 | contig 11762 bp, 4 predicted proteins | sample 174DNAGHGhighgp2_FD_203884 | JGI IMG/M metagenome (GOLD analysis project Ga0310694, IMG submission 203884) | Sheep rumen microbial communities from Palmerston North, Manawatu-Wanganui, New Zealand - 1742 DNA GHGhigh gp2 (v2) (version 2) | ecosystem: Host-associated > Mammals > Digestive system >...
GCAAGACCGGGGCGCTGATCCGCCGGATCAAGGAGAATATGGAACGCGGGGAGCGCGGCAGCATCCTGCTGGTGCCCGAGCAGTACAGCCACGAGGCCGAGCGCGAGCTGTGCCGCGCCTGCGGGGATCGGCTCTCCCTCTATGCCGAGGTGCTGAGCTTTTCCGGCCTTGCCCGCAGTCTTGAAGCAAGACGCGGCGGCGCGGCCGAGCCCTGGCTTGACCAGGGCGGGCGGATGCTGTGCATGGCCCTGGCCCTGCAGGGCGTGGGCGCGCGGCTCAAGGTCTACGGCGCGGCCCAGCGCAGGGCCGAGATGCAGGCCATGCTCTTAAAGGCTGTGGACGAGCTGAAGACCGCCCGCCTGGGCTCCGAAGAGCTTCTTGAGGCGGCGGCCGCCTGTCCGGACGCGCTGGGCGACAAGCTGCGCGATCTGGCGCTGGTGCTGGAGGCCTACGAGGGCGTCGTGTCAAACGGCAGAGCCGACCCCGCCGACCGGCTCACGCGGCTTGCCGAGGCCATTGACGGCGGCGGTCTCGACCGGAACACAAAGGTTTATGTGGACGGCTTCATCGACTTTACCCGCCAGGAGCAGGAGGTGCTGTGCGCCATGCTGCGGCAGGGGCTGCGCCTCACGGTCTGTCTCACGGTGGACGATCTGCACGGGGAGAGCGAAATTTTCGAGCTCTCGCGCAGGGCGGCGCGATCCCTTGCCGCCGCGGCGGAGGAGCTGGGGCAGAAGCCTGCCGTCACGCGCATGGAGGCTCCCGACGCCGGAGACAACGCCCTGCGCTTTTTTGCCGAGCATCTTTTTGACTACACGGACGCACGCCGACAGGGGCCCTCCCCCGTCCGCCTGATCCGGGCGCAGAGCATGAGCGCCGAGTGTGAAGAGGCCGCGGCCCTCTGCCTTGCCCTTGTGCGGGACGGGGGCAGCCGCTGGCGGGATATCGCCATCGTCGCCCGGGGCTTCGAGGACTACCGCGGTACGCTGGAGAGCGTTTTCCGCCACTACGGGGTGCCGCTCTTCACGGCGTCCCGCTCGGATCTCATGGCAAAGCCGCTGCCCGCGCTCATCTCCTGCGCCTATGAGATCATTCAGGGCGGCTGGGCGCTGGACGATGTGGTGAGTTATCTGCGCACGGGTCTTGCGGGCCTTGACAGCGCCGAGTGCGACGAGCTGGAGAGCTATCTTTTCAAATGGCAGCTTCACGGCAGCGCCTGGCAGCGCCGGCGCGACTGGCGGCAGCACCCGGACGGCTACGGCGGGGAGTACACCCCGGCGGTCGAGGAAAAGCTTGCGCGCATCAACGCCCTGCGCCGCCGGGCGGCGGGTCCGCTGCAGGCCTTTGAAAAGGCGGCGAAGGCGGCCGAGACCGCCACGGCCCAGGCCCAGGCCCTTGCGGGGCTGCTGGGGGATCTGCGTCTGCCGGAGACCCTGAGCCGCCGCGCGGAGGAATTGCAGGCCCTCGGCCGGGAGAAGAGCGCCGCCGAGTACCGCCAGCTCTGGGAGCTTGTGATCGGCGCCTTGGAGCAGTGCGACAGCATCCTGGGCGAGAGCGCCATGGATTATGAGCATTTCGGGCGGCTTTTTACCCTGATGCTCTCCAAATACGACATCGGTACCATCCCGGTCTCGCTCGACCGGGTCACCGCCGGGGACTTTGACCGCAACCGACGGCGCAACATCAAGCACCTCATTGTCCTGGGCGCGTCGGAAAACCGCCTGCCCATGGCGGAGGATGGCGGCGGCATTTTCTCCCAGGACGAGCGGCAGCGCCTTTTAGAGCTGGATATCGAGCTCGGCCCCGGCGGGGACAGCGAACTCTGGCGGGAATTTGCCCTCATCTACTATACGCTCACCCTGCCGTCGGAGAGTCTGACGCTTCTCTGCCCCGCGGCCGGGAGTGATGGGACGGAGCTGCGCCCGGCCTTTGTCTTTCGCAGGGCGCAGAGTCTCTTTGATCTGGAAGCGGAGAGCGCCGATCTTACAGACGCCCGCATGTCCGCCCCCGCCCCGGCGCTGGGGCTTGCGGCAGAAGCCATCCACGGCGGCGGCGGGCGGGAGCAGGCCGCGGCGGAATACGTTGCGCGGCAGGATCCCGTGCGCGCCGAAGCCCTGCAGGCGGCGGCAGAGCTCACGCGCGGCAGGCTGTCCCCGGAGGGGGTCGCGCGCCTTTACGGGAAGAAGCTGCGCCTGAGCGCGTCGCGGGTCGAAAAGCTCGCCTCCTGCCGTTTCGCTTTCTTCTGCCAGTACGGTCTGAAGGCAAAGCCCCACGCTCCGGCGGGCTTTGAGCCGCCGGAGGTGGGCACCTTCCTGCACTATGTGCTGGAAAACGTCGCCCGGGATGCGGGTAAGCGCGGCGGCTTCCAGGCCGTCACGGACGCGGAGCTGGAGGCGCTCACCGATCAATATGTGGAGCAGTACGTACACGAAAAGCTCAACGACTTTCAGGAGAAATCCAGCCGCTTTGTCTATCTCTTCCGCCGCCTGCGGGAGAACGTGCGCCGCGTGGTGAAGGACATGGCGGACGAGCTGCGCCTGTCGGACTTCACGCCGCTGGACTTTGAACTCAACTTCGCCGAGGCGCGGGACATCCCGCCCATCGAACTCGGAGAAGGCAGTGATACCCTGACGCTCAGCGGCATTGCCGACCGGGTGGACGGATGGCTGCACGAGGGGAAGCTCTACCTGCGCGTGGTGGACTACAAGACCGGGCGCAAGGAGTTCAGCTTGTCCGAGGTGCTGGACGGCATGAACCTGCAGATGCTGCTGTACCTCTTCACGCTTTCCGACGGGGGCAGAGCACACTACGGACACGAGATCGTCCCCGCCGGGGTCATGTACATCCCGGCGCGAAGCCCCATGCTCTCTTCCGACGGGCGCATGGACGAGGACGCGATCCTCACCGAGCGGGGCAAGGAGCTTCGCCGCAGCGGGCTGCTGCTGGACGACGAGGCCGTGAAGGAGGCCTGGGAGCATGGGAACGAGAAGCGCTATATCCCCATCAAGTTCCGCTGGAACAAGCCCACGGCGGATTCCCTGGCGAGCCTTGAGCGCCTGGGGCTTCTGAACCGGCATATCCGGCGGCAGCTGCGGGACATGGCACGGCAGCTTCGCGCCGGCAGCATCGCCGCCGATCCCTATTACCGCAGCCAGACGGACAACGCCTGCCTGCACTGCGACTACTTTGACGCCTGCCAGTTCCGGGAGGGGCGCGGCGGCGAGAGGAGCCGCTTCATGCCCAAATACAGTCCGGAGGAAGTCTGGGCGCTGATGGAGGAGGGAGAAGAGCATGGCAGAATTTAAGCCCACCGAGGCCCAGCGGGCCGCGATCGAGACGCGCGGCTGCCCGGTGCTGGTATCTGCCGGGGCGGGCAGCGGCAAGACCCGTGTGCTTACCGAGCGCCTTATGGCGTACATCACCGATCCCGCCGCGCCCGTGGATATCGACAGCTTCCTCATCATCACCTATACCCGCGCCGCGGCGGGAGAGCTGCGCGGCAGGATCACGGAGGAGCTTGCCCATCGCCTGCGCGCAGAGCCCGGCAACGCGCGCCTGCGCCGCCAGAGCGCCCTGATCCGCCGTGCGCAGATCGGCACCATCCACAGCTTCTGCGCCGAGCTTCTGCGGGAAAACTGTCAGGCGGCGGGACTGTCCCCGGACTTCAAGATCCTGGATGAGGAGCGGGCCGAGGCCATGCGCGCCGCCTGTCTCGACCGGGTGCTGGAGGACTGCTACGACAAAATAGAGAGCGACCCCGACTTTCAGCTTCTCGCCGACACCGTGGGCGAGGGGCGGGACGACAGCGCCCTCGCCGCGCTGGTTCTCGAGCTGCACACCAAGATGCAGTGCCACGCCTTCCCCGACCGATGGGCAGAGGCGCAGACGGCGCTGCTCTCCTCCCCCGCCGCCGACGCGGGCGAGACCCCCTGGGGCCGGGAGCTGCTGGATGGGACAGGCGCGCTCGCCGATCACTGGAGCGCGGAGATGGACAGACTCATCGCCGAAATGAAGGCGGAGCCGAAAATTTTTGCCGCCTACGCCGATCACTTCGGCCAGATCGCCGCGCAGCTCCGGGAGCTCTCCCGCTGCTGCCGCACACACCAATGGGACAGGGCGGCAGCCCTGCTGCCGCTGGATGTGCCGCGCCTGCCGCGGCTGGTGAAGTCCCCGGACGAGGCGCTGTCAGAGCGTCTCAAGAAGCGCCGCACAGCCTGCCTCGACCGCTTTAAGGACGCGGCGAAGGTCTTCGCCCTGCCCTCGGAGCCGCTTCTGGAGGACATGGCGGCGACAGCCCCCGCGATGCGCGCGCTTTTAAAGCTGACCCTGGATTTTGACAAGGCCTATGCAAAGGACAAGCAGAGCCGGGGACTTGTGGACTATTCCGATCTCGAGCACAAGGCGGCCCTGCTTCTGATCCGTGCCGACGGAGCGCCCACAGAGCTGGCCCGCCGGCTCTCCGGGCGCTATACCGAGCTTATGGTGGACGAGTACCAGGATGTGAGCCGCGTACAGGACGCCATCTTTGCCGCCGTCTCCGACGGGGGGCGCAGGCTCTTTCTGGTGGGGGACGTGAAGCAGTCCATCTACCGCTTCCGCCTGGCCGACCCCGCCATCTTCAACGAGAAATATCATCTCTTTGCCGAACCGGATTCCGGCGCCGCGCGCATCCTCCTGCGGGAAAACTTCCGCTCCCGCCGGGAGATCCTGGACGCCGCCAACGCCGTCTTCTCCCGCTGCATGTCCGAAGCGCTGGGGGATGTGGATTACAACGAGGAAGCGGCCCTTGTGCACGGGGCGAAACAGTATATAGGCTTCGTCCCGAAGCCGGAGCTGCTGCTCTATGAGCTGCCGGCGTCCGAGGCCGACGAGAGCCCGGACAAGACCGCCCTGGAGGCCGCCTTTGTGGCACAACGGATTCGCGCGCTTGTTAGCTCCGGCGCGACCGTCACGGAGGGGGATGCGCAGCGACCCATGGACTATGGCGACGTGGCGATCCTGCTGCGCTCGCCGAACAGTACGGGCGGCGTCTACCGCGAAGCCCTGCTCAATGCGGGCATCCCCGTTGGCAGCGCCCAGGGCAGCGGCTTTTTCACCACGCCGGAAATCTCCCTCGCCCTCGCGGTGCTGAGCGTGATGGACAATCCCCACAAGGACATCCCTCTCATCGCGGTGCTGCGCTCGGCAGCCTTCGGCTTTACGCCGGACGAGCTGAGCTATATCCGCGCCGCCGACAGGGACGCGGATCTCTTCACCGCCCTGGAGGTCGCGGGAGAGCGCGATGAAAAATGCCGCGCTTTTCTTGCGCGCCTTGCCGCGCTGCGCGCCGAGGCCGTGGATCTCAGCGCCGGGGAGACCGTCTGGCTCGTGATCGAGCGGCTGGATCTCCTGGCTCTCTGCAGCGCGATGGACGACGGGGCGCGGCGGCGGGAAAACCTGATGGCCCTGGTGGAGCTTGCCGGGAGCTTTGAGAGTACCGGTTACCGCGGTCTGCACCGCCTCACCCTCTGGCTGCAGGCGCTGGCGGAGAAGGGGCAGGAGCCGGGCGCCGGCAGCGGTACGGGCCGCGCGGTGCAGATTCTGTCCGTTCACCGCTCCAAGGGCCTGGAGTACCCGGTCGTCTTCCTCTGCGACGCGGCGCGGCGCTTCAACACCCGCGACCGCAGCGCCACTGTCCTCGTGCACCCGGAGCTCGGCCTCGGGCCGCAGGTGGTGGATCTCAAAAACCGTGTGCGCTACCCCAGCCTTGCCCGTCTCGCCATCGCCAAACGGCAGGAGCGGGAGGACAAGAGCGAGGAAATGCGCCTTCTCTACGTGGCTCTCACCCGCGCCAAGGAGCGGCTGTTTGTGGTCGGCGCCTGCAAAAACGCCGAAAAAGCCATGGAAAAAGCGGAGAACACCGCCTCCGCCCTCTCGCCCGAGACACTGATGGGCGCGTCAAGCTGGCTCGGCTGGCTGCTGCCCGCCTGCCTTGCCGACGGCGAGGCGCACCTTGCCCTGCGCGTCTGCCGGGGCGGGGAGACCCCCGCGGTCGAACAGACAGCGCGGGAGCCGGCGCCCGCCGACCCCGAGGCGGCGGCAGAGCTACAGCGGCGGCTTGGCTTCGTCTACCCCCATGCCGCGGCGGTGGAGCTTCCGTCCAAGGTGACTGCGACCGAGCTCAAGGGCCGCTATGAGCGCGACACGGACGCGCAGGAGCTTCTGACGCCCCGCACTTACAGCTTTCGCATGCCGACGCTGGGGACGGGAGAGCACCCCCTGACCGCGACGGAAAAGGGCGTCGCCACCCACCTGGTGCTGCAGTACATGGACTTTTCCAAAGGGACGAGCCGGGACGGGATCAAGAGCGAGATCGCGCGTCTCAGCGCCGCGCGCTTTCTCTCGCCCAAGCAGGCGCAGGCCGTGAACGTCAGCGCCATTGAGAGACTGTTTCGCTCCGAACTCGGCAAGCGTATGCTCCGGGCAAAGGAGCCCCTGCGCGAGTTTCGCTTCTCCCTGCTGCTGGGCGCGGAGAAAATCTACCCCGGCGCCGAGGGCGAGGAGCTTTTATTGCAGGGCGTGGTGGACTGCTGCCTGGAGGAAGACGGAGAGCTTGTGATCATCGACTACAAGACCGACAACGTCCGCACGGAGGAGCAGATCGCAGAGCGCGCGGCCCTCTACCGGGGACAGCTGCTGGCTTACGCCGCTGCCCTGACGCGCATCTTCCAAAAGCCCGTAAAGGAGGGCCTGCTGTTTTTCCTGACGCCGGGACGGGAAATGCGCGTGTTCTGAGCGGAGAAAGAAGAAACTGATATTTTTTTATCGGATTCTGCTTCGCAATATTGCATTTTAAAAAGGCACATGATAAACTGACCACAGGTAAAACCTTCAAATTTTGTTAAGAAAAGGAGACGAGGAACGGAAATGAAGAGAGCAATATCTTTCCTGCTTTGCCTGTGCATGGCGCTCACGCTCTGTGTTTTCGGCGGTGTTTCCGCCTTTGCGGAGGATGCGTCCCCGCGCACGGACAGCAAGGACGCGGATATCGAGAGCCTGATCAAAGAGGGCCGCAACGCCTACTATGCCCGCGGCGGCGAGAGCTTCGATGTGGAAAAGGCGTCGGAGCTGTTTACCAAGGCGGCAGAGCTTGGCAGCGGCGAGGCCTGGTGGTATCTCGGGGAGCTTGCCATGCGCACGAACGAGGACGACCGCTTTGAAACCGCCATGGCCTGCTACAAGAAAGCCGTTGAGGCCGGCTGCGACCTGGGTCTTCTGGGTCAGGGCGCGCTCTATGAGAACGGCCAGGGCGTATCGCGCGATCTGGAACGGGCCAGAGGCTTCTATGAGCAGGCGCTTGAAAACGGTCTGACCGAGGCCAACTCCGCCATGGGCGACCTGTTTTACACCGGCCGCGACGTGCGGCGCGATTTCAGAAAAGCCCTGGATTACTACAAGCTCGCCCTCAAGAGCGATGAACCCGGTTACGCTGCCGACGCCTATGCCCGCATTGGCAGGGTCTATGCCAGCAGCAAGGACGAGACCGTGAAGGACTATGACGACGCGATCGAATGGTTTGAAAAGGGCACGGACGCAAAGAGCTCGCTGGCCCAGCTCCTGCTCGGCGAGATGTACTATTACGGCCACGGTGTGTCGGAGGACTATGTGACGGCGAAGTCCTGCTTCGAGAAGGCCGCCAAGATGGGCAACCCCACCGCCAACTTCTACCTCGGCCGCCTGTATGACATCGGCCAGGGCGTGGAGCAGAACTACCAGAAGGCCCGCGAGTGGTACAGAAAGGGCGTCGCCCTCGGCGATACTGAGTGCATGCGCGCCATGGGCTGGCTCAGCGAGGGCGGCAAGGGCGTCGAACTCAGCTACCCCAAGGCCAGAGAATGGTACAACCGGGCCGTCAAGGGCGGTCTGAGCGACGCGCTCATTGACATCGGCATGCTCTACGCCAACGGCTACGGCGTGGATCAGGATTACAGCACTGCCATGGACTACTTCGTGGAGGCCGCAGAGGCCGGCAGCGGCAACGCCATGTGCCACATCGGCGATCTCTTCCTTAAAGGACTCGGCGTGGAGCAGAACTACAAAAAGGCCATGGAATGGTACCAGAACGCCGCCAACGAGCATGTTGCCGAGGCATTCTTTAAGATCGGCGCAATGTACGCCAACGGCTGGGGCGTGGATCAGGATTACAAGGAAGCCGTGAAATGGTACATGAAGGCCGCCGAAGACGGTCACAGCGACGCGATGAATAACCTCGGCTACCTCTATAACCACGGCTACGGCGTGCTGCAGAACCGCGACAAGTGCCTGGAATGGTACAAGAAAGCCGCCGATATCGGCAGTTCGACCGCCATGCTGAACCTCGGCATGATGTATTATGACGGTATCGACGTGCCGCAGGATTACCCGCTTGCCATCGAGTGGTTCAAGAAGGCGTCCGACGCCGGAAACGGGGCTGCCATGAACCATCTCGGCAACATGAACCTGAACGGCGTCGGTATGGACAAAAACTACACCGTCGCACGCGACTGGTACCAGAAGGCCGCGGAGGCCGGTGACACCGACGGCATGTACAACATGGGCTTCCTGTACGCCTACGGCTACGGCGTGACCAAGGATCTTGAGCGCGCGCTCAACTGGTACCAGAAGTCCGCAGAGGCGGGCAACCCCCACGGCATGTACATGCTCGGCCAGATGTATGAGTACGGCCAGGGCCTGCCCGGGAACAAGCCCAGTCTCGCCCAGGCGAAGGAGTGGTACCGCAAGGCCTATGACGCCGCGGATCCCGACGCGCCCGATTATGAGGACTTCCTGCGCGAGGTGCAGCAGCAGATGAACCAGTCCAAGTTCAGCTGATTTTCCCTTTAAAAACATTGACTCCCGGAGACGAACCAGTCTCCGGGAGTTTTCTATTGCTTTGAAAGCACGATTTCCCCGTCAAGGCACATCGCCTCGACCGTGTCGCCGGCTTTGATGCCGCCCTCCAGCAGCATGCGCGCGGCGCGGTCGACGATCTCCCGGCGGATGGTGCGGCGCAGGGGGCGGGCCCCGCTCTGCTCGCTCTGCCCGAGGGCGGCAAGCCGCCGCGCCGTCTCCTCCGGCACCTGAAGACACAGGCCAAGCTGCGCAAAGCGCTGCTCCACCTCATCGAGAAGCTTGCGGGTGATGGCCAGCATGTCACTCTCGTCCAGGCGGCGAAAGACGATGATCTCGTCCACGCGGTTGAGAAATTCCGGGCGGAAGGTACGGCGCAGCTCCTCGCGCACCTGGCTGCCCATGACCCGGTCATCCCGCGCCTCCGCGCCGGAAAAGCCCAGGGGCATGCGCCGGTCTGTGATGGCCTTGGCCCCGACGTTGGAGGTCATGACCACAACCGTGTTGGAAAAGTCAACCCGCCGCCCGGCGGAGTCCGTCAGGTGCCCGTCGTCCATGATCTGCAGAAGGATGCTCCACACATCCTCATGGGCCTTTTCGATCTCGTCAAAGAGCACCACCGACCAGGGGCGGCGGCGCACCTTCTCGGTGAGCTGGCCGCCGTCCTCATAGCCCACATAGCCCGGGGGTGAGCCGATCAGACGGCTGACGGAGTGCTTTTCCATATACTCCGACATGTCCAGGCGGATGATGGCCCCGCCGTCGCCGAAGACTGCGTCCGAAAGCGCACGGCAGAGCTCCGTCTTGCCCACGCCCGTCGGCCCGCAGAAGAGGAAGGAGCCGATGGGGCGGTTCGGATCCTTGAGCCCTACCCTCCCCCGTCGGACAGCCCTGGCCACGGCGGCGACCGCTTCGTCCTGGCCGATGATGCGCGCTTTCAGCCGATCCTCCAGGGCGATCAGGCGCTCGCTCTCACTCTCGGAAAGCCCCGTCACCGGGATGCCCGTCCAGTCGGAGAGTACCTGCGCCACATCCGCCTCCGTCACCCGGCATCCGCCCTGCACGCGCACGGCGGCTCCCGCCTCGTCCAGAAGGTCGATGGCCTTGTCGGGGAGGTAGCGGTCGTTGATATAGCGCACGGAGAGGGCGCAGGCGGCCTCCATGGAGGCGTCGGAGAACTGCACGCGGTGGTGCTTTTCCAGCGCCGGGCGCAGGGAGCGCAGCATCTCCAGCGCAAGGGTCCTGTCCGGCTCCGCCACCTGCACCGGCTGAAAGCGCCGCTCGAGCGCCGCGTCCTTCTCAATATAGCGGCGGTATTCCTCCGGCGTGGTGGCCCCGATGATCTGTACCTCGCCCCGCCCCAGGGCGGGCTTTAAGATGTTTGCCGCGTCGATAGCCCCCTCGGCGCTGCCCGCGCCCACGATGGTGTGCAGCTCGTCCACGAAGAGGATCACGTCCCCGGCCCGGCGCACATCACGCAGCACGGACTTGACCCTGTCCTCAAAGTCGCCCCGGTACTTGGTGCCCGCGAGCATCGCCGGGATATCCAGCGACACGATGCGCTTGCCGCCCAGATTCGGCGGGGCCTCGCCCCGGGAGACGGCCAGGGCCAGCCCCTCGGCCACGGCGGTTTTGCCGACGCCGGGCTCCCCGATGAGGACGGGGTTGTTTTTACTGCGGCGGGAGAGGATCTGGATGGCGCGGCGGATTTCGCGGCTGCGGCCCACCACAGGGTCGATGAGGCCGTTCATGGCCCGCTCGGTCAGATCCCGGCTGTACTGGTCGAGTGTGCGCGTCTCCGTGCGGCGGATGAGGCTGGGCCGCGCGCCGGTCTGGGCTCTGCCGTGGGGATCGGGATTGCCGAAGACGTCCATGATGGCGGTGCAGACATCGTTTAAGTCGATCCCCGCGCCGACAAGCGCGCGCACCGCCCCGCAGTCCTGCAGACGCAGAAGCCCCAGCAGCAGATGCTCCGTGCCGATGCAGCCGTGGCGCAGGGTGCGGGCCTCTGTCGCGGCCTGCTCCAGCGCGGCTCTCGCGTTCGGCGTGAGGCCGAGACCCGGCGCGCCCGGGCAGCCCATCCCCGCGTCCCGGGCGATGACGCGGCGCAGATGCTCTTTCTCCAGTCCCTCGCGGCGGAGGATGTGCGCACCGAGGCCGTCCTGTTCTTCCATGATTCCGAGCAGCAGATGCTCTGTGCCGATATAGGCGTGGCCCAGCTCCGCCGCGGCGGATCGCGCGGCTTCGATGGCGGTTTCCGCGCGCTGGGTGAATTTTTCGTTGCTTCTCATGGGGCGTCCCTCCCTTTAACCTCTTCATTATCCTCCCGTGCCGCCGCCGAAAGGGGCGAAACGCGGGGCGCGGAAAAAAGTATCGCCAAAACCATTACAAAATATATGATCGAATTTCATTTTTTGTAATTGATTTTTGGGAGAGATGTGCTACAATGAATTCAGACCGTGAGGTCAATCTACATACGGAGGATTCATCATGGCTTTTGTTATCACCGACGAGTGCCTGTCCTGCGGTTCCTGCGCAGCTCAGTGTCCTGCCGAAGCGATCGATATGGGCGACACCCACTATGAGATCGACGCCAGCAAGTGCCTGGAGTGCGGCGCATGCGCTGCCCAGTGCCCCGCTGAGGCAATTGTCCAGGAGTAATCCTGAAGCAAGAAAAGGGACTGTGAAAACAGTCCCTTTTTTATTCCCATACAAAACAAACGATGATATGATCCGAATGCAAGCGACTGATGAGGTTTTCCGTTGATGAACGAAAAAAACACCATGCCCACACCCGAAACGCTCTGGCCCGGCGGGCCGCAGTTCTTGCAGGCGGCGCATTTCCGTCTCGGCACCGACAGCGTGCTGCTGGCGGATTTTGTAAATCCGGCGGG
>Ga0310694_10005801_pt1 | contig 11762 bp, 8 predicted proteins | sample 174DNAGHGhighgp2_FD_203884 | JGI IMG/M metagenome (GOLD analysis project Ga0310694, IMG submission 203884) | Sheep rumen microbial communities from Palmerston North, Manawatu-Wanganui, New Zealand - 1742 DNA GHGhigh gp2 (v2) (version 2) | ecosystem: Host-associated > Mammals > Digestive system >...
TTCAGATTGATTCTGTTCTGCGTCATTTTGCTGACCATCGGAACCGCTTTGTTGCTCAGATTGATTCTGTTTCGCGTCATTTTGCTGATCGTCGGAACCGCTTTGTTGTTCAGATTGATTCTGTTCCGCGTCACTTTGCTGACCATCGGAACCACTTTGCTGATCCTCATTCTGCTCGTCATCATTTTGCGGTTGAGAAGTATTTGATAGTTCTCTTAAAGTATTTTGTCTTATAACTTCTTGCATAACATTCTGCATTTGTTGTTGCAGTTTTTGCAAGTCTTCCAATGTTGTTTGCTCACTAGATTGTTGATCCGTATCTTGAACATTTTCTTTAATTAAATCTTTGACATACGGTAATACAAAACTATCAAAAAACTCCATGCTTAATTCTTGACGTTTTTGACTCATTTCTTTCATCTGTTTTGTATATTTGCTTTGGTTGAGTAAACGTAAGATTTTTGAAGGTTGTAATTTCTCCAATTGATTACAGATATCTCTTAATTTTTCGAAAGAATCTTGCCATGGCAACTCTCTACCGTCTTTATCATAAGCTACAATACATTCCGGATACACTCCTATGCTATGCCAATCTTCCAAGGTGTTTCGAATTAGACCATTATTACAAAAGAAACTGTATCGCACAGCTCTTTTTATATGATTGATTCGTTTCGAGGGCGTTAATTCCTTTTTAAAATCTTCAAGAGATTTTACTTCGCTCAGATATTGTTCACCCGTACCACAAATGCAAGTTTCCAAAATATTCAAACTAAGCTTATCGGCATCACCGCCGGCATTTATGGCATAACGATTGGCATACATATTTTCCAATTCATTATATATATAAAAACGCAATTTTGCCTCTTGTTGCAGGGCCATTGCTTGTACAACCAACTTCTGTATCTCTTCGGTATTTTGATGTGTTTGTTCTGCTTCTGCAATTTGTTGACGAATATTTTGGAATTGTTGTTCCAAGTCATGTATTTTCTGTGGAATACCGATAGTCCCTTGTGAGTGAGCAATTTCGTGATTGATTGCGGGTAAGGCATTTTTTGTACCGCCAACCAAGCTCCAAAGCATATCATCAACAATAATATTTTCTTCCGGAATAAAACAATATCCGATGTTTGGATATCCGCTACCCAACGGTTCGCCCCATAGCATTCTGGTTTCGGGATTACGTAGGCTATTTCTCAAAATAAAAGCCGTTGCTTTAAACTCTTTTCGCATTTCTGAAGAATGAGCAATGCGCTTCCATAATGTGCTTTCTGAGATTTTTGTGAATTGATTTTTTTGATCCCATCTTTGCTGTATTTCCGGATTACTGGAAATGTAAGCCAAAACAGTGCCCCAAAAAAATTGAGACTCTTCCAGACTTAAATTAATTGGAAACTTTATATCACCCGTTGATAAAACGCTTTTCAAATTTTCCAGATGTTTATCATAAAGTTGTTTGTCGGAAAAATTTTCTTTTATTCTAGGCAACAGTTGCTCAAAATAAGATTGAGAAACCTTAGATTCCATAAATACATGAGAAAACTCTATTCGAAGACGATTAAGCGGCTCTCCAACAATCGTCCGAATATGTCCTGTTTGTGTGGTATTAATTTTTTTGCTCATATATTACCTATTCTTATAAAAAAAATTTAATCCCATATACACCATATTATAGTATAAAAATTAATATTTGTCAAAATTTTCTCTTTATATTTTGAATTTAGAACAGAAGAAGAATAAATGCGGGACAAAAGTATAAAAAAACAATAGGTTAGATGATAAAATATACTATCTATCTTAACTGACAACATTAGATGCTTAATCTTAGAACCAGTTTAAATACTTGTTTAAAAATAAAAAACACTGTTTCTGACAATTTTTGAACAATGCCATATATTTAACAAAAAAGTCTCTGATAGTTTTCATCTCGTCTCTCTTTTTCTTGGCAAAGATTAGGCTATTCATTTTTTCATAGCAAGATAAATTTATTTTATTTAACAAAAGGGCCTATCTGTGGCTGGAGTAAGCTTGCCATATCTCATCACATCAATATTGATGTGAAGTCCTTTTGTGTAGTAGGTTATATTGCGTTTGCAAGTTCTTTTCTCTTAAAAACTCTTTATTTGTAATCAGTTCATCATAAGTAACATTAAATTTGTTCTTAAATTTATATCTATCAGTTAATGTGCCACTGTAACAAACGTTATCACAAGGTGAAACACCTTGCAACGAGGTCAACGGATTATAACTACAATCAAAAACCCCCATGACTTTCTGCGGTGCACCTTTTAATGTTGTCAGTTTATTTTGACCGCAAAAAAAATCCCCATCAACAGTAACGTTTGATAAATCCGGTAATTCTGTCAATTGCATGCGTTCTAAGAGTAAATTACCTTTGTAGATAAATCTTTTGTTCTTAGGAATATTGAACAAACTATAGTATTGAGATTTTTGGGTTTCTTCATCGTACAGTTTAATTAGGCCTATATTTATTTCATAACCTTCTGAAATATCCAACTTTTTTGCTTTTATAAATTTACGAAGATATAAACGATATTTAGTAATCGGGGGCTTATTCTCTTTTCCCTTACATTCGGTTATTTCATCTTTTTTTGTCTCTTCGTTTTTGGATACCGTAAACTCATTGAAATTTCTAACCATAGATAAGATATTGGCTTTATCATCCATACTCATAGAATCAATACCGGCAGTCAAGAGCACCTGACCACCGGTAAATGTTTTACGAAAATTGTCGTTCAAAGTCTTAATATCTGCCATTAGTCAGCACCTTCAAAGGTAATATGCGTTTCGTCTAAGAATTCAGCAAAACGACGTAATGCGTTTAAGACAGATGAATGAGACCTACGACCATAACCGGCTTTTTTACCGTCTCTGTCATATTGTGGCATAATGTCTGCTAAATATTGTGCTAAATGCTCATAAGAGATTTTTTCTTTACGGCATAATCTCTCTAAGCGCGCCGGATAATCAATAGAAGTTAAAGGGCTGTAATTCTTTGCTAAGAGATATTCTTCAAATTGTTTTTGCATGGTACTTTCCTTTCATAAAAAATTAGTCTTGAACGATATAAACTGTATATTGTGAGCTCATAATCTTTCCTCTGGCACGCTCAGCATCCATCCAAAGATAATATGGCTCCGGCAATCTGATTACTTTACCATTCGTATAGTGTAATTCTAAAAACCACATACTAACCTCCTGTATTTTCGTGATTTACTATATGCATTATATAGCGAAAAAACGCATTCGCGAGCCCCCTTTTTTCACTTTTTTAGCTTTGGGGATTCAAGTGCTTGTTTTTAAACCAATCTTTTTTACTAACAAATTACTAAAAACGTTGGTAAATCAAAGAATATAGATGTTTTAGGCAAAAAATAGCCCAGTTATAGAGAAGAAATGTTTAGGAGGTATAAAAAATTATTATTCATGCTTTGAATGTAAATATAAATAGTTTAAATGGCAAATTTTTTTAATAAATGCCCGCAAAATAAACCAATAAAACTTCGACGATTTATGATATTCCTTAGTATATTTCCAAAAATCGCTTTTATCATATTCAAATTTGTGCTTCACATTAAACTGACGTGGCAACACATGCTTTCTTAAGACCAACCATCTTTCTCGTTCATAGACTTCTTTTGAAAGCTCACCGGTATCTAAATATGGTTTATATAAATCGAGATAGTTTTTAATAAAAACCTCTGATAAATTGTATCCTCCGGATAATGATGGTCTGGCTAAATTGCAATAATGTGCACCTATAATCAAAGCTTTTTTCTTATCGCTCATCATCTTCAACAAAACTGCCGTTTGCGGTAATCTCGTGTGAGAAAATTTATCCATGTAATCTAAATAGTACAAGTCCTCTTGCCAAAGGCCAAATCCACCAATCCATGTTGTCATAAATGAAGCGTTTAATACAAAATCATTCATCGTGTCACAATATCTATTGTCCTTATCATTATTAATAAAAAACAATACGGGTTTCTCATTAAGACTATTATTGATTGCATCTAGCATCATTTGTAAAGAATTTGGGGCAAAAATAAGCGTATCATTGCAAATTTTTCTATACAAGCCTCTACCACGAGATAATGCGAGAGGAAAATTCTTCTCTTCCACGTTCTGTTCATTTTTGAAGTAGCGTATTTTATTTCCATATAATGCAATATACTTTTCTGCAATTTCATGTGTGTTATCTGTTGACGTATTATCCGAAATCACAATTTCTACATCATTGGTTTGCTGAAAAACATCTTGTTTCACAAGACTTTGCAAAGATTTATCTAAAATCTCATTACGATTATAAGTTGGTATGCATATTGAGAGTATTGGTGTCATTTACAAACTTTCATAGAAATTTTTTAAGCGATTTACTGCTTCTTTTATATTTTCTTCAGAACAAGCATAACTCAAACGAATATGATGGGGTGCTCCAAATGCTGTGCATGGTATTACGGCCAATCTTTCTTTTTCAAGTAATTTCTTGGCAAAATCATCGGCATTCGAACCACTTTTTGAAATATCACAAAGCACATAAAAAGCACCTTGAGGTTCATAAAACGAAATTTGTGAAATACTTTTTAGTAAAGAGCAAAGCAAATCTCGACGTTTTCCAAACTCACTAATCATAAAATTAACATCATTATCCGCTTTTCCTTGCAAAGCGCAAACCGCGGCATATTGCACAAAAGATGTTGCATTACTGGTTGCATGGCTTTGAAGAGCGGCGATACGTTTTGTCAGCCATAATGGAGCAGTTAAATATCCCAAACGCCACCCCGTCATTGCATAGGCTTTAGAAAATCCATTAACAGTAATAGTCAGCTCTGCTATTTTATCATTTAGAGAGGCAATGCTAATGTGTTTAATATTTTCATCATAAATCAACTTTTCATAAATTTCATCAGAGAGCACCATGATATTATGTTTAACCGCAATATCTGCTATCATTTGTAAAGTTTCTCGGCTATAAACAGCACCGGTCGGATTATTCGGCGAATTAATAATCATCAATTTTGTGTGTTCCGTTATTGCTTTTTCCAAATCCTCATGCGTTGGGGCAAAATCATTTTCAGCTTTAGTTTCAATCACAACGGCTTTGGCACCACTCGCTTTAATCATTTCGGCATAAGAGAGCCAGTATGGAGCAAGCAAAATAACCTCATCACCTGCCCCACATAAGCAAGTAATAGCTTGAAACAAAGCGAATTTGGCACCAGTAGAAATAATCACATTTTCCGGTTGCGTCTTAATTCCGTTGGTGGCAAATTTTTTGACGATTTCGGCTTTGAGTTCAGGCAACCCCGAAGAGGCAAGATACCGAACTTTACCTGCATTAATTGCGTGAATACAAGCTTCTTCAATTACGTGTGGTGTATCAAAATCCGGTTCACCCGCAGTCATTGAACAAACATCTATTCCTTGTGCTTTCATCTCCTTAGCTTTGGCAGATATAGCCAAAGTTGCTGAGGGATGAAGCGAACCAAGTGGGGAATAATTATCTATTAAATTTTGCATATTTTTCCTTAAAATCTGAAATAGATAAACGGGTTATATGTTGAACCTACGACTGAAATAGCAGATAAAATAAATAATGTCAATATCCATAAATTAATCATTATGTGTGTTTTTGCTGAAGTATATTTATCATTAAGCATACTAGAAAACAGAGGTGTAGAGACTAGCAAAGCAATCAACATCGTTATCATTTCATAACTATCAAAATAATAGCGCAAAGGATAAATCTGCATACTCCCATTAACCTGACCAAACATATTTTTTATGTATTCCCCTGCATAAGTCATTGTATCCGCGCGGAACATAACCCAGCCTATAACCACTATCAATAAGGTATAAAAATGATGAATAAAGCTTAAAAAAGGCCCACCATCATTTTTGTGCCAACCGGTTATTTTTTCAAAAACGATAAAAATGCCATGCCATAATCCCCAAAAAATGAAATTCCAAGCAGCTCCATGCCAAAAACCGGTTGCAAAAAAGACTATAAATAAGTTGATATAATTGCGAAATTTACTGACACGATTACCGCCGAGCGGAATATATAAATATTCCTTGAACCAAGTAGAAAGTGAAATATGCCAACGACGCCAGAATTCGGTTATTGATTTGGAAATATACGGGTAATTGAAATTTTCCAAAAACTTAAAGCCAAACATCCGACCTAATCCGATAGCCATATCCGAATAGCCGCTAAAATCGAAGAATATTTGCAAGGTATAACAAACAGCACCAACCCATGAAGTAAGGCAATTCATCTGTTCCACGGGCAGAGAAAATACATTATCCGCCACGGCACCCATAGGATTTGCTAACAGCATTTTTTTGCTTAAACCGATGATGAAACGTTTCAAACCGTATATAAAATCCGGAAAATTTTCTTGGCGTTCACTGATTTGTTCAGCAACATCGTGATATTTGACAATTGGACCGGCAATTAACTGCGGAAACAGTGTAATATAGAGTGCGACTTTGAAGAGGTTTTTCTGTACCTCAACTTCACCGCGATACACATCAACTAAATATGAAATAGCTTGAAATGTATAGAAAGAAATACCTATCGGCATAACTACTGTTATAAAATCAATTTTAGCTTCCACAAGCTGATTTATGTTATCAACTACAAAGTTAAAATATTTGAAATAAAACAATATTCCCAAATCTGCTGCGATTGATGCGCTCAATATCAATTTGCCGTGACTGCGATAAGCGGCAACTAAGCGTGCTCCGGTATAATTTATCAAAACTGAACCAAGCATAATCAGCACATAGGTTGGCTCTCCCCAGGCATAGAAAAAAATACTGGCCAGTAAGAGCCAATAATTGCGGTATTTGGCCGACAAAAAGAAATAACCGAGCAGAACTATCGGTAAAAACATGAATAAAAATGAAACAGATGAAAATAGCATTTTATTATTCCTTGGTTAAATATGCTAAAAGCGGCAAATCAACTTCTCTGGCAACAAGTATTAACATATCAGGGTGAAATTCTTCTATTTGTTTTTTATATCTCTTCAAAATTTTAAAAATTTCAGGTCCTTTGGCTTTAGCGGTGACTAATCTGAAATATTTTAATTCACAAAAACTCTGTGATAAAAATGGTGTCATATTTTCCATCATGCTTGTACCAAAAACTACCGCCCTATATTTTAATCCGTTTTTTTTCATTTTGAAATGTTTAATAGCATCATCTAGCGTTAATGTTGCTTGCATTTGAGGCACTATATGCGGTTCATAATATTTATATTGCGTATTTAATACTTTTTTGGTCGGATAAGAGATATTTAATAAACGCAATTCCTGCCCTATATGAAAACTTCTATCCCAATCAGAACGAACTTTATGACTGTAATAAATCTGAAAATCATCTTCTGTTGTAACATAAATATCTAAAAAATCCTTTTTAATTCTCTCCATCAACGCTTTGTATCCGATATATGCACCATATTCTGTCCAGTGATGATCAGTTTTAAAATACACATAATCGCGCTTTTTAGCTTCCAGCATCTCTTGCCATGGAAATAAAAGAGGATAATATACCTGTGATTGCATACGTGAAGTGGCGCCTTTGTAGAGCTGTGGCTCTATATAATTTTTATAAGGCTCTGAAGATTCATAATATAACCCTTCTCGATTTGGAGTTAGCATAACATACAATTTAAAATTATTTTTTTTTGCAAATTCAGTTAATTTATAACTTTCATCGATGATAGCCTGTTCGGTATTATGATCAATGACTTGATTTTTACCGGTTGGCTCCCAAAATAGCCATTGACTCTGGGTATTAAATAAGACACTGCCAATTTCTATATACCGATTAAATAACTTTCTGTTATTAAATACCCGAATAATCTTCTCTCTTTTTGGAAAATGATCTGACAGCCAGTCATTGAGTTCTTGCCCGACATTATTGTTTAATTTTCCGGCTTTAAATAAATCAGGAAAAGCCATCAACGAACGATTTTCTCTTCCTCCTACAATGTTCGCTTTATGAACAAGAAATGACGGAGTAATCATCATTGATAGGACTATCAGCACAAATATAAAATCTGCTTTATTCCTCAAATGTTTCTTTTTATACTGAATTGATGACAAACGACAAAACAATATAAACAGAAGAGCGGCAATCATAAGTAATCTTAATAGACTAAAATCATATATATTAAACAGATCATGTATACAGAAACGATGACGTCTGACCTCAAAACTCAAATCACTACCGTCAGCCGATATATTTTCAAGCGCAAAAACATACCCATGTTTCCAATAAGCCTCAAATTTGCCGACCAAACGCGGATGATTATCGGCACAAATGCTGCGGTAATCAGCCGGAATCATTATATCCCCGCCTTTATAATTGCCTGAAAATTCAATATTTATCTTACTTTTAGCGCTTTGTATATTTAAGTTATATTTTTGCCATTTATTTTTGATAGGTAATTTTATCCAAACTGAAATAGCATCCTTTTTTATATGCGCTTTAGTGATGTCTCCAGAAATGTGTGCATCTGCATCATAAATCCGCACCAAGGCATACTTATTTCGCATCGTGGAAATCATATTCGGCTCGGTACGCATATATGCTGGAAAGGTTACAATCAGCAACAGAAAATAAATGAATAGGTATCTTGGCTTGCACTTTGGCAAACGAGGTAAATTGCTAATATGTAAATTTTTGCGCAAGGCCTGGGTTGGCTTTTCAACCAAATAATACATAATAGTTGCAAACAACACTATAATACCCACTCCTGCTATGAACGCACAAAAACCGCTATATTTAAGTTCAAGTGCATTAAAACACTTTGGCATCACTGAAAATAAGTTAGAATGATATAAGTAGGCACTGAATGAAATAAGGGCAAGACCATCAATCAAGCGCAGCGGATTACGACGAATGTTAGTCCAACTCAGCGCCGACGAGCGTACTCTACCAACATAATCAAAGGCATAAATAACCAACATCGTCAGCATCAAATAAATGGTTGGGTACTTATATTGATACGAGCCGATATGTTTGCTTTGTGAAATATAATAGGTATTGAGAATTATAAAGCCGAAAAACAGCAATAGAGATGTAGGTTTAAGATATTTGCGCCAATCATGATCTTTGGCATTTATAGTTATGGCATTAAGTAACATAGCAGCAAAGAAAATATCTAAATTGCACCAAGAGGATATGTAAACCGTATTCCAATCAATTACTGTATTCTGCAGATGAAGGCGAAGCATAAACCCGATAACGACTAACGCGATAATAGTCGCAAACGTGAACTTTTGCGGTATCTTGCTCAAAAAAAATCTATAAACCAGTGGCGATAATAGATAAAGTTGCATAATAGTTGAAATAAACCATGTAGCTCCTACTCCTACGATTCCCGGACTTCCAGTATAGGTAAACGTCAGCAAATGCAAGATATCTGTGCCAGAGATAGAGGCAAACCACACAGGATTGACGAACAAAAAGATTATCAATAGCAGAAGATAGTAGCTCGGAGCAATACGGATAAAGCGACCAAGATAAAAATCTATCATGCCGCTTCCTGATGATACATCATATTTGCCGGCGTAAAAACCTTTACCCAACAGGTAGCCGGAAATAGCAAAGAATATCCACATAGCACCCCAGGCCGGAGTATTTATAAACCAAGGAAAGGTTATCCCCGGAGTGGTTTGTCCGATAACAGTTCTAGCATGTGTCCCAAGAACACACAACAATGCGGTTGCACGTAGTAGGTTAAATATATCAACTGTATTTTTCATATTATTTATTTTCTTTACTTAAAAATGTTTTTAATTTTTGAATCCTATCACCATAAAGTCTATTGATAGCCAAAATACTATCAGAATCATTTTTTCTTGATTTTATTGGATGAACATCTGATACCTATCTTGAACCCCAGTACAGTTATTACTTTATGCTTTTTGTTTTTAGAGTTTTTAACCGAAAACAACAATTGCAATATTTTGACACGTCGCTTAAACTTAAATTTAAAACCTAACAGTGTAACCACTTTATGCTGCTTGTCTCTGCCATTTTTCAGAGAAATAATATTCTTTAGTATTTTCTTTAAATAATTGATAAGGACATAGTTTATAAGACTCAACCTCTGTTTTTTAGAAAAGCCAACATATATTTCTAACCAATTTCTCAAATAATTTTCATAACGGGATTTATTAAACAAAGAAATAATATCTAAATTATGTTTCCACGACACATCTTTTAAATCCTCACACATATACTGTAAAACTTCTTCTCGAACTTTATCGTCTTCAATCATCTGCACAGCATTAACATAACCGACGGACCAAAACATATGCGACATATAAGGATGTACTTTATTTTTTTGCAATCCACGAATGTAGGATGAATCAGTGGGATTAGGCTGCATACGTACTGCCCAATTATCACATATATATATTTTTTTTTGAGGATCATTAATGATACTGCACGCAACTGCAAGATGAGGAAACATATTGTGAATAGAAAATTCTAAATTTGACATAACAGTTTGATTCAGAAGATCTGTTTTATATATAGTTGATGGTGTAAATGTCATTTGTTTAATAAGATAACCTATATTTTTCTTTGGATTTACATAATTTGCCACCAAAATAGCATCATAATCCTTTTCTGCTGCTGCCTCAACCTCATCCCAATGCGAAAAGTCATATTCATCATCATCACATAATATCCATACATATTTCTTTGACGCAAGCTCAAAAGCACGGGCAATATTTGCATTACCACCTATATTGCGATGATGCCTTATATGTCTTAAATTAGAGTATTTTTTGCAATACTCGTCTATCATCTCTGAGGAGCCATCTGTCGAAACATTATCAAGAATTGTAATCGGATAATTTCTAATAGCAGATTCTTCACTAAATAAATGTTGCAACGTTTTACTCAGACGTTGTTTTCGATTATAGGTAATCATATATATTTCTAAATCATCTTTCAACATATCAAAATAACTCCTAAATAAATTATACTAATATTATTCATTAGAAAACATATTCAGACTGACAACGTTCTGATGTTTTTTTACACTGATTTCTTGGTTAATTTTCGTCGTTTAAATCGTATTTTTATTCCTAAAATTATGATTGTTTTATGTTTTTTTTGATTTGTATTTTTTATGGAAAATACATTTTCGAGCCACTGTTTTTTAATAGCTACCCCCAAAAAAGAACAACGCAGGTTTTGTTCCTTAAAAAATCTCTTTTTTAATTTTGATGACATAAAAGGAGAAATCAGATAATATTTCCAAAATACATTAGCATAACACATTCCTGTATTATTCCATGGCTTTTTATTTCCGGTATAATGAATAACAATCGGTTTTTTTATTGCATTCTGACATTTTTCTTTATCATATCTGGATGTTATCTCCACACCGTTTCTTAAAAATGCATCTTGAACATTGTATTGCAAATCCAAAAATCTTATTTTGTTTTTTAATACATAATTAATAACAGGTTGGTCTTGTCCAAAGCCTATTTTATCAGGATCTTTTGCGCATTCAAACAATGATGATGCAACATTCTGATTACGCCACTCCTTGCAGTTTATTAGCATGACACCAGAATTAATACATAGAAACTTAAGTTTAAGTTCATCTTTCAGCCTCGACCAATATGTATAACCGATATCTTCAACAGCACCAAGCAAATAACCAGAAATATCTTCCATATACAATTTCTCTAATGATCCGGTTATCACG
>Ga0310694_10005802_pt1 | contig 11760 bp, 6 predicted proteins | sample 174DNAGHGhighgp2_FD_203884 | JGI IMG/M metagenome (GOLD analysis project Ga0310694, IMG submission 203884) | Sheep rumen microbial communities from Palmerston North, Manawatu-Wanganui, New Zealand - 1742 DNA GHGhigh gp2 (v2) (version 2) | ecosystem: Host-associated > Mammals > Digestive system >...
TCCCGTCTCTACAATTGCACACCGAGCCGTTTGGCGTGGCATTCCTTTCATTTCATCATTACAGCACGGAATTTTTCGGGCGGGCACAAGACCCGCCCCTACAGTTGCACCGTTTGTTGCACCAATTGTTGCACCGTTTGTTTGCACCGTTTGACGTTCCGTTTGTTGGACCGCTTGACGTTCCGTTTGTTGGACCGCTTGACGTTCCGTTTGTTGCACCGTTTGACGTTCCGTTTGTTGCACCGTTTGACGTTCCGATTGTTGCACCGATTGTTGCACCGACTGTTTGCACCGATTGACGTTCCGATTGTTTGCACCAATTGACGTTCCGATTGTTTGCACCAATTGACGTTCCGATTGTTGCACCATCCGAGGCGAAAAACGGTTCAATGGCATTTTTTGACGATGTAACGGACATACATAAAGCAAGTCCCTACGTGAGCAACGGGCATTCTTGGCAACATGAGCACGCTCGGAGGCGTCGCCCCCTAAGTGCACTCACTGGGGAAGAGGCCGGTGCGCAAATGAATTTTCAAAGTTGCGATTAAGCGAGGGCAGACCAAGCTTGCTTGGAGTCTGCCGAGCGTGAGCAACTTCGGCCGCAGGCCAATTTTCAATTTTCAATTTTATTGAATTCTCGCCACCCTTATTCCTACGCTGCTTGGCTGTTCCTTCAGGTATTGATACATGGTCTTTGGGTCATCGGCGACCTTCACACCGATTCTTTTGGTGGGAGAAGCGTGGAGAAGGTGCAGTCCATCGTTGTGCCAGACAGCGAAGCCCACATGTGAGATGTCGAGTCCCGCCTTTGTAGTGACGATGCCGATGATGTCGCCATCCTGGATGTATTCCTTGTATCGCATCGATTTGGCCAATTGCTCCTTAGGTATGTAGGTGAAAGTGATGGCATTCACGTGTTCCTCCATGGCCTTGATTTGTGGCAGCCATTCACGGTGTGCGTTGAGCATGGCATAGGAAGCGACATGAGTGGTCATGTAGTTGACGTTTGGCTTTCTCTTTGCCGACATGGGAGGTTCGGGCAAGGAGATGTCGCTGACGATGCCATCCTTGATGTTGTCTTCAAGCCAGATGGTGAAATAGTGCTGGCGCGCGGTATAGGCCACCTCCCCACCGATGTATCTGACATCGACGAGAGCGCGGCAGAAGTCAGCAAAGGTGGTTTGCTTCTTCCTGGTGCACATGGTGAGCGCCACCACGTTTTCCACGAAAGTGGTGCAGTCCACTTGTTCTGTGTTGATGACCAGCCCCTCCTCCTTGTCTTTGTCGAGCGTGTAGCCTACATACGGCTTTCCCAGGAATTTCCTGGCATAGAACAAGGGGATGTTCGTCCCTTCCGGCAGTGCCGCCCCTTCTTGCAGTAGTTTTTCCACCCATGCGCTGTCGCTGGCGTTCTTGATGCGTATTTCATAGGGGGGAGTATTCTCCTTCACGGCAACGGACGGAGAATCCTGCCGGGTCTTTTGTTCCGTCGTTGCCGGCGCCACAGGTTTCTCACTTTGTTGACCAGGACCGTTGTTGTCCCCCTCTTGATGTGATGAGCTTTGGCTGCTGCATGAAAAGAGGGCCAAGCCGATCATTGCAAAAATTGATATAAATAGTCTCATATTCACTTGTTTTTTACACGCTCTCGGCTTTGCCGCTTGGCTCGTCCAAGAATTACCACGAAATTATCAAAAATTTTTTATGAATGACAGAGAATGCAATTATTGAATAATTATATGGGAATTATATGTACTAAATCCATGGGAATTATATGTTTACAATATTTCATTTTATGTCTTTTTATGTGATTTCTTTCTTCCGAAATTGATGCCGATATACACTCTGACGTTACCGAAATAGTTGCTGGTGGCGAATCTCGACTTGCTGTAATTGTATGAATGCACGATGCCGTCGGCACCGAAATACCATTTGGTGTTGTTCCATGTGATGGCCATCCTTCCCACCCCGTCCAGGTTGAAATTGCTGAAGGAGAAGTCATCGATGAAGAAGTTGATGGGGTCGTGCCCACTCGAGGAGTGCTTGTATCCCAAAGCAGCAGACAAGGAAGCCGACAACAGCCAGTTGCGTGAGAACACCCAGTTGTATCCATATCCCGCCGAGAGCGATACGTCGGTGTATTTGATTTTGTTGAAGAGCAGTCCGCTATCGAGTTCCTCCACATGCTCCGGACTAGCCTCCTGCAGCACGTCTTGCAGTTTGTGATAGTCCAGTTCTAGCGTATGCCGAGTGTATCCCCCGCCGAACATGAACGAGCCGCAGCTTTTCCTCTGGTTGGTGCTTTGGTTGAAGGCAGCGGGATAGGAGAATTTCCTATGGTTGGCGATGTAATAGCCGTTGAGCCCCGTGATGGAGACCTTCAGTCCGTCGAAGGGAATGCCAGTGACGGGACTGTTTTCCCCATCGCCCAAGTCCCACGACCTGATGCGGTAGTCGTGTCCCGACTTCCTGTAGAAGAAGTCGAGTCCTAGCATGGAGGTATAGACGCTGAGGTCCATCTCCTTTTTCTTGTTGGCGCTGATGTAAGCCAGGTCGATGGTGTACCCCAAGAAGAGTAGGCTCCATCCGATGTACGGCCCGGCCTTCACCCTTGCCTCCGGAGAGAAATGCACCTCCTGTCCCGACTTGCTGGTGATGCGGTATGACTCGAAGGTGTAGGTGGACATGAAGGTGGTGGTGAACTTGTAATGCTGAGGTTCGATGTATGTGGTGTCGATGTTGTTGAACTCCTTCAACACTCCCCCCACCCCACTGAAGATTTTGCTCACAAAAGACTTCTTGCGAGGAACACTGTCGTTGTCGATAGTAGAGGCCATGATGGTCAATGACGGCAGAAGCGTGATGATGAGTAGTATGACTTTTCGCATCAGAATTTTCCCAAGATACGGTCAAGCACCCAGTTGACAGGTGTTGCCGATACACATGTCGCGGTGCACACGTCGAGTCCTTGCAAGTGTCGTATGACGGCAGTGATGATGGGCAGTTGCACATAAGGAGGGTTGGGCACCTCGATGGATGTCGCCCCTTCGCTGGTGTAGAGTTGTATGGGTTTGTAGTCGAACACAGAGAAGAGCACGATGCCCTTGTCGCCGATGACCTCTATGCGGTCGTCCCTTGCCGACTCATGACCCACGAAGCACCAGGAGCCGCTGCCGGGCAGTCCCCCTTCGAATTTGAAGCATGCGCTGAGGGTGTCTTCCGGCGAATACAGTCCGCCCCTGTTGGCGCAGATGCCCTTGGCGTCGACGATGACGCCGAAGAAGTCCTGCAGCAGGTCCAACTGGTGCGGAGCGAGGTCGTAGAAATATCCCCCCCCCGAGATTTCCGGTCTCAGTCTCCACGGCAGTTCATCGGGTTTGGAGTAGTCGATGTCCCTTGGCGGACATGCATACCTGAGTTGCACGTTGATGATTTTTCCTATGACCCCGCTTTTCACGATGTCCTTCACCCTTTGGAAATAGGGAAGATATCTTCTGTAATAGGCGACGAAGCACGGTATTCCCGTCTGCTCGCTGATTCTGTTGATGCGTGCGCAGTCGTCATAGGTAGCTGCGAGCGGTTTCTCCACATATACCGGTTTTCCCGCCTTCATGGCCATGATGGCGTATGTGGCGTGGCTTGACGGCGGTGTGGCGACATAGATGGCGTTGACATCCGGGTCGTCGATGATTTGTTGTGCATCGGTGTACCATTTCCTCACATGGTGACGCTCGGCGTAGGTTCTCGCCCTGCGCTCCGTCCTGCTCATGACAGCCTCCACCATCGAGCCCTCCACCTCGTTGAAGGCAGGGCCGCTCTTGAGTTCTGTCACCTCACCGCATCCGATGAATCCCCATTTGATGATTTTCATAGTTACGTTTCTTGTTTTCTCATACTGAATTCACACCCGCAGTATTGCTGGTTGTAGAAAGCATATTCCTTGAGAAGTTGGTTGCGCCTCTCATAGAGTCCGCCCTTTCGCCAATTCTGAGCCCAGAACACGGTACCCGGCACCGCCTGTTGCGCCGCCATGCCAGCCTCGTTCACCTGTTCGATGCTTTTCCATCTCGATGAAGCCAGCGTGGTGGCGAAGTGTACGATGCCCCTTCTTTGCGCCTCCCTTGCCGCCTCTGTGAGACGCATCTTGAAACATTCGAAGCATCTCCTTCCACGCTCCGGCTCGTGTTCCATACCCTTCGCACATTCCATCCACCGTGCATGGTCGTAGTCGCCATCCACCCACTCCAGGCCCAGGAGTTCAGCATGTCGCTTGCTCTCCTCCTTTCTGATGACGTATTCCTCCCGAGGGTAGATGTTGGGGTTGAAGTAAAACACCACCGGCGTGACGCCGTGGTTCACCATCCACTCCACGATGGCTGTGGAGCACGGGGCGCAGCAGGCGTGCAGGAGCACCCTGTCGGCACCTTCAGGGACGATGACGGCTTTCTCCTTGCCCATTACCTCACAAAGCGTTTGAGAGTCTTGTGTCCCGGCGAGGTGATGATGTTCAGTCCACGCGTGGGATTCTCCAACCGTCGTCCTGCGGCGTCGAAGACCTTCACCTGAGTGTCATGGTCGACCTTCACGTCAGCCACACCCTCGGGATGGTCCATCTCCACGATGTCCTTGAAGAAGAAGGCGTCGAACTCCTCCGAATAGAAGCCTTTCTTAGACAGATAGTTCATCGCCGTACCCGGCAGGACGTGCAGCAAGCATTGCTCCATCACCGCCCCGCTTGTGTCAAGGAAGGAATAAGGTTGCAGGTTCTCCTCCCTAATGTCGGGAGCGAACAGATAGAGGTTTTCCAAGGCGATGCACTCGTCGACGACGAGGTCGCCCACCTTTTCCACCCCTTCGCCCAGGAACAGTTCATTCAGTCCTGCAGCGTAGGCGAACGCCCCGTCACCGATGACCTTCACATGGTCGGGAATGGAGATGGACGCCATGCCCGTCGCCCCGGCGAAAGCATACGCCCCCACCTCTTCCATCGTCTCCGGCAGTCTCACCTCCTCCGCCATGGTTGGAACGAAGCACAAGCGCTTGAGGTCTTTGGAGAAGAGGGTGCCACGTTCGTCGGCGACGTAATAGGGATTTTCCTCATCCACCTGTATGGATTGCAGGGAGGTGTTGAGGATGAATGCTCCCCCCTCGATGTCGGAGACCGAGGCGGGTATGAACAGCTGTTCCAAAGCAGACTCTTCGCCAACCGGCATGCCGAAAGCCCCGAAGCCGATGTGTTTCAACAAGTCATTCAGCTTCACTTCCTTCAAGGCGGTGCATCCGAAGAAGGCGAGAGAGTCGATGCCCTCGAGGTTGAGGGAGCAAGTCACTTTCTGCAAGAACCTGGCATTGCTGAAAGCGTATGGTGCCACATTCCTCAGATCGGGGTACATGGTGAATTCCTCCATATCCAATGCCGGTGGGAAGGTGACCAGCGTGTCTTTTTCCGCAGTATACAAGATGCCGTCTTGCGAGGAGTAATAGGGGTTGTCGGCCTCCACGAACAACTCGTTGAGAGCCTTGGCCGTATAGAACACCACGGGGTTGAAAGTCTTGAACTTCCTTCCCAAGTTGATGACTTGCAGGCTGTCGTCGTACATGATGAGTGAGTTGTCTATCTCCTCAATGCCATCGCCCAAGGTGAGTTCCTTCAGCCGTGCCATCTGTTGGAAAGCCCCCACTCCGATTTCAACCACGCCGTCGGGCACCTTGATGGACACGATGTTGTCGCACCCCACACAAGCGCCATATCCGATGGACTCCACGGTGTTGGGGATATCCAAGTTCTGGAGGTTCTTGCAGTTGGCGAAAGCGAGGGAGTCGATGCCCTCCAGGTATGCAGGCAGCATCACATGTTCCAATGTCTTGCAATTGTAGAGGAAGCAGGTGCCGAAACGTCCTAACTGTGAGTAAAGGTCCCTGCCATGGAGGTTCATATATGGCTCGCTTGAGTCCACGATGTCGGCATTCTCCAAGTCAAGCACTTTCAACTTCCCTTCCGTGGGTTCGGAGAAGCCTTTCACGCCGCACAAGTCACGAATGAACATCATGTCCTTTCCGTTGATGGGGCCGAAGACCTTCATCGAGGAGATGTCATACTTGGCATCCTCGAGGATCTGCGTGACCTCCTCCTCCAACGTTCCTGCCTGAGACACCTCCACATATAGGTCATACTGTGCCCTTGCCTGCACCATGGCGACAAGGGACAAAACGATGGCAATCAAAAACCTGTTCATATCTTATATTTATTTGGAGTTAAAGGGGAGTTAAAAAGGAGTTAAAGGGGAGTTAAAGGGACATATGTTTACTTTCATAGGGAGGGTTCTCCCTCGCCCCCGGCCTGCGACCACCCCCTCTCAGGCAGAGGGGGAGCTAAAGGGACATATGTTTACTTTCATAGAGGGAGTTCTCCCCCGGCCTGCGGCCACCCCCTCTCGGGCAGAGGGGGAGCTAAAGGGACATATGTTTACTTTTACTGTCTTTTGGAAGGCAATGATGCCATCCATACTTCTTTAAAACCTTTTTCACACCTACTTTTCCTTCATTTGCTAAAGTTAAATGTCTTTTTAACCAAGTGGGGCAAGAAAAGCCACACCCGCCAATCAATCTGCAAATATAATAAAAGAAAGTGGAAAACAAAACAAAAGCGGTTTTTTTTGCTTTTTTTGGATTTTAGGAGTTCTCCCTCGCCCCCGGCCTGCGGCCACCCCCTCTCGGGCAGCTGATCTTTATACACAAATTTCTAAGCATTTGGTCAACAAGACATTATTGATTGTAGAAGATTGCAATAAACAAGATGAAAAAGGAAGAAAAAGGAAAGTAAAAGGAGGAAAATGTGAAAGAAGACTGAAAAAGTGCCAAGGCACTCACAAAAAGGAAGGTTGGTTGTCACACCAAGAATTCCCCTGAAGTCGTAGGGGCGGGTCTTGTGCCCGCCTGCCGCCAAGAGGTCGGTGCCAGGTGGTAGAGACGGGATACATCCCGTCTCAGTGCGCACCACCTCATTTGGCGTGGCATTCCGCTGGTGAGACGGGATGTATCACGTCTCTACAATTGCACACCGAGCCGTTTGGCGTGGCATTCCGCTGGTGAGACGGGATGTATCCCGTCTCTACAATTGCACACAGAGCCGTTTGGCGTGGCATTCCGCTGGTGAGACGGGATGTATCCCGTCTCTACAATTGCACACAGAGCCGTTTGGCGTGGCATCCCTTATCATTTCATCATTACAGCACGAAACTTTTCGAGTTCTTCCACCACGTCGTCGAGGCTGTCGGTGAGTGTGAGGAGGAGATTTTTGTATTTGCCCGTGCAGACAAGACTCTCGAGGAGGGGATAGACAGGCATCTCGTTGGTCCAGAAGTTTTTACCCAAGAACACCATAGGACTGGAAAAGCCGAAGGAGAGATAGTGGTTCTGTACGGCATCCTGGAAGATTTCCTGCATCGTGCCCGCGCTGCCCGGCGTATAGACGATGCCACCATAGGCGAGGGTGAGGATGCTGTCCTCACGGATGCTGTTCTCAAAGAACTTGGCGATGTGCGTGGCAAAAGGCGTAGAAGGCTCATGACCATAGAGCCATGTCGGCATCCCCAGGCTGTGGAATGTAGTTTGCGGGAATTTCTCCATCACGTTGAAAGCCGTCGCCAACCATCCCTTGTCCTTGAACGAAGGTGCTACGGCAAGCATCGCGAGGGCCTCCTCAACCTCTTCTTCACTCCTCCCCGCCATCCAAGCGCCGAGGTGCGTGGCCTCCATTGCCCCCGGTCCACCGCCGGTGAGCATGCAGAAACCCTGTTCGGTGAGTCTCTTCGACAGCAACACGATTTCACGGAACATCTTGTCGGTGCGCAACAGCGCATGACCGCCCATCACCCCGACGCAATGTCGTGGGTTGTGGTGCTTGAAGAATTCGTTGAGCGCCACATGGATGCCATGGTCGTGCAGGGTTCGTGCGAGCAACTCTTTCACATCCTCAGACTGCTTGCCTTTGGATATGAAATGGCGGTAGGCCCTCGTGTCGTAACATTTGGCGAAACTGTCCTCGTCGCCGGGAACGAAACCATCATACAACTCCGCTGCATCATAAAGACGGCTGCGCGACACCTCGAATGGGACATCCTTGAGATATTCCACCACCTGTGCCAAATCTCTCTCTTTGCTTATTGTAAACATATTTTTAGGAGTTAAAGGGGAGTTAAAGGGGAGTTAAAGAGGAGTTAAAGGGACGTATGTTCGCTTCGTTGGGGAGTTTTTATATAGGAGTTAAAGGGGAGTTCTCCCTCGCCCCTGGCATTCGGCCACCCCCTCTCGGGCAGAGGGGGAGGGGTTAAAGGGACATATATCTAATTTTGATCACCTACTTACCTCATTATTCCTCACTTGCATGTGTTTTTGTTTAAGTTGTGGCAAAGATAATGAAAAATATAGGAAAAAAGGATATTTTTGGTTGTTTTTTGAGGGAGTGATTCATTTTATTGCCTATTTTTGCACTGTGAAAACATATCCGCTGTCTCATTCACAGATGGGCATCGTGCTGGCTTGCGCACGACAGCCCGAAAGCACCAACTACAACCTGCCATCCGCCATCCCGTTCCCCAAGGAGGTGGATTCCGACAAGCTCGCCCTTGCCGTCAGGGAGATAGTGAGATGCCGCCCTGTGCTCCGCACCCGACTTATCATGACGGAAAGAGGCATTCCACGACAGTATGCCGACGAAGAGACGGAAGTCCCAGTGCCTGTCCGCAGGATGACGGAGAGCGAGGCTTTCAACCATATCCACGATGGCTTTGTACGGCCTTTCATATTGTTCGGCCCGCATCCCTTGTGCCGTTTCGAGGTGGTGGAAACAGAGACGCACCACTGGTTACTGTCCGACTTCCACCATATCATCGCCGACGGCATCACCATCGCCCATTGCTTCATGGGACGCGACCTGCCTGCAGCGTATGCAGGAAAGCCATTGGGTGACAGCGACCTCCTGCTTTACGAGCAAGCGGAAGAAGAGGAACGGCAGACTTCCACCTCGGACTATCAGACCGCCAAGGCATACCACCACGAACTGTTTTCCGATGTGGAGTTCACGGCATTGCCCTCAACAGCCAGCGATGAGCCAGGCAACGGGGTGATTGTCAGCGAGAGGATTCGCCGTGCATCCGTTGACGCCTGGTGCGAGACACATCACGCCACCCCCAACCAACTGTTGATGGGCGCTTTCTGCATCGTTCTGTCGAAATTGTGTCACACCTCCCGCGTGGCCTTCGCCACCTTGAGCCACGGGCGCAACAGGAAATGCCGCGATGCCTATGGCATGTTTGTCAAGACCGTCCCGATGGTGAGCGAGATGGAGGCCGACAGTTCTGTCTTGGACTACGTGCATGGCCTTCGTCCCCTGCTGACCGCCTCCATGCGCCATGCCGCCTATCCCTACACCCATTTCTGCCGCGACCTTCACAAAAGCGCGGAAGCCACCTTCGCCTTTCAAGGCAACGACATCCTCGAGCGCGTCACCGTGGGCGGAGCCTCCGTGAAAGGCATTCAACTAAGCAAAGGCGTTGCGGGCAGCGGCCTGGGATGCGTCGTCTATGCCTCCGACCAAGAGTATGAAATCCGCGTGGATGCCAGTGGGGCCACACACGGGAAAGCAACCTTGGAGATGTTCGCCCGCTGCTTGACCCTTTGCGTAGAACAAATGCTGCAACATCCCCACCTCGCCATCAAGGATGTGGAACTTGTGGACGAGAAAGAGCGCGCAGACATCATCCGCCTGTCGCAAGGAGAACCAATGCCCTACGACACCAGCAAGACTTTCCTGGACCTTTGGCTGGAACAAGCGCGGCGCACGCCTGATGCCTTGGCCGTAAGCGATGGCAGCGAAACGATGACCTACGCACAGTTGGAACGTTCTACGAGCGACGTGGCACATTGGCTCGTCGGGCAAGGCGTGGGACGTGGCGACTTCGTAGGCGTGGCAGCCATCCCCTGCTGCGGTTTCCTGACAGCAGCCATCGGCACCATGGGGAGTGGAGCCGCCTACGTGCCCCTCGACCCTTCCTGGCCGGAAGCCTACCGCGAGGGCATTGTTGCCGAAGCCCGCTTGAAAGCGACGCTCGACCCCATGCACCTCCCCCACCCCGGCACAGGAAGTGGCGTTCGCCTGCCCGTCGCCATTCCCGACGACACCGCCTATATGATATTCACCTCCGGCACGACAGGCCGTGCGAAAGGCGTGATGATTCCCCACCGCGCCCTGACCAACCTCCTGCATTTCATCGTGCGCCGCTGGCATCTGGACGAGACCTCACGAATCAGTTGCCATTCCTCCCTGGCTTTCGACGCCTCCGTGGAAGACCTTTTCCCCGTCCTCACCGCTGGGGGAAGCGTCCATCTGATGCCTGAAGAGGTGAGGCACGACATGGACAAACTCCATCAGTTTCTCGACGACCACCATATCACCGGCGGCTGCTACACCACACAGATGGGTGCGCTGATAGCCAGCCGCCCCCACCCCACACTCGACTACATCTGTCTTGGCGGCGAGCAGTTGACGGAGGTGCCGCAGGCGGCGTGCCACGTCTACAACACCTACGGTCCGACGGAGTGTTGCGTGGATGCCACCTATTTTGAATTGGAACGAGGCCGCACCTACGCCACCATCCCCATCGGCCGCCCCCTGGACAACACCGCCGCCTACGTGGTGGACCACCACGGCCGACTCCTTCCCCAAGGTGCCGTGGGGGAACTCTGCCTGTCGGGATCGCAGTTGGCCACCGGCTATTGGCACGACCCAGAGCTAACCCAGAAGCGCTTTACACCTAGTGATTCTAGGGAGACTAGTGACCCTAGAGAGACTTGTGGTCCTAGGAAAACCTGCGCCCACCTGCTCTATCACACCGGCGACCTTGCTCGTTGGAATCCAGAGTGGCAATTGGAATACATGGGTCGCATGGACCATCTGGTGAAAGTGAACGGCTACAGGGTGAGCCTTGACGAGGTGGAGCGTCTTGTCGCACTCCTCCCCCATGTCACATCGGCATGCGTCGTCATGGTCTCCCATCAGGGACGCGACCAACTGTGCGCCTACTACACTTCAGAGCAAGCGATGGACGCCAAGGCGTTGATGCAGGTGATGCGTGAGAAGGCCCCCTCCTATATGGTCCCCACCTGTTGGATGCTGTTGGAACAGCTTCCCCTGCTACCCAATGGGAAGACCGACCGCAAGCACCTGCCAGTCCCCGACCTTTCATCGTCCCACTCGTCTGCCATCCCCCTCACCCACTTGCAACGCGTGGTCTGCGAAGCATTCTGCCAAGTGCTGCAATGCGAAGGTGTGGGCATCGACGACGACTTCTTCGTCCTTGGCGGTTCGTCGCTGACGGCCATGAACTTGATGACGGTGCTTGGCGAAGCCGGGTGCAAGGTGGAATACGGGTGGGTTTTCCAATACTCCACACCGAGACTACTTGCTCAAGCGATGACACGCGAACAAACCACCAACCTCTATCCCATCGAGGGGATGGGGAGTGATGGGGATGATGGGGAGAATGGGATTAATGGGGTTAACGGGGACTGCGCCTCTGGGGGCTTGCTGCTGACCGGTGGCACTGGATTTCTGGGCATCCATGTGCTCCATGAATATCTTGAGTGTGAAGAGGGGGATGTGTGCTGCATTGTCAGGGGGAGTACGCCAGCAGATGCCTGGGAGAGACTCCTCGACACCTATGCCTACTATTTCGGGAAGCCACCCACCGAGGAGCAACT
>Ga0310694_10005803_pt1 | contig 11758 bp, 7 predicted proteins | sample 174DNAGHGhighgp2_FD_203884 | JGI IMG/M metagenome (GOLD analysis project Ga0310694, IMG submission 203884) | Sheep rumen microbial communities from Palmerston North, Manawatu-Wanganui, New Zealand - 1742 DNA GHGhigh gp2 (v2) (version 2) | ecosystem: Host-associated > Mammals > Digestive system >...
CGTTCATCTGACCATGGTCACGACCTATGGAGTCGCCCACGGCAAGCACAGCGGTGTGGTCCAGAAAAGCGTCACCATGAACGACCTGTTCGTGGAGTGAGAATAAGGCACCGAAAGGATGAGAACACTGGAAATGGCAAAAAAATGTGCGTAAATCAGCCATATCTATCTGAAAAAATGACATTTGGCTTGTTTACGCACAAAAAAATGAATAACTCTTGGACTGGAATGCTAGAATACCGTTCACACAGTCATGGTCACTACCAAGGGCATCGCACCAGGCGAATATGAATGGACCGCCCAGAACAACTTTTAACTTGATGACTTGTTTAAGTGAGATTAAGCCACCGAACATTTCCTGAGTGTAACAGTATGCACCGTTTTTTACATATTAGTAAATCAGAATTAGCAAATAAATACAAACTTCTAAATTGCGTAAATTGGGACCGGTATCAAGACTCGAACAAGATATTATGCACATGTGCTATTCCAGAATTTTTTTGCTATTAATAGAAATGCCCATGCACGATTAGTTCTACCAATATTCATTGAGAACTTTGCTGCTTCAATCAAGGAAGCACAAAACTGTGATTCTTTTCGCAACTTTAGTGCATTGCCAGAATTAATGCTTGTTAATATTGATTTCTCAACGCCAACAACCTCTTTCCAAAAATTCATAATATACAACCCGTTATTTACATATTTTACTGATTCGTGAAAGTAGATCTTTATCTGACTGTTCTACATGTTGTGTCATTTGTTTCATATCCTCAACCGATTTACAAATGGCATCAACGTCTATTCCTAATTTTTGCAGACTTGAAGTAAGCCTATTACATAAATCATTAATGCTCTTTTTAATATTTTCCTCTCCTTCTGAAAGAGACTCTGTCTGGGATAAAGTTGTATTCTTTATTTCTTTGAACAGTTTTTCTATGTTGTTTGATGTAACATCCTTCAATTCATCTATTACACGATGATTGTCTCGTGAAATGGAAGAAACTGATTCATTAACAATTTTTATGGCATTTGAAATATCACCAGAGAGAGTAGCATTGGTTTCTTTTACGGAAATAGAGGAAACAGTGTAGGCTTCTATACTGTCATTTAGTGCATTAATATTCGAAACAACGCATCCTATTTGTTCTATTAAGCTATTGGCAGCGTCATCAATAGTCTTACTGAAATTCTCAGCATTTTGGCTTGTTGAATTCTTTATCATTTGTACACTTTCTTGAATCACGTTGTTTAAAGGTGATATTGACGCGTTTAGCTTTTCTACCTGAGTTGAATTAGCTTTAACAACATTTAAGAAACAGTCAACTTTTTCATCAATAATTTGAGACTGTTCATCTATCTTGGATGACAATTCTTTCATACACTGCGAGATTAGAGTGGATATCTCTTTCATAGCCGCGTGGTTTTGTTCCAGATCAGAATGAATAGTATCTATTTGTGATGCAGTAGATTTATTGGTTTCTTCCAATGCATTTACGATTATTCCAATTATTTCATTAAGATCATTGAATGATTTAAGAAACGTTGCACTGCTTTTTTCCTGCTCTTCTTTGATTTCTGTTATAGAACCACGAATTAATGAGCCAACATAACATGAAATAGCTATGACAAACGCACACATTGAAATTGTCACGCTTATATACGATGGGACATAACCCATATACGCAAGAACCAATACAATAGCTGTAATTAGGCTTGCAAAAATTAATGATTTATTCATATTGATTTCACGAAGCTTATAGTTGAATTAATATTTTTACCTATTTCAGATATGAGTTCTAGCACATAAATGCCTCTGTTATTTTGATTTGACTTTCGAATATTTCGGCACAATCTATCATATTTAGAATTCCATTGAGAATCAATAAGATCGCCCTTAAATCCAAATTTTTCCAATTTATTTTCAAGGTTATCAAAGTCAAACCCATCACCTTTATCTAACGATTTAATGAATTCTCGGAAGAAATTCGCATCCCATAATGGTTTAAGATAAAGTATGTAGCCTTCAGACTGCTCTTTTATTTCTTGAAGTATTGACTCCGCCTGGCTCTTAGTATGTGAACATATCACACAGAGTTCTGATAATTTGAACTTTCCATCAATCTGTAAGAAATAAAAGCTGTCATTTACAACAGCCGACTCAATGTCAGAATGTATGTAATACTCTTTATTGTATGTTGTTTTTTCATCATTGCTTTCAATATCAGTATACCCTCTTGAATTGTACCCTAATATTGTTGTCAAACAAACTGTTAAATTATATTTCCCCAAAGATTGTATCGCACAATTGAGTAAATTTACTAATGAACGTGATTTGTAAACTCCTATATCACAAACAGCCACAGAAGTGCAATTGATTTTCTGTAGAAACTGTATGTGTTCATCTGTAAAAAAATTGTTGTCATCAGTCTGAGGGAAAGAATCAAACAGAAAGGCGTAATGAGAGAAATACGGTGAATCTACAAATAACACCCATAAAGATTTTCCATAACACATAATCTTTTTTGAGGACAACATGTAAGATTCACCCAGTTGGTTTATTGGTATTATCAACAGATCTTTTGAAGGCAATGAATCTGGAAGTACCCAAATCTCATTAAAAAGTAACGGATTATAAGGCGTGGAATGGTTTTCCACGCCTATAAATACAACTAATTCTCGTTTGGATAGTAAATCCTCCGTCAACATCATACGTTTTCGATTTTGAGTTTTGAGGACAACTCTTTCAAATGAGATAGTTTTTGTTCCCTATTCTCGACACATTCATTTCTGTCTTCAATTATCTCTGAGAGTTGTTCAGAAAGCGAATTTAGCTGGTTTGTTATCTTTAAATCTGCTGAGTTAATGATTGAGGCGAAAACAGTATCCACCATATCAGAAGTACGACGAATAAGGATTTCTGCATAATCATTAATTCTTTGTGCAAACTGTTGCTTAGCTTGCGAAATCAAGGAATCTCTTACAGCCTTTTCTTTTTCTGATTCTAATTTCGCTTTGATAGCTTCAGTTTCACGTTTCAATTCTTTGCTCATCTTTTCGGCTTCAGCTTTCTCTTGCTCTGATTTCCATTTCTCACCATTCAATTTAGCAAGATTAGCGATCATCTGTCTCTTTTTTTCTAAAGCCTCCTGCAATTCTCTCTCCGCTTCACTCTTGTGAGCTTGGAATGCTTGCTCATATTGTTGATCTAATTCGCATATAGATGGGTCAAACTTTTCACCTGCTTTTTCAAGCCAATATGAAAGTGAAACATAATCAAATATGCTTGTCTTATTAAAATTTCCATTGAGTTTGTCATTGGCATTCTTTATTCCACCTAAAAGCGTTGCAGCATCTTTGGCCGCATCTGTTTTTGCAAGAATCTTTGCTCCCTTGCCCAGTGATTCTCCTCCTTTACGAAGTAATGATCCTGATTTACCTAATTTGGATGCCCATTTCCCTGCAGAGGACCATGCCGAAGAAGGAATAAAAAGCATTGCAATATCTAAAGCCGTTCCTACACTTTTTCCAATCTTTCCAAGCTGGCTCTGTCTTTCAACATATTGAGGCTCATACGAATTGGAAATGGCATCCACGTTTGTTTTGTAAGCTCTGATTTCTTCTTCTGCTTGTGAAATTGCACATTCAATATCCGCTCTAACCTGATCTGACATATCTGTCTGTTGGCTAACTTTTTCTTTAATCTCATTGATTTGTGCAACTCGCATGAGATATTCTTCGTCAATGCTCTTTTGACGTTCTGTATAGTCACGTGCAACACTCATGTCAAAATAGCAATCGCCTTCTAAACCTATTGTTTGTAACTCATTTTCAATCGACATTACTTCTTCTCCTAAACGGCGACAAACAGAATTTGCATGATCTTGAATTATAATTTCGGCATTTGTGTTCATTGAAGATGATGCTTTAGAAAGGCTTTCTTTTAACGAAAAGCTCAAGTCGTCAACGTCACCTTCAGAATTATTTGCTACTGTATTGAATTCCGCAATTCTTGAATCTACCTTTGTACGAATGATATGCTTTACATCTTCCTTTGTTTCTTCTGCTTTTTTGTGAATTAAAGATTGTTGTGCCTTAAGCTTATCGTTCCAGTTCTCAACCAACGTTTCAACCTTGGATTTCTGCTTTTCAATTTCATCAATTGACTTATCTGAAGATTGAAGAAAGGTTTTATGACGGATTGAAAGGGATTTTTCAAGTTCCTTTCTAACTGGCATTAATCTCTCGATAATAGCATTCTCAAATACTTTCTTTACATTACTAGCAATCTCTCTTGTGATATAGTCCACCAAAATCTTAAAATTATGTTCAAATTCTACCTTTGATGTATCATTTGATATGGCAAAAAAGTGTACCGGGTGCCCAACTTTTTCTGCTATACTATTTTCATTTTCAATAACAGTTGTTTGCCAGTTTTCTTCTGTCTTTTTTATTTCATCTATATGTGTCCTAACGAAAATAACAGGAATATTCTGTGCTTCAATTGTTTGAATCATCAGAGCATCTTCGTCCGTAAGATTTTTTGCAATTACATAAACAATACACTGAGCAGATTTAAGAATTCTCTCAGTAATTTCTATGTGCGTGGTAATAATTGTATTAACACCTGGAGTATCCACAAATGTCAACCCGGATTTAAGCAGGTCGCAGTTAATTCCAATATCAAGTTTCTTTATCTGTTTGCCAGTTTGTACAACCTTATTATTGTCCAACTGTTTAATTTCTTCAAATGATATGTTTTCAACACTACCGTCGTTCAACTCAAGCATTGCATACTCTGATTCTGAGTAAGAGACAAAAGTAGCAAATGCCGTTGTTTCAACCCTCTTTGTAGGCAACAAATCTCTACCTAGCAGGTGATTTATCGTTGCTGACTTTCCTGAGGAGAACTGGCCAATAAATGGAAATTCATAACGTTGATTGCAATGTTTCTCTACAAATTCCTCTATGAGAGAAGCGGCAGAGTCATTTCTCAATTCTTTAGCAACCTCTAAATAATTGCTTAAAATCTGCTGTGTATCCATATACTATAGTTCTTTAATGACATCTGTTTCTATTGAGTTTATCGTATTGCGAAGAGCTGCTGCCTTCTCTGCAAGTGTATTTAATGCTGAGAGAGCATCTTCAATCTTCTGCATTCGTTCATTCTTATCCTTTTCAGCAAGAGTCAATTTCGACTTTAGCGCCTCAAGTTTTTTCATCTTTATTTCAAGTTCATCCTTAATCTCACCTTCCAGAATACTCATTGCTAGTTGAGTTAATTTTTCTTCCTTCTCGGCGATTGACTGAATTGCATGTTTACGACTGTCTTGCTCAAGCGATTCAAAAATTGATTCAATATACGCTCTTGCCTTTGTCAGTTGTTTCTTGATTGCCTTATCAAGTTTCTCGTTACGTTCAGAACGAAGTTCAGAAATTTCACGTTCTAATTCCTCACGATCAATTTGGTATTTTCGTGCATCACGAGATCCTTTCAAGAAGGCTGACATTTTCTCTTCTAAAAGTAGTTTTTTCTCCTCAAGTTCATGTACACGCTCTTGATATTCTTTTTCTAACGCCGCTTTCTGTTCCATGTAGAAATTGTGTTCGGTATAATCAGGAACTTCGTCTTGATATTGTTGAATCTCGGTTTTCCATTTGTTACCGAACCATCTCCTTGGATTGAAGATAGAACGTTTACTTTTACGATACTCCCTTTCTCTCCATACTTTGCGAAACGTAACACCAGGATCACTCATGCTGGCCAATGTGGCATTATGCTGTGCTTCAGTAGCTTGTATTGAATTCTCAATCTTTTGAATTTGAGTTCCAGTCCTTTCAGCGAAAAATTTATCATCTTCAGCCTTGTGCTGGCCCTCCAATGCAGCTCTGCGTTCTTCTTGTTTTGCGGCAATTTCAGAGTCGTACTTGGAAAGATCAAACTCTGCATTAAAATGAGTACTGTCTATTTCAACAGCCTCTAAAAACAGTTCATTACTACTGTTACATACAGAACTCAATTGCTTATTGATAATGCTTATTGAACCTTCAATGTTCCTTCTGACTGCATTCCTAAACTCAGTTTCAAGCATGCTTAAAGCATCACTATAAACGGACTGGTATTTTGACTTGAGACGTGAAACATACAACTTGGCATTACTTTCTAAGTCAGAAAGTTCCGTCTCATTATCCAAATTCAAGAGGGTTTGATCCTTAAAGTCTTTTGTGTCGCTAATGATTGAGTTCTTGGCATTTCTAACAGCGTCATAAATTGCGTTAGCAACATCATTTTTTTTGTGTGCTATTGTATCCTTGACACCATTGATTTCGGTATTTACAGCATCAATTTGCTCATTCAGATCATCTGTAGAGTATTTCCCATTGAGTGTTTCTTTCTCAATATTCAGCTCTTTAATTGAGTCTTCTGAAACTGAAATCACCTTCTCTACTGGAGATAAGAGTTCATTCTTAGCTTTTTCTCCCTTTGTAATATAGTGCATCAAACGTTTTTCAAATGGCTCAATAAGAGATGTTTCAAGGTAATATTGCTTTTCTGTATCTGTATGGTCTGTTCTTTCATTATAGTCCAAAGCCATTTTACTACGAGCCACCAATGCTTTATAGGCAGAAATAGGCCATATCTCAGGAATTTTCTCGTTAGGGAACATTTCCTTGAAATTATTCTTGAGTTTGTTGACAATGTCTTCAACAGTTTCCTCTCCCTGTTTAGCAGCCTCGTCAATACGATTAAGAACAACAATTATCGATTTGCATGATTTTTTAAGATTAATGAGGGTCTGAAAATCTGATTTTGATCCTGGTTGAGTCGCTCGAAACATAAAAATGGCTGCGTGAGATGCTTTAATTTGATTCTTTGTTATATCTGCATGAAGCTCTTTCACACCGTTTAGTCCTGGTGAGTCAATAAGATCAACACCTTCATTCAAAAATGGTGAATCCAAGAAGATTTCTACGCTTCCAATTGTAGCTGCGACATCAATACCTTTCGTGCTAACATATTTTTGAATATTTTCAAAACTAACATCATCGGATGTTTCACATTTACCGTCTTTGTAGTTAACACGAATCATTGGCTTTCCTGTGGGTGAGTCTTTTACCGACTTAAGGAAATTGATGTTTGCCGTTGTTTCGCTTGAGAAAGAATCAAGGTATTTCTCACGCATTATCGCGTTAAGAAATGTAGATTTTCCGGCAGAAAATTCACCGACAACAATAATTGAGAATCTGCCGTCTCTTGTTTTTTCTGCTAGTTCTTTAAAGGCTTATATATTACCTTCTTTGTCTTCTCCAAAGTGAGTGACAAAAGTGTCCCTTGCCTCACCAAGAAGATTAATTACACTTTCTTTTATAAGATTGTGTTCTTGTAATTCGTTTACTTCCATAATGTTATGATATTATTTGGTAATTGTTTCAATTTCTGCAATAAGGCTTGTTACCTTGTTTTTGCTTACATTAAGAGCGTTTCGCTTTTGTTCAATGTCATAATTCTTTATACTTGATGAAATATTATCAAGCATTACATTGAGATGCTTAATGTAGTTACCGCTTTCTTCTTTGAAATATCTGCGAATTATCCCAATGAGATTACTTCTTAGTTCATTGAGGCATTTCGTGGAATCGGTCCTAAGTGAACGATGCAGTTCTGATTGATCATTTGCAAGAACACTGCGCAGTGTATTGACAAGTGCAGTCTTTCTGCTATTTAAGAATGCTTCTCTACCTGCAGCCATTTCCTTTTGTTGAGCTTCTTTCTCTTTTCGTATTTCATTGAGCTGATACTCTTTCTCTTTTAATTCCCGCTCAATGTTACGAGCTATCAATTCAAGTTCACCCTCCATGTCTGGCAAATCGTCAATTTTTTGACGAATGGTTGACAATCGGTTATTTAAAGATTCTCTTTCAGAAACAAGTTTTTGTCGTTTTTTGTCGAACTCTTCTTGATCTGAATAATCGTAATCTGTATAATACTCAGTTCTTGTCTTATATGTGTTACCGAACCAACGAAGAGGATTCCACCTCGAACGTTCTACCAGTACTTCTCTTGAACGTCTTACAGGACGTGGGTTAGGCCTTCTGCCCAAACTACTTATTCGGCAGTCGACACTGCAAATGTCTCTTTTTATGTCATTTATCGTTCTATTCAAATCAAAGTGCTGGTCATCAATCTTTGCCTTTTCCTGATATGCAGCATCCTGCTTCTTATGTAATTGGGCAATTCTTGTCTCACACTCTTGAACTCTTGCCTGTGCTGATGAGGAATTACTATTTGACTGGTATTTGAATGTTTTTATCCCTATATTAATTGTATCAACAGATCCTTTTTTAAGATTTGCAATATTCGGAATAAGCTTTCTTATTTCAAGAAGCATTTCATTTCTAACGGATACGATGTTATCGGTTAGAGATTTCTTTAAACTTTCAAAGTGCCTGTCATAGAAACTATTCACTATTGTAGAGGATTTAGATCCATCCTCTCCGAAAGTTCGATAAAACTCCTCTATTGTTTTTATTGCATTGATCTGTTTTTTTGCTTCTTCACATCTTTGCTCACCTGCCATTACAATCTGTTGTAGGCTACTTTTAAGATTCTTCTCAACGTCATCCATTCGAGCGTTAACATTCTTCTCCAGCCCTTTTTCATAATTATCAAAGCGAGCTTTCGCAGTATTGATTTCGTCTTTGATAATTGTAGCCGCAGGTAATTCTTCCTTAGGAGAATTGGCTATCAAATTCTGCTCGATTTGCGAGAGACACTCTTCAAACACATATAATAATTGGGCTGTGAGACTGTTAATGAAAACAGTTTCTTTTTCAGTAGCCAAGAATTGCTTTAAGCTTGTCAGGAAATCTTCAAATCGGCTCTCCTTCCAAAACCGAATTCTATCATCTGCTGTGATGTAGTTCTTATCATCAACATAGAGCTTCTCAATTTTTGAATCCTTCGCCGCCAAAGCTTTCAATGCTGAAATTCCAAACAAGTTTGATATCTCCTTTTTCCCACCAAAAAATCGAGCCGAGATATCTTTTGCCAACTCCTGAAGTTTGTCTTCTACGCTTTCTCCTTCTGATTTGTGAAGGTCATCAATGCGATTCATCACAAAAAAGAATGAATTCTGGTGCTTAAGGAGTTCCTCCTTCATAAACGTTTGCTCAGTTGCTTTTATTCCCGAAGGAGAGAATACAAAAATACTGGCATCGGCTTTAGCTATTTCTTGTAATGTTCTGTCCTCGTAATGGTTAGTTCCATTGAGTCCAGGAGTATCTACAATTACAATATTATTGTCGAAATTTTCAATATGGACATAAATATCCACATATTCTATTGTTGAGAATACATCGAGTGTTTTGGAAAAAGCCGTGACATATTCTTTCAAATTTGAAAAATCAACCAATTTTGTCTTTCCATCAGAAAAAAATATCTCAGCTTTATTTTCTTTTGCATGTCCGTGTTCTATGCTATGGATATACGTAAGGGTAGCTGTTGTTTCTGATGTTGAATGGGGTAGAATATCGTTGCCAATAAGAGCATCAATGAGTGTTGATTTTCCAGAAGAAAACTCTCCAACTATTGTAATTCTAAATTCATTGTTTTTTATGCGTGAAACTAAGTCATCATATACTTCTGGTGTGATAACTCTCTCATCCAACGCTTTTTTGGCAATGAACTTCAGTTTAGATGTTTTTTCGTTATATTCAGATAGTTTCATTTTCAAAGAAAGTCTTAATGAGTAATTGGCAATTCTGGTGCGAAAATAAAAAAAAAATATTAAATACACATTATTGTGTCCCAAAATCTTTACTATTTTATAGTAATATGTCTTCATCTTTGCAGTTTTATGATTTTCACACAAAAGCACACAAAGTTAACAATTCTGAGGTGCCATTATTTGCCGTTCAAAAGAAAACAATTTTGAGAGAGTAAACTTAGAGAGAATAATGGTTTATTTCATCCTTATGTTGTCGTGAGTTCGATGAAATACAATAAAGTGTTGATAATCAACTCCTCCATAAGATGGGGAAGGTACGCATTAAGGCGAAGGAGTATGATGCGCCAGAATAAACAAGCATCGCATTAACGCCCCTACTCCTTAGAGTAAGAGTTGCTAACGCACTAAAAATAAGTTCAACATTTCATCGAACTCACTTTAATATAAATACTTAGTTTCGATATGCAATCATTATTGAGATGCTTAACAATAGCATTACCTAAAAGGTAAACGAGAAGAATTCAAAAGAAAAACGGCTATTAACTTGCCGTTTCTCTCATTATAGTCCTCACACCACTTGGATTTCGTGGAATGATCAATAGTCTAAATTTGTGGTAGAGCTCTCCGTCAGTATTGTTTCTTTCGACTGACTACACGGATATACTTGGCATTGGGGAATCTCCTTCTCACCTGGTAGTGAATGTACATCCTGCTTCTGCTCATACTCTCGATTGTGATTGTCTTGCCATCCACATTGACCTCATATGTGTAGATTGTGGGAATAGGCATTTGGGTGGTAGTGTTCTCGGCCCACCACTGAATCAATAATTCTTTAATAGTCTTAATCATTTCAGTTGATATCGGTTTATGAGGATTGAGACCTGCTTAGCGGTGAATCTTCCTCCTCTGCTGGTCGTAAAACCCTCGTTGTTAAGTGTTCTAGCCATTTCGCTCAGATTATTGGTGTCTCGAATCAGGATCTTCAACATTGCCACCGCTCTCTTATTGTTAGCGTTGTTGGCAGCCTTCTCCTGATTTGTTTGCCGGCTGTTCGTGATGGCTTTTTCCATATTGCCCGTCAAGTTCTCAGGTTTCCCAAGTTGACATCCTTGTTCCTTCTTCACTTGTAGGGCCGCTCTCGTTCTTTGTCTGATCAATCCAGCCTCATATTCACTGATGGCTGCGATAATCGTTAGTACCAGTCTGTTCGCTCTTGGGAAGTCACAGAATACGATTTCTATGCCCGAGTCCAAAAGCTGGCTCGTAAAGGTCACGTTTCTTGATAGTCGATCCATTTTGGCGACGATCAGAGTGGCCTTCATCTTCTTGCAGAGTTCCAATGCTTCGTGTAGTTTGGGACGCTGTGTTTTTCGTCCGCTCTCAACTTCTACAAATTCAGCTATCGGTTCCTCTCCGCTAAGATAGTTTCTGATAATTTCTTGTTGTGCTTGTAATCCGAGTCCTGATGCTCCTTGTCTTTGCGTTGAAACCCGGAGATAAGCCACATATGCAATATTATCCATTGTTTGAAATATATTAAACGAACGTTTAGTATTGTTCAAGAATAGTGGGACCCTCCAAAATCGCCTGGAAAATCCCACTTTCTCTCATTTTTCGGTTCCTGTGATAATTTGATATTCTTGAGAAATGCGTTCCTGGTAATTTTCACATTTCTCCACAGCATCGTCTATCACACAAATCAGGTTGTCAACGAAGATGTGTTCTATCGTTTTCAAAGTTTCACCCTCTTCTGAAATGAGCGTTACTTCAAAAAGATCTTCTCCTTCGTTCAACACCACTTGGACATAGCCGGTGTGAATAAATCCTTGTACATGAAATTTCACACCAACTTCAACGATATTAATGCTTGCCGGGTTTATGCCCCAGCTCATTACCACAAAAGGATTGGTACGGAAGATGCTGAGGATATAACCAGCGATCTCCTTGCTATATTCTTCGTCCATATCACTTCCTCCTCTTGTTTTTGTTGATTTCACTGATGAGCCTTCGGTTGAGAGCGTTGAGTGCCTTAT
>Ga0310694_10005806_pt1 | contig 11757 bp, 9 predicted proteins | sample 174DNAGHGhighgp2_FD_203884 | JGI IMG/M metagenome (GOLD analysis project Ga0310694, IMG submission 203884) | Sheep rumen microbial communities from Palmerston North, Manawatu-Wanganui, New Zealand - 1742 DNA GHGhigh gp2 (v2) (version 2) | ecosystem: Host-associated > Mammals > Digestive system >...
CTACTTGCAAACGGGGCATAGGTTAGCGTTCCTCGTTAAAGATAGACCATTTGATACGTCCGATGAAATTATCGGTTTTTTCTAAAAAATCTTCCCCTTCCGACAAATCCGGATCGGACGGGACGGGATCCGCCACTTTGATTTCGGGCAAATCGGCCGATGTTTGCACTTTTGTTTTAGCGGCTTGGGCAATTTCTACCGGGTTTTCTTCGTGCTCTTTGGCAACGGACCGTTGGACCGGTTGCACAGGCGCGGTCTTTTCCGCCGGTTTTACGGGGGCCTCTTTGTGGGATTTCACGACCGGTTGTTGAGCTTGTTTCCCCGGCATTACTACCGGAGCAGCCGCCGGTGCTTGGTGAGCACTTAGCAACTGTTGTTCCAACTGGGCCTGACGGTGTGAGAGTTGGCGGTTTTGTTGGGAAAGTTGTTCATTTTTCTCAAACAACTTTTCCTGCCGATGAGTTAATTCGTCATTTTGGCGCGCCAATTGTTCATTTTGCTCAAAGAGTTGTGCTTGTTTTTGCGTCAGTTGCGTATTTTGGAACGACAACTGTTCATTTTTATCAAACAATTCGGCCTGTTTTTGCGTCAGTTGGCTACTCTGCTGGGCCAGTTGTTCGTTTTGGGCAAACAGTTGCGTTTGTTTCTCCGTCAGTTGGCTATTTTGGAAAGCGAGTTGCTCGTTACGTTCAAACAGTTTGGTTTGTTTGTCGCTAAGTTGCGTATTTTGCTCAGCCAGTTGCTCGTTTTGCGCACCGAGCACCTCAATTTTTTGTTTTAACTGTTCAATAACGGCATCATTACCGTTGATTTTTTCCATGAGCGCTTTGAAATTTTGCTCCAGTTGGTCTTTTTCACTGCGCACCGCATCCAACTCGTTTTGAGTGGCTTGTAATTGGACAGTCAGTTCGTCGCGCTGAGTTTCCAGCGAGCGTACCGTATCGGCGTAGATAGCTTGTTGATTTTGACTTTGCAAGGTGTGATTTTCTTGTAAAGAGGCCATTTCGTCACGCAAGGATTGGAGTTCTTTTTCCTTTTCCTCCAACTGCACGAGCAGTTGTTCTTTTTCGGCGGCGGCCTCGTGGAGTTTGATATTTTCATTACGCAACGTTTCAATTTCCTCTACTTGTTTCATACACGTATCGGAAATTTCTTTCAGTTGCGTTTCCAAACTGTTCACGCGCTGTTCGTACTCTTGACGGATAGAAACAATGCGGCCTTCAAAATCAAACGATTTGAATTTTTCCTCGGCTTTGTTTAATTGGTCGCGTAAGGATAAAATTTCTTTGGCTTGCTCGGCCGATTTTTTGAGCGCCTCCATTTTTTCCTGTTGTACTTTTTTGATTTCGCGGTCCAAGGCGCTGTTGACGGCTTTTAATTGCGAGGCCTTTTGGTGTAAACTGGAAATAATGCGTTCTTTTTCGGCCTGTTCTTCCTGACGGCGGCGTTCTTGCGCTTCGCGGTAGGCGTCCGGCTCGTACTGATAAATCGGCGCGTGGGACACGGGACGGGAAACCGAATCAAAACTGCGTTGTACATCCGGCTCGCGCCAGGAAAGCGAACGTTCTTGTTGGGCACGGGATAAATTTTCCACACTGGCACGCAAATTGGCAATAGAAAACGAGAGATGTTGGATAAACGAATCGCGGTCTTTTTGACGTTCTAAATGTTCGCGGGTGCGGGAAAGTTCGGACAAAATCTGCTCGTTTTGCCGTTCAGAAACGTCAAATTTTTCTTCCAACTCTTGCACTTTTTGCTCTAATTTTTCAAAACTGCGCGCGTACTGCGCCGACGTATCCGGCGCAGCAGATTCTTCACGCTCGGCAGCGGGCGTAAAATTAAACGTATTGAGGTTTGTATCTTGAAATTTCTCTAAAAATTGGGCGATGTCGCCTTGTCCGTTAGACGGATTATTTTCTAATGCCATAATTCTCCCGTACATACGCGTATGCGCGTATATAATTTATTTAACCACAATACAGAGGCGGCTGTCAATGATATTTAAGACGGTATTTTGTCAAAAAACGCGTCATGCGCAAGATTTGCCCCGGTAAAATGCAGTTTATTTTCGTTGGCAACAAAATTTTCCTTGACACATCAAAAAAAAAAACGATAATGATTGTAGCCGCAAAAAAATCAAAGGCCCAATAAAGTCATTCTGAGGAGCTTGGCGGCCCGCAGGGTCTCAGAATCTCAGCCGCTTTCTAAAACATAGTAAGGTTGAGATGCTGAGCAGAAACACCTCAGCATGACGACATGAAATATTAAGGAGAATTATTTTATGCAAAAAGAAAATCAGTTAAAAAGTTGTTGTAAAATAATGCTGTCATCCCCGAACACCCACCACTCGTCATCCCGGTGCTCGCCGCACGGGCAAATGCGGGATATAGTGGCGGGTGTTCCTAACGCCTCGCTATATCCCGGTTTTGCCCGTGCGGCAAGCACCGGGATGACGAGCGAGGCGAGCGTAGGTTTCACTTTAATAGAACTTCTTGTCGTTGTGCTCATCATCGGCATTTTGGCGGCGGTGGCGTTGCCGCAGTATAAAGTGGCGGTAGTGAAAACCAAAGTAGGAACATATTTGCCGCTCATCAAAAATATTGTGGAAGCGGAAGAAGCCTACTATTTGGCAAACGGGTCTTACGCCTCCGGAAGCGTAAGCGTAACGGAATTATCTTTGGACATGCCCACTCAATGCTCCCATGCGGGTGGCAATACATGGAAATGCGGAAATGATTTCTTGTGGGATTTTTCTAATCAAAACGGAATTTATTTGTATTATTGTCCGACGTATAACACAAGTTTATCTTCGTGCACAGAGCACTTAGATTTTGCAATTTCCAAGGGATATCAATTTACCGCTTGGTCCACTACTAAGTTATCATGTCAAGGGGCCTACTCCGCGCTAGGAACAAAAGTTTGCAAGTCATTAAAACTAAATTAACCGTTTTCTCACTTCGCCCACCAAATAAAACGACCCGGTAACAAGTACCACATCGGCTTGTGCTTGTGCGCGGGCAAGCGCGGCGGACACGTCAGAAACAAATTCCCAACCGGTCGGCAAAATTCCTTCTGCTGCGCGTGCCGAAAATTTTTCTATATCCCGCATAGAAACACTGCGGGATGACGAGAAAAATTTTACCGCGCGCGGCGAAGAAACAGCCGTTACTAGCCCCGTCTTAAAACGCGCGGACAACATAGAAATCATTTGCGGGTAATCTTTATCTTGCATAAACGCACAGAGCACCGCCGCGCGCTGTTTGGCAAACGGCGTAGTTTGCCAAAACGCAAGTAAATTTTCCATAGCGGGCGGGTTGTGCGCTCCGTCCAAAATGATTGTTTTGCTACCGCACTTAAAAATCTCAAAACGTCCGGGCAGTTTTGACGTTTTAAGTGCACGGTTTACCGCGTCGTCAGAAATTCCCAACATTTTTGCCGCGCGGCGCACTAATTGCATATTCTGCACGCGCGCGTTACCGGGTAAATTTTTCACGTCAACAAATTCAAGCGGTGCGTTTTTTTCGTGCGCTATTTTTTGCACCACGCGCGCGGCATCAGGCGGCAAATAACCGCATAAAACAGGTACGCCAAACTTAATAATGCCCGCTTTCTCGGCGGCAATTTTTTCCAATGTATCGCCGAGCAATTGCGTATGGTCCAGTCCAACGGAAGTAATAATAGACAACGCCGGCGCACATACATTGGTCGGGTCTTTTCGCCCGCCAAGTCCCGTTTCCAACACGACGTACGCCGCCTTTTTTTCGGCAAAATAAACAAGCGCGGCCGCCGTCAAAACTTCAAATAAATTAAGCGTTTCTTTTTCTTGTGCGAGGACCGTTTCTACCGCGCTTACAAAATCATCCGGCGAAATTTCCGCACCGTCAATTTGCATCCGCTCCGCCGGACTAGTCAAATGCGGCGAAATAAACAGCCCGGTTTTATGGCCCGCGCTCGTCAGCGCGTGCGCCAGCAGCGTACACACCGTGCCTTTTCCATTTGTTCCGGCCACGTGAATAATTTTGTAATTTTGTTGCGGGTTTTTTAGCCGCAAAAACAACTGCGTAAAAGCCGCCAAACCCGCGCCGCTGTGTTGTGCGGTGCGGGTTTGCAAGTCGGAAAACCAAGCATTAAAATTCATCTTTGTCGGGGTTGTAGCGGCGAATTTCCGCCCCCAATGCGGTTAGTTTTTCTTCTAATTTTTCGTAGCCGCGGTCAATGTGATACACGCGCTCTACTTCCGTTTCTCCGTCGGCACACAAGCCCGCGATGACAAGTGCAAATCCACCGCGTAAGTCAGACGATTGGACGTGCGCCGCCGATAATTTCGGCACGCCCGTAATGCGCGCGACGCTTTTTTCGGTAGAAATACGCGCGCCCATACGCACCAGTTCCGGCGCGTGCATAAAGCGGTTTTCAAATACGGTTTCATCTACTTCCGCCGTACCGCGGCAAAGTGTCATCAGCGTCATCCACGGGGCTTGCAAATCGGTCGCGAAGCCGGGATACGGCGCGGTGCGAATGCGAAGCGGTTTGATTTCTCCGTCGTAAGCGTGCACGCGCACAAAATCGTCGCCGATGTCTAACGTAAATCCGGCCTCTTGTAAATCTTCCCACAAAATGGCGTTATGTTCCGGCACACAATCCGCCACCATTACTTCGCCGCGCGTAGCCGCCGCCGCCAATGCGTACGAGCCCGTTTCAATGCGGTCGGCCACCACGGTATGCTCGGCCCCGTGCAAGGCCCGCACGCCGCGCACAATTAAGCGGCCTTTGTCGTCGGTATGGATATCCGCGCCCATTTTGTTTAAGAACGAAATAACATCGTCAATTTCCGGCTCTTTGGCCACATTTTCCAACATCGTTTCGCCGTTAATTAAGCACGCGCACATGAGTAAATTTTGCGTCGCGCCCACGCTGGGGAAACGAAACACAATTTTAGCGGGCGAAAGTTTTTCGGCGCGGATAAGCACGTTTCCGGCTTTCACTTCACACTGCGCGCCTAATTTTTCAAACCCTTTTAAGTGAATATCCACCGGACGCACGCCAATAGCACAGCCGCCGGGAAGCGGAATATCGGCCTCTTTGAAACGGGCCAATAACGGGCCGGCCACCCAGAAACTCGCCCGCATTTGTTTGACAAGTTCATAGGGTAAATCGTTTTTAAGTTGTCCGTTCGGCTCTACCGTAACGGTATTATTTTCATACGTTATTTTTTTGCCCAGATACTGCAAAATTTTAAGCGTGGTGCGCACATCGCGCAAGTTCGGTACGCGATGCAAAATACACTTTTCGTCGGTCAGCAGCGTGGCCACCAAAATAGGAAGCGCGGCATTTTTACTGCCGCTAATGTGCACGGTCCCTTGTAATTTTTTTCCGCCTTGAATTAAAAACCTATCCATAACAACTCCTTAGAAAAATTAAATTTTTTGCGCCAACACAAAACGCGCTATCCCCACTATATCTTTTTTGACGGCCGCCCGCCAACCGATTTCGGTTAGCCCCCGTGCTACCGCCTCGGCCTGCCCTTTACACAGTTCCAACGCAAGCCAGCCCCCGGGGTTCAAATAATCAGCGGCTACCGAACAAAGCGGGCGGACAATATCCAAACCGTCTTGTCCGCCGTCCAAAGCAATTCGCGGCTCGTGCAACACTTCTTGTGTAAGCGTGTCCACAATTTGCGACGGGATATACGGCGGATTGGAAATAATTAAATCAAACGTGCCTGTGATATTTTCCCACAAATCGCTTTGTACTAAACGGACTTGTTCGTGCAAGCGGAATTTTTTGATGTTTTGCGCGGCTACCGCAAGCGCTTTCTCGCTGATATCCGCCGCCAACACTTGCGCGCGCGGAAAACGCTTGGCAAGCGCACACGCAATACATCCGCTCCCCGTGCACATATCTAAAAAGGTATGCGGCTGTTTCCTGTCGTAAAATTGGCTGACAATTTCCACCAGTTCTTCCGTTTCAGGGCGCGGGGTTAACACGTCGGGCGTAACGATAATATCAAGTCCGTCAAACGGTTGGTAGCCTACAATGTGAGAAAGCGGCTCGCCGTTTGCTTTGCGGGCGATAAACTCATCGTACAAGGTCTGTTCTTTTTCGCTTAAAACGTAATCGGGATGCGCCAAAAGCCACGTGCGCGTAACGCCCAAAATACAAGCCAAAAGCCACTCGGCGTTGGGTTGCGGCTCGTCGGAGCCGGACGCAGTTAAACGCGAAGTGGCTTTTGTTACTAATTCGGATACGGTCATCAGATTTGCAAGTTTTTGAGTTTTTGTTCTACACGCCACGCGCGCAAATCGTCTAATATCGGCTCAATGTTTCCCGCCATAATTTCCATAATGTTATGATAGGAAATATCGGTGCGGTGATCGGTTACGCGGCTTTGCGGAAAGTTATACGTACGAATTTTTTCCGAGCGGTCCCCGGTGCCTACTTGGCTTTTGCGCTCGTCGTAAATTTCTTTATTGCGCTTTTCTTCTTCTATTTGATAGAGTTTCGCGCGGAGCATAGCCATGGCTTTTTCGCGGTTGGCGCCTTGGTGGCGTTCTTCGCGGCAGGAAACGACAATACCGGTCGGTTTGTGCAAAATACGGACAGCGGTTTCCACTTTATTGACGTTTTGCCCGCCAGCACCGCCGGAGCGGCACGTTTCCATTTCCAAATCTTCGGGGCGGATTTCAATATCAATTTCCTCGGCCTCGGGCATAATGGCTACCGTAACGGTAGAAGTATGGACACGGCCCGACGTTTCCGTATCGGGCACGCGTTGCACACGGTGCGTGCCGGCCTCGGTACGGAGCCACGAATATGCGCCGTCCCCCTTGATAAACATACTTACGTATTTGCACCCTTTGAGCCCGGTAGGGGTATATTCCAAAATTTCCGTACCCCACCCTTTCGTTTGCGCGAAATGCTGATACACACGCAACAGTTCGGCGGCAAATAGCGCCGATTCTTCCCCCCCGGCTCCGGGACGAATTTCCAAATAAATGTTTTTAGAATCATTGGGATCGGGCGGAATCACTAAAATACGCAGTTCTTTTTGAAGTGCGGGCAATTTTTCTTCCAATTCAGCCAATTCTTCCGCCGCCATTTTAACGAGTTCTTTATCCTCGCCCGCCTCAATCATCGCACGGTCATCGGCGATAGATTTTTCCACGGCGGCGATTTCCTGTTCCTTTTCAATAATCGGTTTTAGAAAAGCGTGGCGTTTGGCCTTGGCCGCTAAATCGGCCGCTGACAAATTGCCGCTGGAAAGCGCGCTTTCCAGTTCCTTAAATTCTGCTACGTATTTAGATGTATCCATAATGGCCCCAATATCTTACATAGAAAAAAGAGCAGACACTTTCGGTGTCTGCTCTTTTTAATCAAAAACGCTATTTAGCGGTTTCGGCCTTGGCCTCTTTTTTGGCCGCGGCTTTTTTAGCCGGTTTTTTAGCGGCCGCTTTTTTGGTAGCGGCGGCAACCGGTTTGCGGGCCAATTTGGCTTTGGCTTTTACTTCCGTTTTCGGCTTGCGGACCAAGGTTTTACCTTCGGTCTTGGCATAGCGTTTATTAAATTTATCTACCATACCTTCCGTATCCAACAATTTTTGTTTGCCGGTAAAGAACGGGTGGCAAGCGGAGCAAATGTCCAGTTTCAAGGTTTTGGCGGTGGAGCGGGTCATAAATTTATTCCCGCACGCGCAGACGACTTCTACAAAGTCGTACGTCGGATGAATTTTTTCTTTCATATATTTTTCCTCTAAAAAATGGTTCAGCCCAAAAAGGACTTCTTGATTATTATAGCAAATTACAACGGAAAAGAAAAAGAAAGTTTTTTTCTTATTTCTCACTTAAAAACCGCCCCGTCAAAAACAGGGCGGCTTTTTAACATATCCAGGCCGTTTTTAGAACGTTCCTAACTCCATTTGTTTGAAGAAATCCTTGTTGGATTTCGTAGACGATAATTTATCTAACAGCATCGTCATCGCGTCCACCGGGCCAAGCGGAGCGAGCACCTTACGCATAATCCACACTTTGTTAAGTTCGTCCTCGGTAAGGAGTAAATCTTCTTTACGCGTGGAACTGCGGTTGATATCCACCGCCGGGAAAATGCGCCGTTCGGAGAGTTTGCGCTCCAAGGTTAATTCGCTGTTTCCCGTCCCCTTAAATTCTTCAAAAATAACTTCGTCCATGCGGCTACCCGTTTCAATCATCGCCGTAGCAATAATAGTCAGAGAGCCGCCTTCCTCAATGTTACGTGCCGCGCCTAAAAAGCGTTTGGGCTTTTGCAAAGAGGTAGCTTCCAACCCACCCGTCAGCACGCGGCCCGACGACGGAGCCACCGTATTGTACGCACGCGCTAAACGGGTCAAAGAGTCTAATAAAATAACGACATCCTTTCCCTGTTCGGCTAACCGTTTGGCCCGCTCAATAACCATTTCGGCCACTTGAACGTGTCTGTCGGCGGGCTCGTCAAAGGTAGAGGCCACCACTTCGCCTTTGACACTGCGGCTCATATCGGTTACTTCTTCGGGGCGCTCATCAATTAACAAAACCATAAGTACCGCATCTTTATAGTTTTCTGCAATAGAGTGTGCAATCGCCTGTAAAATCATCGTTTTACCGCTTTTGGGCGGGGCAACAATCAGCGCGCGCTGGCCTTTACCGATAGGGGCCACAATATCAATAACACGCTGTGTCAGCGAATTTTTATCCATTTCCAACGTATAGCGTTCGTTGGGGTGCAAGGGCGTTAAGTTTTCAAATAGCGGGCGGTTGTAGATTTTATCTGATTCCACCCCGTTGACCTTTTGCACTTGGAGCATAGCGAAATACCGCTCGTTATCTTTGGGCGGGCGGATAAGCCCTTCAATGGCGTCGCCTTTGCGAAGCCCAAAGCGTTTAATTTGCGAGGGAGACACATAAATATCTTCCCCCCCCGCCAAATAGTTATTTTCTTCCGAGCGCAAGAAACCAAAGCCGTCGGGCAAAATTTCCAACACGCCCCCGCCGTACACAGAGCCGTTTTGCTTGGCCTGTACCGCCACAATGCGCCCGATTAACTCTTGTTTACGAAGTCCCGAAATATCTTCAATGTTGTAATTGACCGCGAGTTTCGTCAGTTCCGGCACGCTTAATTTGTTAAGTTCGCGCGCGTCCATAGGTTTGGCACCGTTAGGTTGGCGGGGCGGATTTTGCCGCATCATATTATTGGAGCGTCCGTACGGGCGTTTATCTTGTTGCGGCCGGACGGGGCGTTCGGCTTTTACAGCCGGTTGCGGCTTGTTGTCTTGGGTTTCTTTCTCGGCCTTGGCCGGAGCGGTTGATTCTTCCATAATAACTCCTTAGTTATACGTACAAAGTTGAGAACGCCTGGTATAAGCGTTTCATTTTTATTTCCAAATCGGTTGTTGTGCCGTCGTTATACACGACGATATCGGCACGCTTGATTTTTTCTTCCTCGCCCAGTTGCGCTTGCCGGCGGGCCTGATATTGTTTTTGCGATAACCCCCGCGCTTTTAGGCGCGCCGCTTGCGTGCGCAACCCGGCGGTAATTAACACGGTTACATCCATTCGCTTATCCCAACCGGATTCAAACAAAAGCGGTACTTCAAATACAGCCCACAAAGCAGGCGTGGCGGCTAATTTTTCTTGCGCCCGTTGCCACACGAGCGGATGTAAAAAATCTTCTAATTGCTTGCGCTTGTGCGGCGCGGTAAACACTACGCGGGAAATCTCGTCCGTATCCGTGGTGGAAAACCAACGCATTAACTGACGTTGCACCGGGGCGGTTTGGTATAACTCCCGCACCAGTTCATCGGCACTGATTGTATATGCCCCGCAAGCAGCTAAATCGGTTAGCGCGGTACTTTTGCCGCTAGCAATACTGCCTGTTAGCCCGACGAGCCATTTTTTCATAAAGGGATTTTTTTCAACTCGTACCAGTTAACGCCCGCTTTGGCCGCGGCCAACAACGGCACACGCAATTTAACGGTATTTTGCATTAACTGTTTAATGTGTTTTGCCGTTTCGGTCAACGTATCTGCCGGCACTTCAAAGAGCAACTCATCATGCACCTGCATCGTCATTTTTACGGGCGAATTACGATACGCATTAAACACATCAATCATCGCTTTTTTAATGATATCGGCCGAGCCGCCCTGCACAATGGTGTTAATAGCCGCGCGCTGGGCAAATAAGGCCATAGAACCGATACCCATATTAAACTCCGGCAAATACCGGATGTGGCCCAACATGGTTTTAACGTATCCGTTTTGGCGCGCCGCGGCGATGTTTGCATCAATCCACTGACGCACAACCCGGAAATTCTTAAAATAATTGTCTATATATTCTTTGGCTTCCCGCAAAGAAATGCCTAACGCTTGGGAAAGCCCCATGGGGCCCTGTCCATAAATGATACCAAAATTGATGGCCTTTGCACTAGAGCGCATTTCGTCCGTTACCATTAGCGGCATCACACCAAACACTTGCGCGGCCGTTTGCGTGTGGATATCTTCGCCGTCTAAAAACGCTTGCACTAAGACCGGGTCTTGGCTTTCGTGCGCCAGAACACGTAAATCAATTTGCGAATAGTCCACACTCAGCATCATATTACCCGGCGCGGCGCAAAAGGCCTTACGCAAATAACGTCCCTTTTCCGTACGTACGGGAATATTTTGCAAGTTGGGGCCGGAACTGGACAACCGCCCCGTGACCGTGCCGGTTTGGTCCAAATACGAGTGGACTTTGTGTTCGTCATCGGCTAAAAGCAACAGATTATCTACATAGGCAGATTTTAATTTCGCGTCGGCGCGGTAGTCCAAAATTTCCTGTGCTATCGGATAACTGGGAGCCAGTTGGACGAGCACTTCTTCATCGGTAGAATAGCCGGTTTTGGTGCGTTTAACGGGCGGAATTTTCATCTGCTCAAAAAGGAGCGTACCCAGTTGTTTGGTAGAGTTGATATTAACCGGATAGCCCGCGCGAGTATCAATGGCTTGCTGGAATTGGGCGATTTCTTTTTCTAAAATCACTTGGAAACTTTCCAAAAACCCCGGGTCAATGCGAAGCCCGTTATATTCCATAGCCGATAATACGGACATCAGCGGCAGTTCCAAAGTGCGGTACAAATCGTACTGGTTACTTGCTTTGAGTTTTTGCGTTAAAATATCTTGCAACGCAAACCCGTAGCGGTTATAGGCACGCAACAATTCTTGCGGGTTTTCTTCTTGAATTTGTGCGGAAAAATACTCGCTACACGCGCCCGAAAAACTCAAATCACCCGACGGATTTAATAAATAACGCGCCAAGCGGCTGTCAAAACAGTTCAAAAATTGGCCTTCTATGTTAATGTCCAATTCGCGCAAGGTAAGTTTTAGGTCATAGCCCGATTTTTCCACCGCGTCGTTTTGGACCAATTTTTTTAAGGTATCCAATTCCCACGGTTGCACCTGGGCAATCGGTGTCAACGCAAATTCTTTCTCCGACAATCCCAACACTACCCATTCTTCCTGTGCATGTAAAAATACACGCGGCAAAGTGACGGCTTTTTCCAACGCTTGCGTTAACGTCAGTTGTTCGTGCGATTCTTCCGGTTGTACTACGGGCGAAACCGTCGGCGGAGCATCCAAATACTCCCACAAGTTTTTGAACTCATACTGGGCAAATAAATCGGCCAATACTTGCCGTTGGGGCATACGCACGCGGTAATCGTCCAAGGAAAAAGGCATATCTAAATTGGAATCAAACACCACCAGTTGTTTGGAA
>Ga0310694_10005808_pt1 | contig 11754 bp, 10 predicted proteins | sample 174DNAGHGhighgp2_FD_203884 | JGI IMG/M metagenome (GOLD analysis project Ga0310694, IMG submission 203884) | Sheep rumen microbial communities from Palmerston North, Manawatu-Wanganui, New Zealand - 1742 DNA GHGhigh gp2 (v2) (version 2) | ecosystem: Host-associated > Mammals > Digestive system...
CGTCGTCCTCAAGGTCGCTTGCGTCTTCGTTGTAGGCGTTGTCAAGCAGGTTGAGCCGTTGCGCGTTTTTCTGCTTCACGCCTGATTTCTTGAAATCCCGCATGATGCGGTCCTCGGTTTGCTTTGCGAGTGCCGTTATCGCGCTCGTGAGGATGATTATCACATTCCATCCGGCGTCCGCCGCCTTGAGCGCAAGGCCCACGTAGTTGCGCGTCTTTCCGGATTGGACGCGCCCCACCACGAGACCGGAGAGACGGCCAGTTACATGGCAATCTTCATCAGGGTCGTTCAGCAACTTATCCATTCGTCCCATGATGGAATCAACCGACGAACGCGTCCGCTCGTCGTTCTTCGTTACAGTTTCGATGTAACGGTCGTAAAAACCCATCTCCGATTCTCCTTGGCGCCCATACCGCCGTCGGAGAAGTTCCGTGCATAAGAAAGGGGCGTACCTGTGACTCCCTATGCACTTACTCGTAGCCCTACCACAGGCCATGCAAAGATACACAGGGCAGAGTACGCCCTGTGAGGGCATAATTTACCCTTGTGCCGTCTTTGCAAATGAAATAGTGGTAGTATTTCGAGTAAAACGGCATACCCACCTCAGTCCTCGACGGGATTTCTCCCCCGCCTCGTTCTGAAGTTTGGCTGTCCACGTCCTTTCGGTCGCTTTCAGCGGCGCGTATTATACCACAACCGCGCCCTTCCGTGCTGAAAAAAGTTTCGCAGCCGCAGAAATTCCATGAGGCCTTGAAAGTTCAATCCATGAGGCCTTGTGCGCGGACGCAATGAATTGTCACCCGTGTTTGCGATGTGGCAAAACCGGTCAGACCTGTTTTGCCACATCGCAAACACGGGTAACATACCAAACCGTCCCTGGGAATGGCGTTTTCAACCGTCGATGACAACCGCTAACGCCCCTACAATCGACCTGTAAACCTCCATCCAATGGAGACGCGGCTCTCCATCCAATGGAGACTCGACCATCGATTCTATGGACTAAGCAGGGCTGTCCCAGCCCGCTACGGCGCGATGGGACACCACACCGGGTTTTGCAATTGCCTTCCCTGACAAGGAGTCTCACAAACGATCACATTTGATCCATTCCGAACCGTAATATTACGTGTCCGAACCGTAATATCGCGTGCCAATTTAACTCTCGATAAATATAACTTGCAAGCGTTTCATATCGCATTTGTAAATTATTGCCTTCCACTATCTCCCAAAAGTAAATACGGTTATGGTTGCCCGCCGACCTCCACGCTGGTAATCTGTATGCTCATTGGATCAGTTGCCCAATCCGCAGAACGCCGTTAGAATACCAAAATCCGCCCCACGGCGCAAGGCGTATTTTCGTAAAAGCGCAAATTTAGAAAACAGGTGACCGACATCACGCCCATGCAGCCGGGCGGTGGATTGTGCGCCCGTTGGGCAATGTCACGATCTCCGGCAACTGGCACTTCGCTGGCAAGTCACGGGGGATGTGTTTATAGTATGTGGATACAGCTCGGAGTTCTTCGCTGGGACGTTCGTGCGGGTTGAATACGATGACGGATTTTCCTGTACACTTCTTTAGATAGTGGAGAGGTGTAATGAGGTCAGTATCGCCAGATACGAGTACGATACAGTCAAATTTCGTCTCAATGTGATCAATGAACATTTGAGAGGCAATGTTCACATCTGACCGTTTCTCTTCCGTTTTCCAGATGGTTGCGACGGAAACCTTATTACAAGACTTGCATGGTTCTTTGGCAAAGGGATAACGGGCGCGGAAGCGTTTGTAGTAACCCTCAATTATGCTCAGTTCGGGACGATATGCTGCAAGGGCGGAAAGATACACAGACTGTCGCATCTGTGCGGTTGGTTCAGCCGGGTCGTAGTTTACGCGAGCCGTAAAATATTTGACGGACATAATGTTGTGTTCTTCAGGCCGAGGCAATATGGTGTTGGCGAAAGCAACAATGTCCAACCATTTGTCGCATGAAAACCTAAGCAACCCGTAGTACAGGTTGAATCCATCAATATACACTATTGTTCGTTTCTTCATCTTCTTATAAGGCAAGAGCCGGACTCTCGCCCGGCTCTGCACCGCATTGCCTAAGCTCAGCGGTCGGTTAACAACCCATCAAGGGGTTCGGCACGTAGTGTAGCATATTATATTTTCAAACACAAGGGGGTAAATGAAAAAAAGTTAAAAACCCTGAATTCCACTTCTTGCGCGGATTTTCAAGGCCCAACCCGCAGAACGCCGTTAGAATACCAAAATCCGCCCCACGGCGCAAGGCGTATTTTCGTAAAAGCGCAATTCTGCGTTATGTTTCTGGCATGGGAATATGAATGCACCGCACGTCACTTATTGTGCGTAATGTGTATGAGGTGTACCCGCGATATTACGGTACGGAACGACGAATCCCGCACCGTAATATCGCGATTCATGGGGGATTGCTTATTACGCCCAAGAGGGCGCTCGATGATGTCCCAGGTGCACGAGTTACTTGGACTGGGGTATAGATGGCGATTGGACTGGAGTGTGCTTTAAACAAATAGTGCTACTTGTTGAAACAAATAGCACTACTTGTTGGAACAAATAGTACTACTTGTTTCGACAAATAGTACTATTTGTTGTTTCTACACTATAGTGTGGTAGCTTCATGGTGGGGGTGTATGAGCGTAGTGGTGGGGGTGTATGAGCGTAGTGGTGCCGTAGCGGCTTCCATGCATAGCCCCCGGTACCTTATGCATAGCTATCCAAACGCTTATGCATAAGCATCCTATTCCTTATGCATAAGCGCTTGATTCCCTATGTATAAGGAAACGATTCTCTATGCATAAACGTTTGCTCAGCTATGCATGGATGTCAGCACTCGGCGGACGCGACGGAGCGCGTCCCTCCCTTGTCGTTGTACCTTCGTCCGCACCATAATATTGCGATCCCGTTCATGCGTTTTCCCGCTCGATCCACGCCATGAGGAAATCGACGATTCCCTGCTGGCGTTCGGCGGGGATGGCGACGCCGCGCGGCACCTTCCACCACTTTGCGAGGCAGTCGCGGCAGCAGCAGGCGCAAGCGTGCTGGGCGATGAAAACTGGATGCCCGCGCATCGGCGTCTGTTTACCGTCGTTGGGTGGATTCGCCGGGGCGAGGCGCGTACGGATGAAGTCCTCGCAATGGCGGCGGATCGTCGCCATTCCCTTCTCGGCGATATACCGCCTATCGGCCTCGGAAAGGTGGAAGCGGCTTCTGAACCGTGACTTCCCGAGCCTGGCAAATGCAATGTCGTAGTTCTTCATCGCCGCGTATATTGCAATGCAATCAAGTTCAAAGATAGTTAGTGGCAGTCTTGAGGAATTATGCGTCCCAATCAGGACGCTTTCCGCATCTACACTTCTTTATTATCCTCTTACCAACCAGCACAAGATTTGCCATAAGCAAAATGGCAAACATGCAAACTCCTGCCCTGCCAAGCCAAACTATGTACCGATGCTCCGAGACATCAACTGTTACCAATCCGGCAGCGGAAAGCAGCAACCCAAATACGGACGTGAAAACAGATGTAGTACTGGATATTAACGCAAACACGCTATTCCATTTGCGCTCTGCAGCATCCTCATCCGCCAAAGCGTCGTTGAAAGCTTTGTCAAGTTTTGTCAATTGTTTGAAAAGTACGGCCACTTTCTTCTGATCGCATATACGCTTTACTCGCTGCACAACAGACATATCCTGCACCATCGCCGGCTGGCGATACACGCGATAAACATTTCTTGCGTGGGCCATTCCGGCAATGAAATCTGGAATATGCTTTTCTATCATGCGCAATGGGTACTGTCGCTCTTCAAAAGCCCTGATGACTTTGAGGTGATAACGGGTCACCGAATCAAAAGCGTCCAACCATGCGCGTGTACAGTGTTCATCCGCCTCTAGAAGTTCCTGCTCCATCTTTGCAACATCCCATCCTTGTCTGCCGAAATCGCAACAAGAATGTGGTAACCGGCATACCTCAACTGGTTAATAGCTGGCGTCGGGACAGCATCGGCCAATGAATCACAACGCTTTATAGCGCGTTCCGCCCGCCGATAATGCCGTTTTATCATCTCAAATGTCAACCGCATAGTTAGGCAATGGCGTAATTGCGTTCCTGATAGTGCGCGGCGTCAGCGCCAATTTCCATTCCCGAATCAAATGTCACGTCACCCTGACCCGAAGAGCGCATCGTTGGATTTCCAGTGATAAAATCATTGCGAAGCGACGGTTCTGCAAGACGCTTCTCAACTCGCGCTTCAAATGAATCGCGAGTTAAGCTGAATATGTCTAGCATTTCAAGTAGTCTTTTCATCGCGTCGTCTCCTGATGCAGGCACTATGCGCCTCGTTGATGCGCAGTATATCAAATTCATCGGCACGTCGCAATGGTGAAAGTGAAAGTGAAAGTTTCACACCGTGTTTTGATTGTGGTTTGATTTGCAGTCATTGCCTTTTCCTTTATCGCTGTTATTTGTTGCCGTCAATTGAATCGGCCTCGGCTTCAAGCGCATCGGCACGGGGGATATCCTGCTTGCAACAGCATTTCTTTCCGCACCTGGCGCACCTGAGGCAATACGCAAGGCCACGCATTCCCTCCGGATATTTCTGGGCCGCAGCCTCTTCCCACCAACCACGCGCAAAGCGTCCGATCTTGAGCTTGCTGTACGGAGGCATGTAGGGACAATACAAACATGCGAGGTCGCTCTGGGCCGGGGCGTATCCCTCTTCCGCCGCAAGATTGTACCAGTAGATTGCAAGCAGCGGCTTGTCCAGCCACTTGTATTTCTCCCATGTTTCCTTGGGATCGTAGATGGTCCAGTAAAAGGCGTGCCCCACGTCCGCCTGCGCCTCCACATCGCCCTTGAGCGCGCGCCATATCTTGTAAAGGAACGCCCTATCGCACTTCGGATGTTCATTCCAGATGCCGAAGGTGTCCAGCGTCTCCACGACCTCCACGTCGCCGTTTTCCTCCGCCTCTTCGTAGACGTCCCAAAGATCGCCATAGAGGTCGAACGGGATGTTCTTTACTTCTTTCATTTCAACACGCCTTTCTTACTTGCCTTTCCCCATTGCTGAAATCCGCATGGCTCTGAGCGCCATGCGCTTTTCGTGTTGCAGTTCGTTTTCGGGATTCTCCAGTTCTATGGGCAGTGAGCTCCGCCAGCCTTTCCCGACAGGAAACGCATAGCCCATCAGCTCGTTGAAACAGCCCCATGCCGCAACCATCTGGTATGGATCGCTCCATTCCGCGGTTTCGGTGAGGAAGCGCACTACTACGCGGACGTACATGACCTCGTTCTTGGAATAGACGCGCACTTCCTTGAGCGTCGCCGTAGCAAGGATATCCTCCACGTGCGTCTTCAGCGGATCGCTCGAACCATTCAAGACGGGAAGAAAATCGCCGATGATCGACCGTTTCGTCTCATCGTCGTAGTCGAACGAATTGAACTCCCCTTCCGCATCCAGCATCGCGAAGAAATCCCTGCACGACATCAGCGCATTGCCGGACGCATTTACATGCCTATGCTCCCTGCGCCCCTTCAGGAGCGCCGCAAAATGTTCCTTCGCGGCAGGGTTGTCCAATGTCTTGAACATGTAGAGCAGTTCTTCATCGGTCATCGACCTCTCAACGCTCTCTCGCCATTTTCGATATTGCATGTAAGTTTCGGTGTCACGCCTCGTGGCCTCGTTCTTCGAGAACCAGAACATCGTCTCAAGACGCCGTTTCGCGCCCGTTGGTGCATCGTCGTAGATGCGCTTCCATCCTGAATTCGCGAGAAACTCGTTCAAAGCCGCCGTAAGCGTTTCCGCCGCAAACGGGCATTTGGGGAACTGCCTCTCGTCTTTCTTTGCTTCTTGGCATACCATTTCACACCTCCTTCATTTCAATTGAGACCGTTATGTCGAGCCAATGGCCTTCCTGCTTCTTGTCAACGACCTTGGCGGCAAGGTTCTTTCCGGCATCCATCAGCCTTGCCATGATGGTGCTGTAACGGCACGGCACGTAGCCGATCAACGCACCGGCGGATGTGTTGACGGCTATGGCGTGTTTGTGTTCCGCATCCACGGCCTTGCGCTTCAGGACTACCAGCGTCACCTCGTCCACGTCCTTCGTCTTGACGAGCATGTCGGCGATCTCCAGCGTACCGGCGAGATGGCATTCCGCCAGAAACACCGTCTGCTCAAACGGCGTCGGCAGCCTTTGCGCCTGTCCGGCCAGAGCCACCCAGTTCTTTTCAATTACAGCAAGTTCGTTAGCCATTGTTCCACATCCTTTCGTATTTTGCGATGGCGGTCTTCAGCGCCTTGATCTGTTTCTTGAGCGAAGCCTGTTTCTTTTCAAGCAGGATGGGGTCTTCCAGCAACACCTTGTATGCAAATGGGACTTTCGCTTTCAGTTCCGTTATCTGCTCGGAGATTTCCCGGCTCTTCGCTTCCAGTTTGGCGCAAGCCTCGCGCAGTTCCGCAAGGCCGTCCGGCGTGGCGGCGAATTCCTCCGCTCCGCCAACGACTTCGTCCACGAGCGCCACGAGGAACTTGAGCTGGGACCAGTGCTTCTCGGCATACGCCTTCTGAATCTTGTCCCAGAGGCTCTTCGCGGATTCTGAAAGATTCGGGTTGAGGTCGGGGTGGAGCTTCTTCACCGCCTTAAGGTATTCGCAGCGGATGGTGTTGGTGTCGGAGTCCGACATCTTCGCGGCATCGAACTGGAGCTTGGAATCGCAAAGCTTCTCAACCATTGCGCCAAGCTTTTCGCGCCATTCGGAGAATTCCTTGTCCAGGATACTCTCAATGGCCACCATATCAGGCTTTTCGCCGCGGTTGACGTACATCTGGCGCAGGGTGAAACGCCGCTTCCAACGTTTGACCTCCATGTCCAGCCGCATCGCCTCGCATTCGAGCTGCCCGACGAGCATCATGTACTGGGCCTCGATGTTCGGCCCTTCGGTATCCACAAGATGTTCGTACATCTCGATCTGGTTGGCCACCTGCTCCTTCAGCGCTTCATGCCGAAGACGCAGTTTCTCGAACTCGCCTTTGAACGTTGTTTCGTCCATCGTTTGCATTTCCTTCCGTCAAGCATTTCAGGAAGGGACAAACCCCTCACAAACGAACGGCCGCGCACCTTGTGATCAAGACGCGCGACCTAACGGAACATGTTTCCCTTTCGGGCACATCGCCTCTCGGCTACCACCGTGGTGTTCCACTCGGTTGGTGCGACCGGCCTTGCGGCCAAATCGTCTCCTGATGTCTTGACGGCCGATATTGTAGCAAAACCCCGAACGGAATGCAAGGGGGAGGGGAAGACGCGAGACCGCTGGGATATGAGGCCATCAGACGTTAGACGGCGCCGAGGCGCTTCACTTCCGCGCCTAATGCGGAAAGCTCCTTCTCCACGGCCTCGTAGCCGCGATCCACCGACTCCGCATTCAGGATCGTGGTCTGTCCCTTCGCGCACAATGCGGCGAGAATCAACGCGATGCCGGCGCGGATATCAGGCGACGTGACGGTTGAACCCTGTAACTGCGAGGGGCCTGTGACCACTACACGGTGCGGATCGCACTGCACGATCTTCGCACCCATGCCGATAAGGTGGTCCACGAAGTAGAGGCGGCTCTCGAACATCTTCTCGAAGAAGAGGCACGTCCCCCGCGTCTGCGTGGCGAGCACGATGAGGATTGAAACAAGGTCGCTCGGGAACATCGGCCACGGGCCGTCGGAGACGGACGGAATCGCGTCGCCGAGGTCATAGCGCATCTTGAGGTGCCGATGGACCGGCACGTGTACCGTGCCCTTCGCAGCGTCCTCACTCCAACGCACGCCGAAGCGACGAAGCGGTTTGGATAGAACGCGAAAATCCTCCACGTCCATGTTCTCAAGCGTAAGTTCGCCACCGGTGATGACTGCAGCCACTAGATAGCTAACAGCCTCGATGAGGTCGCACCCGACGCGTGCGGTGCATCCGTGCAGACGCTCAACGCCCTCCACGCGCAGCAGGTTCGTGCCCGCGCCAGTGATGCGCGCGCCCATGGCGTTCAGCATCGCACAGAGATTCTGGACGTGCGGTTCGCATGCGGCGTTGTATATCTCCGTCACGCCCTTCGCGAGCACAGCCGCCATGAGGATGTTCTCCGTAGCCGTTACGCTCGCCTCGTCAAGCTGTATGTGCGTTCCAACAAGTCCTGACTTCGGTGCCTTGACGGAAAGGATGCGCCGTCCGCACTTAACCTTCGCGCCGAGCGCCTCAAATCCCTCGAAGTGCGTATCAAGGCGGCGGTGTCCGATTCCGTCACCTCCCGGCGGCGGCAGACACACCGCGCCGGTACGCGCAAGCAGCGGTCCGGCAAAGAGGATGGAAGTGCGTATCTTCTTCGCAAGTTCGGGATCGATGCGCACGGTCTTGAGCTTCTTCGCAGTGATCGTGGCCGTGCGCTCGGACGTGTTTCGCACGACCTTAGCACCGAAACGCTGCGCAAACTCGAACATAAGCCGCACATCGGCGATGTTCGGCACGTTCTCAAGCGTCACTGGCTCGTCCGACAGAAGCGCCGCCGCGATCATCGGCAACGCGGCGTTCTTGTTGCCCGGCACTCGATGAACCCCGCCAACCGCTTTTCTACCTGTTATCTGAAACGTTCCCACTGTGGTGTCCTTTCTGCGTTGCGGCGGTTACGGAGAATACTCAAGGCGTCCGCGAGAACGCGGCACGAATCCCGACTCGTCCGGCTCGGGCGTCTGCGCCGCGTGCGCGGCGGCTTCACGGAATATGGCGAGCAATTCAAGCCAGAGCGGGTCGTCGCGTCCCGAGAACGCTGCCATGTCACGCGTGGGAAGTCCCCTTCCGCCTGCAGACTTCGGCAGGTGCGCAACGAGCGCAGGACTCAGCTCCGGGCGCGTGAGGTCCACCCACTCCCAGCGTTTGTCGCCCCAGATGCCGGTCTTCCCCGGATCCAGCGCACCATGGCACCGCGCGCACGAACGCGCGAACACGCCTGCGTACTTCGACACCCACGGCGCGAGCGCCGACGTGTCGCGGTCGCCCCAGCGGTCGCGCTTGCCGCGCGCCTGGAGGTGCGCGCAGTCCGTCGTGGTGTAGTACGGTACCATCGCATCGATCCACTCGTAGATGCGACGCCGCTCTTCGGGCGTCACGACGGAACCGCAGTGCTTTCGATCAAGATAGTCCGGGAGGCGACTCGCGAACGTGCCGGTCTGGCGCGGACGCAGAACGTCCGCGAATCCGTAGTTGAGCAGGATCGAATGGATGAGCGGTTTCCGCTTCCCCGCCCCCGGTGCGCCGGCGTACTCCAGGTAGCTTTCACGGTCGCTGCGCGCGCGTTCGTTGAGGCCGTCGTAGCTGCGGCAGAAGAAGCGGGTGCGTCCATCCTCAAGCGAAAGTCCCTTCGCGGGGTTTGCTCCGCCGTGGCACTTCACGCAGTGCCGGTTCCACACGGGCTGCACGTCGCGCATGTAATTCACGATGCCTGCGCCCATGCCCTTCGGCGGCGCAAGGGGAGACGGTGCGCGCCGCGAAGCCTCACCCGCGAACACGCCGCTCGCCGTCGTGCGTCCCTCGTGGCATCCGGCGCAGCTGCGCCGTTCGCCCGGAATCACGTTCAGCGCACTTGTCATGCGCTGGATTTCGCGTCCCTCGGCATCGACAAGCTGCAGGTAGATTTCCTTCATGGCGGGCACCTCGAAGTAGGCGCTGCCGTCCTTCTCCACCGGGGCGTAGCCCCACACGCGCTTCGCGTAGTACGTGCCCACGCCCATGAGCGGGGTTTGATCGTAGGCACGCGGCCCCGTCAGGGCGACGGTCTTCGGAATCTGTTCCATGATGCGCACGGCCTTCACGTCCTCGCGCGGTACGCTTCCAGCCTGTCCGCGCATCACGTCCGTCACGTAGAGATATCCCACCTGCACGGTCTCGTCCTCGGGTTGTCCCGGCGGCGCGGCGGGAACGACGACGCTCTTCACCTTCTCCGGCTTGAAATCGGCAATCACCTTCGGCGGCTTGCGCGGACGCAGCGGCGTGGCGCAGAACGCGCCGGTCGCCTTGGGTGTGTAAACCGTGGCGCGACGCCCCTGCTCGTCGATCAGCGAGATCCTGTAGCTGTGCGCGCCGCCGCTGTAGGAGCAGAGATAGCGTCCGCCGCCGAGCGGATACGGCCAGCAGTAGGACCAGACGTGGTTGAAGTCCATGATGGATGGGTACTCCTGCGTGAGCCAGCGCACGCCAGCGCCGCGTTGTCCCTCGGGTCCGTTCTTCGTGGAGACCACGCCGATTGCGCCAAACGGGGATCCGTGATGCGGCGCGAACGTACACACCGCCGCCTCTGGCTCGTCGGGAATCTGGCGCGACTGTAGGAGATTCGGCGGGTCGTCAAGAAGGTTCCCGAACCAGAGCTCCAGGTGGCGTCCGTCGGGGTACTGCGTCCAAAGCGACTGGCGCGACATGATGTTCCAGTCCACGTACTCCCAGCGCGTGTAGAGGAGGCGTCCGTCGTCCAGCACGGAAAGCGAATAGTCCGCCAGCGTGTTGGAGGAAATCATCTTTACGCCCGTGCCGTCGCCGTTCATCACGTGGACGCGGCTGGACGGACCCGACGCGCACACGAGGTGCGTGTACTTCGCGCGCGTGGATATGAACGCGATGCGTCCATCCGCAAGCGGCGCGGGGGATGTGTCGTGGAAGTTGCCGTCCGTGAGCTGCGTAAGGCCGGTGCCGTCCACGCCGATCCTATAGATGTGCCAGCACGGCGACTTGTGGCGGCGCATCGAAAAGAGAATCGTCTTCGCGTTGTGCGTCAGCGCAAGGTCGAAGATGGCGGAATCGGCCTCATCGAACAACGTGCGCGGCGGTTCGTTCGGACGCGACGGGTCGAACACCTTGATGGCCGTACCCCAGTCGTCCTTGTATGGGTAGGCAGCGTGTCCCATGAGACACGGCCCGGCCACGGTGTGAATGGGCGCGCCCTCCACGAAAAGGATCGGCGGCAGCGACGCCACCTCACGCGCGAGTTCCGGCGACTCCTTGGAGAAGTCCGGCTCCGTGCCCTTCTGCGATCTATCTACAATGAAGCCGACAATTTCGACCGTGCCCGATCCGTCGTTGACAAGTTCAAGGACGTGGTGTCCAGCCGCAAGCCCGCGCACGACGGAGATGTGCGTGCGCTCGGAATTCTCTGGCTGAGTCTTGGCGAGCGCTTCCGATCCAGCGAGGCTGATCTTGGGAAGTTGTTTCCCGTCAACGCGCGCCGCGAAAACGCCGAGACGCGCGAGCGAGTTGGTGTGCGTGGTGTTGCGCCATGTGAGCCGTGCGCCCTTACGCGCGACAATCGACACGCTAGTTCCCTCGAATTCGAGCGACACCGACTCGCCTTTCTTCTCGGAAAACCAGTGGTACTTCGCACCGCCCCGGCCGCTAACCAGTTCGGGATACCAGTCGCCCTTCATCGTCACCTGCGAATGGCGCGGCGAAAGGAACACGCCGTCCTTAGGCGCACCCGCCAACGTCGCAATCGTAAGGGCCGCACACGCCGTAAAACTGCAACACATTGCTGTAATTCGCTTAATCACTTTATCCTCTCATTCCAAGACGTTTCTATGAGGTAATTCATAAACCCCGCTTTCGTGGCGTTTGCGGTTCAAGCCACTTGACCTGAAAAGCACCGCATAACTGCAAAAACACAATCACGAAGTCCACGGCGCAAAGTGTAGCAAAATCTCCGC
>Ga0310694_10005809_pt1 | contig 11754 bp, 8 predicted proteins | sample 174DNAGHGhighgp2_FD_203884 | JGI IMG/M metagenome (GOLD analysis project Ga0310694, IMG submission 203884) | Sheep rumen microbial communities from Palmerston North, Manawatu-Wanganui, New Zealand - 1742 DNA GHGhigh gp2 (v2) (version 2) | ecosystem: Host-associated > Mammals > Digestive system >...
GCAATAACAGTTGTCTGTCCGTCTTCATCCGTCTCGACAACGAAGAACTCGATATCATAATCATCGGCCTCGTCATCCCTGTCTCTTGTGCTGTCGGCAACTGCCTCGGCAAGTCCGTCATAGAACGCATCCACGTCATTTACCAGCATATCTGAATAAACAATCTGACCTGTATAAAGATCGAATCTGTAGTATTCGGTATTGGTATCGAGAACTTCATCCCCCTGGATTACGGAGTAGTTCATAATGATGCACAGAAGTCTTCCATTAAAATAATATTCATATGATATAGATACATCCTTGGTATCGGGTACCATCTCGGGATCCAGTTCATATGCCGCATACTGCTCGTTAACTACCCTGTTATAGATACCTTCCGCTTCCATATAGAAAGCATCGAGCATGAGGTTAACCGAGGTAACGGGTCCTTTGATCTCTTCGGATGTTATAAGCACTCTGTTTCCGTAGAACTGTGCAAGAAGTATATCGTCGTCATCTTCTGCGTGAGCAGACTCCGAGAATTCTTCCGAATCTATCGTAATCGTATCCGTAAGCTGATCTTCGGTAAGCTCGGAGAAATCAACTCTCTGGGGAACCGGAGTCGGAGAAGGCGTAGGCGTTGCCGTGGGAGTAGGAGTAGCCGTCGGTTCGGGCGTTACTTCTGTCGTCTCCGCGGGAGCCGTCTCTTCCGCTACGGTCTCGATTATTACAACAGTCTCAGCTGCGGGTGCAGCTTCCTCATTATTATCGTGAGCAGCCTGATTCAGATTTTCCCCGAGATCGGTAAATGCTTCGCCGATACCGTTCATATTGACCGAGCATGCACTCATGAAGATCACGCCGGCCATAAGAGAAGAAACCAACGCTGTTAACTTTCTCTTCCCGATCATTGCAAACTCCTCCTAAAATACATAAAAATACATCTTGTATTAATTATACTTTTGAAGGAATACCGCTTTTATTTCATTTTCGAGACATTTTACGGTAACGCAGAGCCGCCATTATGGTGCCGGAAACAAGCGTTACGAAGCCCGCCACGGTCAGTATCTCATCTGCGAAAAGGTGCTGTGAGGTAAGGTCAGCCGTTTTCTCCCAGAAAGGAAGCTCGTATGCTCCGAGTCTTCCCTGGGTCTTTCCTATAGGCCACATGAAACGCCATGTATCAATAACATTGAAGCGTCCCGTATTGCTTACCACATAGAAATTGGGATCTGCCGGAGTATAGTTCGTAAGCGAAGAACTCATGTCATTCTTGGCAACGTTCTTAACTGCTTCGGGGAGCATAGCCTCATAGCACAGGATTGCCATGTCGGGACGGGTTGATTGCGCTGATGATGCACCGGAAATTGCCGAAGCTGCATCGGAAGCAGATGCCGGAGACGCTGCGGGCGCAGAAGAACTGCCGCCCGGATTCTGCTGTGTATCAGCGGACGGTGCCGTAAGAGGCGCGAGTTCTTCCATCGCGGTGAAATAGACATATGCTCTGGGCTGCTCAACACCGGCGTCGCGGGCAATTCTGTCGGAAGGCTCGGCTACAACGCCGATAATGGTAAACTCTTCTCCCCACAGACTTACCTTCTCGCCGATGACATCATAAGACTTGTAGAACTTCCATGCGAGTACGTCATTTAATACGATCTGTCTGTTGTCGACCGCTATCTCCGGGAGAAAACCGCCGGACATGTATCTGAAAGGATGGAATGCGGGGAAATTACCGTCAATGGCAATGATCTCACTCGCGCTGTTGAAACTGAATTCAGTCCTGCTCATAGGATCGGCGATGCTTGTGATCGTTGCCGTAAGATAAGACGAATAGCAGTCCTCCCAGCCTCTCGGTCTTCCGTCCTCCGGAAGTCCTCCCTTGCTGGATACTCCCATGCTGGAATCGGCAATATTCTGTAAAGCCGTACGTATCGCAAGGATATCGGAACGTCTTAATGAACTTGCATTGTTTATATAGACGGGCGGCGTCTCGGGTCCTCCGGGTCTTGCGCCCCTTGCATATACGGACATTTGACGGTAAGGCATCTGCGCCCCGTACTCCCAATATGTATTCATGCTCTGATCTTTACGGTTATCGGTAAGGTAGATATATCTTCCTATACCCAGAGACGTCATGGTAACGCCTATGAGCAGCACCCAGAAGGGAGCTGCAAGGACGATCTTCCTGACCTTTCTTTTACCGAGATAGATCTTATCTCTTATATATCTTTTCGCGCTGTTGGTTAATGCCATATCTGTCCCCGTCAGTTCGAATTACCGCTGTAGTCTTCAAGTCTTACTCTGTCACCGTTATGAAGCGGCTCTTCACTTCGGGTAACGACCATGACATTATCAAGACCTTCGCCGTTGATGGCGATGAACGATCCGGATGTTGCCTGAATGCTTACGGCTACTCTTCTTACTACATATCTGTCGCCCAAAGGTCCGGAAGACTGATCGACTACAAATACGAAATTACCGGAGTTGTCCTCACTTACGGCACTTGCGGGAACGACATGATCGTAGGTCGCATTACCCTTGTCGGCCGTAACCGTGATGGTCTCGCCCGGCCACATCTCACCGTTCGAATAAACAGCGCACTTAACGATACGCTTATCTCTGGGGTTGTTGGGATCGGGCTTGATGTTTGTAATAACGATCTTGCTTATGAAGTAGTAGTTTGCCGTAAGCTCCTGACCTACCTGATAGCTCTGAACTACATTGGTATCGAAAGTGAAAGATACCGAGTAAGTGCTGTCGGAAGGAACGACAACGCAAATTACCTGCTCTGCCTGGAACTTGTCGCCGGCAATAACCGTAATGTTGCATACTCTGCCTGCGGCAGGTGCAACGATCTCAGTCTGCGTAAGTCTCGCCCGTGTCTTGGCGATCTTATCTTCGAGATCCGCGATAGTACGCTCTTTGTCTTCAATGCTGTCTTCATACTGATCGGCTGCGATGCCCGCATTGATCTGAGCATCGGAAAGTGCTATCTGAGCAGCGGACAAAGCTGCCTGTGCATCGGCTACCGCATCCTGAGCCGCATATGTGCTGGGGAGTGCCTCTGCCGTAGTTATTACCTCCTGCGCAGCCGTAACCGCTGCCTGAGCTGCAGCAAGCTGGGATGCATATCCGCTTAATCTGTTCTGTGCATCGGCAAGCTGGCCCTGAACCTGAGCGATCTGATTGACAACTGTCTGACGGTCAGAAGTAGGTGTCGGGGGCGGCAGTGTCGCTGTTGTGGAAGGAGTTGTAGGTGCTGTAGTTGTCGTAGTAGTTGTTCCTTCACCGGGATCGCCATCAACAGCAGCGTTGGGATCAACTGTACCCGCATTGGGATCTGTTGCAGTATCAGGATCTGCGGGAGCCGGCTCTTCAGGATCGAACTTCCCTGCAGTAGCGGAAGGACGTGCCGCATACATTCCCGTAGGTACGGTCGTGGGGATAACAACGGTTGCAGTTCCGTCGATAACTGCCAGCTGTGCATAAAGCGCAGCAAGCTGTGTATTGAGAACTTCTACTGAAGCTGATGCCGAAGTTACCTGTGCCTGAAGTGCGGCAACTGCTGACTGGTTAGCAGACAGGATCTGCTGTGCGGCAGCGATCGTCTGATCTCTTGTTGTTGCATTATTAAGGTTGGTCTGAGCTGTTGCGAGAGCCTGCTCGGCAGTTCTTATCGCCTGATTCTCAGCAACATAAGTAGGTGCGTGGTGAGGAGTTCTCTGTGCATATTCAAGCTCGCGCTGAGCTGTCAGAAGCTGATTCTCAAGCTCATCGAGCTCGGACAAGTCTTCTACGGGAACGAGTGTCATGAGGACATCTCCTTCCTCGACCATATCATAGTTGCTTACGAGAACTTCGCTTACGGTTCTTCCCTCGAGGCCCTTGACCTCGATCTGGTTATCGGAAACGATCTGACCCGTCGCACTGTTGGTATATGACAGATTGCCTCGCATGGCCGTACCCGTAACAACCAGCGGGATGGTCATGTTCATGATCGTATTCGAGAAAAATGTAAGCAGGGCCAGTACGACCAGGAATACTGCCATGGCCCTGATAACCCATCTTCTGCTGCTCTTTTTGTTCTCGTGCTTCTTCATACTCTCCTCCGTTTACTTGACGCCCGATCTTGAGATTCCTTCTACGAGGTATTCCTCACCCCATAAGAAGATCAAAAGCGGCGGGATCATGTACAGCGCAGATGCGGCAAATGCAATACCGATCTCCGCTTCGTTTATCTGCGACAGAAATACTGACATCGGCTGTTTATCAACAACATTCAGAAGGACGAGCGGCTGCTCGACCATGTTCCAGTAATCTATAAATAGAAGTATCGTAAGGGCAAAGATAGCATTCTTACACAAAGGAACCGCTATCTTCGTGAATATCTGCCACTCGGTCGCACCGTCGAGCTTCGCGGCTTCGATGTATGCGATCGGGATCTGTCTCATGTACTTGGTAAGAAGGAAGATCGCGAATGTCGAGAATATACCCGGCAGTATGATCGCCCATCTTGTATTCAGGATACCGAGCTGCTCCGAGATCATGTAGTTAGGAACAAGCGTTACCTGGAACGGCATGAGCATGAGAATGATATATGAGAAGAACAGGATCTCTCTTCTCTTTCTTCTGTAACGTGCAAAGCTGTATGCCGCAAGACAGGATACGGTCATCTGACCGACAACGATAGGCACTACGAGAATAATCGAGTTCCAAAACTTAAGAAGATACGTGGGACTCATGAACAGAAGGTTCAGGTACTGCTCTATCGTTACTTTCTGGGGGACCAACGTAAGCGTAGGCGACTGCGAAAGATAGGTAGCTCCGTTCTCCGCATGTCCCGACAGACTCTGGAATATAACACCGTAGTTATGGGCGATCTCTGCAGATGACATGAACGAGTTAAGGAACGTAAAGAATACCGGGATTATCGCAAGCAGCGATACGGATCCTGCAATGAGAATGCCGATAACAGTCGATATCCTGTGCATTATCATTCTTCTTCGAAGGACTCTTACGGATCTTGTCTTCTCTTTCTTGAAAAAAGCTTCGCGCTCGGCATCATCCATCTTCTCGAAAAAAGACGGTTCATGCACATACTTCGTGAAAACCTTACGTCTGGCGTTAGTAGCCGCGTCTCTTCTTTGCTGTTCGGTCATACTGCTCATGTCTTAACCTTCCATATCCGCATCGAACTTGGATTCCGCAAAGAACAGTGCACCGACGATAACTATCATGAATACACACATGATAATGGCGCCCGCGGACAGCTTACTGTAATCGAGGTTGGTAAATGCATTATTCATAAAATGCTGAAGCATGTATAAGTTACGGTAAGGGTGATCACCAGTGAGAAGGTATACTTCACGGAAGATCTTAAATGAATTGATAAGCGACATGATCGCTACGAAGAACAAGGTAGGTGCAAGGAAGTGCATCTTGATCCTGAAGAATCTCGTGATTGAACCCGCACCGTCCATAGTAGCCGCCTCAAGGATCTCCTGATCGATACTGTTAAGCGCCGCCAGGAAAAGCACCATGTTATAGCCTAAGTTCTTCCATAGGAATAAAGCCAGAATAACCAGCTGCGAGTGATCCGATTTAAGCCAGTCTATTCGCCCGTCTTCGAACAGCTTGTAAAGTCCCCAGCCGTTCGCCATACCGTTATAGCTGAAGAATACCTGCCATATAAGAACGACGGATGCTACGGGAACCATCATGGGGTTAAGAAGTATGCTTCTGAATACGCTCTCGCCGGGAAGCTTCGTGTTAAGAAGAATCGCGAGGAGCAGCGCGAGAACTACCGACAAAGGCACTGCGATTCCCGAGAATGTAAGGGAGTTCTTCGCAGAATTTATAAAAGCCTCGTTGGTAAGTACTCGCTCATAGTTTTCGATACCGACAAAATCCGTGTTGGTGGACGACCTCTGGAAAGAAGTCTTAAGTATCATAAGCAAGGGCAGGAAAAAGAATACCATTACACCGACAAGGCTCGGTGTGAGATAGCCTGTAAACATCGCCCAGTCTTTTATTCTTCTCTTACGGTGAAACCTCTTCTTGTTCTCATGCATCCGAGCAAGACGCTCGGGGTCGATCGCAAGAGCAGGATCAGCCTGCGGCTTGCGGTCGGCCCGGGTTTCTTTAACTTCTGTTATTTGATCGTTGTTTTTCTCTTCAGAAGAGGGCATGTAATCCTTTAATTACCTTCTCTCATTTATTACTGTCTGTATTCTGTCGTTAAGTACGGGAATGATCTGTTCGAGTGTCTTCTGACCTTCGAGGTATGCAGGGACCTCTTCTCTTAAGATGGCATTGACCGAACCGTCGTTGATATACATGCAGTCGAGCGACTCGACCAACTGCTCAAATGAAGTAACAAAAGACTCATCATAATAATCAACGCTCATTCCGTAGGAACGTGCCTCAGCCTCAGAGAATCTTCTCAAATTGGCATCGACCTCGTCGTTGTGGATTCCGATATATTTATCTCCGACAGTTGCAAAAGCCGCACGGTTAACACATACACCGTCCTGAGCACCGTAATACTCCTGGATCTGATCTCCGAGCAACAGGGAAACAAATTCCTTGCAGGCATCGGGCGCTATAGTCTGTGCAGAGATACCTACAGAATCATGGACGGTTATGGCAGGACCTCTTCCGTCATATGAAGGCATACCGACGAGAACCTTTCCGCTGGATGTTACATTGAAGTAATAGCCTACGTTCAGTACATTTGCTACGTATGCCGCACCCTCATCCATGTAATACTCTTCTTCGTCTTCACCCTGAAGAACTTCGTTTATATTAGACGCAGTAAACTCGGCAAGGGATCTGAATGCTTCGTTATCATAATTAACCGCTCCGTTAGATACCATAAGGTCGGACATACAGTTAAGACAATTGATAAAGAAATACAGGCGGCCCTTATTGATGGGATCATGTCCGTTACACGGACCCTGAACGAATGCCGCATACTGATCGAATGTGAATCCGATCTGTCCGTCATTTACACCCGAAGCATCAGCAGCAAGGCCCTGAACACCGAAAGATACGGGAATCTGATACAGATTGCCGTTGATCTTGGCCGCTTCGAATACATTCGTATAGTACTTATCCGAACCGAGGTTCGTTGCTGCGAAGTCACTTAAATTAAGCAGATAATCATCATTATTAAGCATACCGAACTGGGTACCGTTGATGATGATATCGGGACCTGTACCGGACATGATATCGATCGCAAGCTGATTACCGAGATTGTTGGCGGCAGTCTCAAGATCCTGATCCGCATTCTCGCCGGTTGCATACTGAACAGTCGACGGAATCTGATATGACATATCAAGTCTCATATAATAATCGGGATTCGTCTCATTAAATGAGCAGATTGCACAAGCCAAAGGATAAGACATAGTATTAACAGAAGCAACATCAAGGATAGTCTTTCCCGCATTGGGATTACTGTCAGCCCTGTCGAAAATATAAAATACAGTCTTAACAGTATTGGAAGTCGCCGGATAGGGATTATAAAGAGTACCTGAGAAGATCGCTCTGCTCTCCGAGACCATAATAGGAGTAAATCTTCCTACTTCATATGCATTAACATTTGCATATTCATAAAGGAACAGAGGATCTATCGATCTGTTGTCATAGTTGATGGTATATAATCCTTCATTCTCGCTGACTACCGTACCGAGACCGGATACAGTCGTGATACTGCTGACATGAGAAGCAAGCCATGACATATCCTCATTGATCTTGGATGCAGTAAGTGCCTGCAGGTTGATCTCATAGAAAGCAGCCTCGCCGCCGCTTAATGTCGCAATAACTACCGCCTTGTTGTTACCGACATCTACAATACCCTGTATGTTATATACGGATGCCAGAGAATCGGCGTTTCTTAATTCGATCGTACCGGTATTGCCGTTAGCGTCTTCGACTACCAGTACATAATTGGTAACGTCACCGCTGAACCAGACCTCCGTTACCTTGTAATCCCCTACATCAACAGTACGCTCATTCGAACCGCCGTTGGCAACCAGATTGTCAATCAGACCGTCGTTCGCCATCGGAACAGGATCGCTGACCGTACCGTTATCAACATCGATATATATATTAAAATTATCGACCGCACCTGTAGAAAAAACATCACATTCAACATCCGCCATATAAGTATTGCCGGATTCGCGGATATTGTAGATACCGACATAATCATATCCGGTAAAGGATGCTGTTACATCATTCAGATTTACCGTATTAATGAGATCACCGTTAATGTCATATACATTGATCTCATCAATATTATACGGAGTACGGTCGTCGTTGTCGTAGTCAAAACCGTCGGGGAGCTTATAACTGCCGCCCTTTCTGAACACGAAGTTATCACCATGAACACCTATGAAATTACTGTAGCCGTAATCGACATTATCAGCATCAAGGCCGTCATCGATCTGGGCTACCGTAAGGTTATACCAGGGAGTATCGGATGCTATCTTCTCTCCGCCTCTTCCCTTCTTACAAGCAGTAAGCACGGGCACTGTCATTGACAATGCCAAACCTGCCGCAATAATCCTTGTGCTCTTTCTCATTTTTAACCCCCAAGCAAAATGAATACTAATTCTTAAACCCGTTATGTAAGGAATACCGGACTTCTCTTGGCCGCCGTGGTCATGATAACGGAATTCCTTTCCCCTGCTCTTCTCATAAGGATCCTGCCGTTGTCGGAAGCAAGGCAAGCCGCCGCCGTACAATAATCGGAATCCAGTCTCTCATTCGAGAATCCGATATTAAGGGGGACTCTTACCGCCTTAAGAAGTCTCGAATCAAAATACGTTACAAAGCATCCCAGATCTTCAGCGATCATTCTGACGGCGTCGCTGTCTTTCGAGAGCGCGGAAACCGCTACCGTAACGACCGCATCGGTATTGATGTGATGCTTCTGAATAGTTTCGCGGCAGACTCTCGATGCATACTCGGGATCCGTCCTTGCCGCAAGTTCTATGCCGAGCACTACGATCTTCGGAACCAAAGTAAGGACCTTGCCGTTCTTCTCGGTATCCTGAAGATCTGCGCATGTTATGAATATGGAATACTTGTCTTCACTGTTGGCTGCAGCATATGCCTGATTCAGTTCATTCTTCTGGTTGGACTGGAACAGGAATGTCCTGTAACTCAACGAATCGAGGACCGGCTCGCTCATCTCAAGAGGAAGATCGCTGTATACATCTACCGAACCGCCGTCCTTGATAAATGCCGCGATCTCCTTAAGAAGAGCATCATCGTCGGCTTTCATCTGATAGGACATTACCGTACGCATAAGATCGGGAGCGGTATCCTTAAGATCCTCTTCGCCGGAAAGGGCTGTGCAGCCTAAGATCGAAGTAATCTTATCGAGTATCTGATAAGTATTATATCCGCCGGGTCTTAAGATTCCGGCATACTTCCCGTCAGGAGTGATATTGATGATGGGATACTTGATATCCGAAGGATACAGACGTTCAAGGAGGAGCTTAACGCAGGCTTCCTGGTACAGAAGCAACACCACCGTACCGTCTGCTCTCTGGCCTGAGGTACCGTAAACAGACACAAAGGACTCGAGATCATCGATCCATTCGCCCTCTGCCTGATCTATAAGTTTCTGTCCTGTCATTCTCGCTTTATCGGAGCGCGCGTAACAATAAAGATACATAAATGTAACTTCCTCCACGTATAGTTTAACAATAAATAATAATTATGGAATAAGTTTTTTGAGCTTTGATATTATTAAAGAAAACGAAAGGTAATCTGTTTATGAATATCGTAATCATGGACGGTTCCGCCGCCAACCCGGGAGATCTTAACTGGAAACCCTTCGAGAAACTCGGCAATGTTACAGCATACGACATCACACCTGCCGACAAGATAATAGAGCATGCTGCGGGAGCCGAGGCTGTTATTACCAACAAGACTCCTTTTACCGAAGAAATACTCGATCAGCTTCCGGATCTTAAGTATATCGGCGTTATTGCCACGGGCTTCAACGTAGTCGACCTTGAAGCATGCAGGAAAAGAGGTATCGCAGTTACTAACGTCCCTGAATACGGCACTTTCGCGACAGCACAGATGACTATAGCTCTTCTTCTCGAGCTCGCAGACAAGGTAGGTCTTCATAACGAATCCGTCAAGAACGGTGACTGGGTAAGATCCGAACAGTTCTGCTACTGGCTCTCTCCCCTTACGGAGCTTGCAGGCAAGAATATCGCCGTCGTCGGCATGGGCAAGATCGGCACACGCGTCGCTATCATCGCCGAAGCGCTCGGCATGAACGTACTCCCCGTACCCCATACACTGAAGGACCCTGCGAAAGAATATGCTTTCGAAGATGCGGTAAAAAAGGCTGATGTCGTTACGCTGCACTGCCCTCTCACCGAAGAGACAAGAAACCTTATAAATATAGATGTTTTGGGAACAATGAAGGACGGCGTATTCATCATAAATGCCGCCAGAGGACCTCTTGTCAATGAAGATGATATGGCAGATGCCCTGAGATCCGGAAAAGTCGCCGGATTCGGATGCGATGTTGTCTCATACGAGCCCATGAAGGCTGATAATCCGCTTCTTATGGCTCCCAACACCGTGATCACACCTCATATCGCATGGGCACCTCTCGAGACAAGAGCCCGTCTTATCGAAGCCGCAGCAAATAATCTCAGACTGTTTATCGAGGGCAAGACCGGCAAAGATATCAATCAGGTAAACTGAGTCTCAAACGGGGACGGTTCTCAAATGGGACGTCCCATTTGAGAACCGTCCCCAATTGAGACATTAGACCGGGATGAGTAATTTTTCCGTAAACTATTGAAGGCATCTCGATTTGTTGCTCGAGATGCCCTCAACATGGAATAAGGGATAGATATAGAAAATTGTCTGTTTCAGCAACGAAGTGTTCCTTCGTTAAGTGAATGATAACAAGTTAAACGCTAATAATCAACGACAAAATTGATAATTTTTTATGACTATTCTCAGTCGTCTCTGATGATTCTCTGACCGACGTTTCCGAGTATTGTCAGAACTACGAATAACTCCAATGCGATAGCCATTTCTATGGCACATTCAGGGAACGAACGGGAGAAGAATCCTACGCAGGGTTTTGCAAGTGTAGCAGCAAAACTTGTCGTCGATAACAGATAGGCTCCCGTATACCCCGCGATCCTCGCTCCGCAAAGTGATGTGAACAGTATCAATACCCATCTTTCGTACTTTACGGCGATGATACCGAGAACGATTCCGATGAGTCCGCCGATTACCGCTCCGATCAATATGGAAGACATGTCTCTGCCGAGGAAAGCCTGGAACAATCTTGCGAACATGAATCCGCCACCGACACCGGCAACGATCGCGCCCATGATCTCATAAAGGAAAAATCCAAGCGCCGCTCCTGCGATGACGCATACGCCAAGTACAAACGAATAACCTGCGCTGCCGTCCATCTCTCTGAATACGCCTTCACCGACAAAATCGGACACCACATTGGAGAATGCCAACTGACCGAGCATATAGCCGCCGGCAGCACTCATAATGATAACGGCATATCTGTAGAAGTTGATTCCGAAAAATGTTACGAACAAACCGCCGATCAGGATCACGACCAGGAATAAATCATCAACGTTCATCTTCTATTCCTTTCAAGCAGTCATCAAGGATCTGCTTTACCTCCGTTCTTGTGCTTGCACGGCACAGCGCGACCTTCATAGGAGCCGCGCCCGGGAAGCCCTTGATGTAACGGGGCATAACACTGCG
>Ga0310694_10005811_pt1 | contig 11752 bp, 13 predicted proteins | sample 174DNAGHGhighgp2_FD_203884 | JGI IMG/M metagenome (GOLD analysis project Ga0310694, IMG submission 203884) | Sheep rumen microbial communities from Palmerston North, Manawatu-Wanganui, New Zealand - 1742 DNA GHGhigh gp2 (v2) (version 2) | ecosystem: Host-associated > Mammals > Digestive system...
CAAAATATGCAAACAGGGACGAAGAATAAAATGGCGCGCGGCGTAAAAATCAATAAAGAACACACGCTGAAAGGGCTGACCGGTATTGCTCAAGCGGCCTTGCCGTTGACGCAACAGCTTTTGGGACAACACGGATTTACCCATATTGAATTGCTTTCATCGTGGGAAACAATTGTAGGGAAAAATTTGGCGCAGTACAGCTTACCGCAAAAACTGGTTTTTCCGAAAAACGAACGTGGTAACGGCTGTTTGACGATTATGGTGCCGACCGGTGCTTTTGCTATGGAAATCAAGCAAAACGAAGCTAAAATCATAACGCAAATCAACACTTTTTTCGGCTATCCGGCGGTTACAAAAATAAAATTGCTGCAAAACGGTTCAGCCGACGACTTTTTGATAAAGAAAAAACCGATTGATAAAGTTAAAAAAACTGTTGTATCTGCCGAGGAAGAATCTTATATTACGGAGTTAGTTAAAGATATCGAGCGTGACGATCTTCGAGAAGCCGTCGAAAGATTGGGGCGTGCCGTATATACCGATAATAACCGTCAGGAGTGATATTAGTGGATGAAATAATAAAAAAAATAAGCAACGCGCTCTCGTTGATTGTAATGTTTTGCTTTTCGGCCGTAATTTATTTTAATTATAAAGGCTTTGTTTATGAAAACGGCAAAATCTATTTGCGCGAACAAACAGCGGTTGCGGCCGAGTATAACGGAATTGCCGCAGTTTTGCCGGCAAATACAGCAATTAATGCTTCGCAAAAATATGCAATCGGTTCCGCCAAGGCACCGTTGACTTTGTTTGAATATTCATCACTTACCTGTCCGCATTGTGCCGACTTTCATCTCGATACCATGCCGCTGATTGAGCACGAATACGTTGAAAAGGGCTTGCTTCGCGTGGTTTTTGTTAATTATCCGTTGGATAAAAATTCTATGAAAGCAGCTTTGTTGTCGGAATGTATGACTTATGATAATTATGCGCCTTTCGTCAATAAATTGTTTTATGAACAGCGTTCGTGGTGGCTGGATAAAGGCTCCGAGCATCTTACTCGTTATGCTGCCGAATTCGGTTTGAGTTACGATGAGGCAATCGCCTGTCTGAAGGACAAGAAAAAAGCAACAGATATTGCAACAACCAGATATGAGGCATATAAGCAGTTGAACATCAAAGGAACGCCGGCCTTTTTGGTGGTCGGTTCCGACGGTGTGGAAATCGTTTATGGTGCCAAGAGTTATTCTTCTTTTAAAGAATATTTGGATAGCCGTTTGGCGAGAGTGCAACGTTAGGGATTGGGGAAATGAATAAGTTGCCGTCGGACATTCGCGATATGGATTTGAGAATCCGTAAAATGCAGGATAAAAGAGCGACAACGCAACATAAAAGCCGGTCACGGTTGCGTATTTTCATGGAATATGCTTTCCGTATGGCGGCCGAGTTTGCCGCACCGGTTATTATCGGTTTGTGCATCGGTTATGTTTTGGACAGGTTGTTGCACACCAAGCCGATAATTATGTTGATTTTGGCGATTTTCGGTGTTGCCGCCGGAACTTTGAATTTGTATCGGGCCGCGCAACAAATTGATAAAGATATGAATAAGGAGTAATCGGGATGGAAAATCCTTTGGAACAATTTGAAATTAAAAAGATATTGCCTCTTGATATTAACGGGGTTGATATATCTTTTACCAATTCATCCTTATGTATGGTTATCACGGTTGTCGTGGTTTTTCTCGGTTTGTGCTTAAGTTTGAGAAAGTGCAACGTTATACCGACCATGGGGCAAGCCTTTGCGGAATCAATTTATGAATTTGTACAAGACATAATCGGCGAAACTTTGGGCAAAGAAGGAATTAAATTTGTGGCCTTCGTGTTTACGCTGTTTGTATTTGTATCGTTCGGTAACCTGCTCGGTCTGTTTCCGTACAGCTTTACCTTTACATCGCATATTGCTGCCGTAGGCACGCTTTCGATGTTCTGTTTTATATTGAACATTATTTTGGGTATAAAGCACCGCGGTCTTTCTTATTTTCATACCTTCTGTCCGGAAGGATTGCCGATATTTATGGCCCCGTTGATTATTCCGGTGGAAACACTGTCTTTGTTGGCAAAACCGTTCAGCCTGACTTTACGTTTGGCCATCAATATGTCGGTCGGACACATTATGTTGAAAGTTTTGGGTACATTTATTATTGCAATGCAATTTTTCGGATTTATTCCGTTAGTTGCGGATATGTGTATCATTATGTTTGAAATGTTTATCGCTTTATTGCAAGCTTACATCTATACGATTTTAAGTTGCGTATACCTAAGTCAGGCGATAAGTAACGAAGAATAAAATTAACTTAAATCTACGAAAGGATAAAAAAATGGAAAACGAAATCTTACAAGACAAATCTTTAGCTTTTATTGCTGCCGGTATCTGCGCTCTGGGCATGAGTGTTGCCGCTTGGGGCTTGACTAAGCTGTGGACTTCTTTGATTGAAACGGTCGGCCGCAATCCGCAAGTTAAGAAAGATGTTACGGTATTCGGTTTCCTCGGTATGGGTACCATCGAATCCATCGCTTTGTATATTCTGGTTATCGCTTTGTTGATGATTCTGTAATAGTTATCTGAGGAATATGTTATGCCGCAATTAGATCCGTCGTCATACTTTTCTCAACTTTTTTGGATGCTCGTTTGCTTTTGTTGCTTATGGGCGTTGCTTTCGACGTTTGTGATTCCGAAAATTGCCGACGTTATGGAACAGCGCAAGCGCAAAATCGACGAGTATATTCAAAAGGCCGATGCACTCAATCAGCAGGCTAAAGAATCGATTGATAAATATCACGCGATTCTCAACGAGGCTGAGCAGACATCACAAGCCGAAATACAAAAAGGCCGTGATGAGTTGCAGAAATATTTAAAAAACACCGAGGCGGATTTATCCAAAAAGCTGAACCGAAAAATTGCCGACAACGAATTTACGCTGGCCAAAGAAAAGAAAGACACCATGCAACAAATCGAAACGATTGCCGTTGATTTGGCTTATGAAATCGTGCAAAAACTCGGTTTTAACCAAATCAGCAAAAAGGATGTTTCCGCTCTGGCCATAAAGGATAAAGCACATGAATGAAGAAGCTATGATGGAAACGCAAGATGCCGCAACTGCCGCCACTTCTGCCGGTCAGGAAATAATCGACGCTACGCAGAATATGATTATGGATGCGGCGGAAAACGTATCTGAAGTGATTGCCGCCGGAAAAACTGCGGCAACCGAAATTCATGAAGTGCCGTTTTATTCCGAGGTGGAATTTTGGATAGCCGTGGCTTTCGTGCTCTCTGTCTGCGTTTTGCTGAAGCCTTTGGCCGGTGCCATTCGCTCCGGTTTACACAAGCGAATCGATAAGGTAGTGCAGGATATTGACGATGCCGCCAAATTGCGGGATGATGCCCAAATTTTATTGGCAGATTACGAGCGCAAATATGTTGACGCACAAAAAGAAGCTTCGCAAATTATGCAAAAAGCCAAAAATACTTTGGAAAATCTGAAAAAGCGTGAGTTAAGCAACTTAAAAAATGAATTAAAAGATAAGGAAAAAGAAGCGGAACGCCGTATCAGAGCCTCGACACAAAAAGCACAGGATGAGATAAATCTTTCGGCCAGTAAAGCCTCGGTAGAATTGGCAAAAAAGACCATTAACCGCTATTTGCAAAAAACGGATAAAAGTGCGCTTATTGACGAAGCTATCGCTGAATTGGATAAATTTGCGTCATAATTGCAATCATACAAAAAATAAAGCCCGCCGAATTTCTTCGACGGGTTTTGTTTTTCATTATGGCAACGATTAAATTTCGCCGGCGGCGTAACGCTTTGCCATATCCGAAAGTTTAATCGGCTTAATTTTATCGCCGTAACCGGCCGCGCCGAAGGCAATATAGCGTTCTTCGCAAACCTTTTGCATTTCTTCGATTGCCGGTTTGAGATATTTACGCGGGTCAAATTCCGACGGTTTTTCGGCATAAACCTTGCGAATCGCGCCGGTGATGGCCATACGCGAATCCGTATCAACGTTAACTTTGCGTACGCCGGATTTAATGCCGCGAACGATTTCTTCCATCGGCACACCATAAGTCTGCGGAATTTGTCCGCCATAGGCATTGATTAAGTCTTGCAATTCTTGCGGAACAGACGAAGAACCGTGCATTACAAGGTGGGTATTCGGCAATTTGGCGTGGATTTTTTCAATCACATCAATAGCCAAGATTTCACCGTCAGGCTTGCGCGTGAATTTATATGCGCCATGCGAAGTACCGACAGCCACCGCCAAAGCGTCCAAATGAGTGAGCGCCACAAATTCGGCGGCTTCATCCGGATCGGTTACCAAACGCTTGCGGTCGAGTTTACCTTCGGCACCGATGCCGTCTTCCTTATCGGCCTTGCCGGTTTCGAGAGAACCGATAACACCCAACTCGCCTTCAACCGAAGCACCGACGGCGTGTGCACGAGCAACAACTTCTTGAGTTACGCGAACGTTATATTCAAACGAAGCCGGTGTTTTGCCGTCTGTTTCGAGCGAACCGTCCATCATAACAGACGAATAACCGTTAACGATTGCCGATTGGCAGATATCGACCGAAGTTCCGTGGTCTTGGTGAATACAAACCGGAATGTTCGGAAACATTTCGATAGCAGCTGCCATCATGTGGCGAATCATCGGGTCGCCGGCATACTTGCGCGCGCCGGTAGAAGTTTGCATAATTACCGGAGCGTTTACTTTTTGCGCCGCCTGCATTACGGCGATAATCTGTTCCATATTGTTGATGTTAAATGCCGGAACACCGTAATTGTGCTCGGCCGCATCGTCAAGAATCTGACGCATAGAAACTAAAGCCATATTTATCTCCTAAAAAATATTTAACTGGCTTGAATATATGACATTTGACGCTTTTTGCAAGCATTATTTGTTTTTAGTACATCTGCCTAAATTCAATCCATTAAAAAAGCCCTCGGATGAGGGCCTTAAAGGTTTATAACCAATTAACTCGCAAAATTTCGTATGAGCGTTTGCCCGACGGAGCCAGATATTCGGCAATATCCCCGACTTCCTTACCGATTAAGGCTTTAGCGAGCGGCGAAGAAAGCGAGATTTTATTCTTTTCGATATCTGCTTCATAGTCGCCGACAATTTGATACTCGCGCTCTTCATCATTATCGATGTTTGCTACCAAAACCGTAGCCCCGAAACGGACGATATTTCCGCTCATCTGGGTCGGATCAATTACTTGGGCACGGCTGATAACCGCCTCCAACTCTTGAATTCGTCCTTCATTAAAACTCTGTTTTTCCTTCGCCGCAGAATATTCGGCATTCTCCGATAAATCGCCTTTGGCACGCGCTTCGGCAATTTCTTCAATAATGCTCGGACGGTCTTCTCCCTTACGTCTCTTTAATTCCTGCTCCAACATGGCATAGCCTGTCTTTGTCAACGGAAACTTTTCCATTTCATCCTCCTCAAAAAATCAAACAAAAAACACCTATATTTTTATATAGGCATCCTCATTAAGGTTAAAAAATCCGACTGCAGAATCACTTCGCAGCCGCAACATATTGAGTTAATAATATGCAGATTGTCGCAAAAATCAAGTATTTTTTGCATTTATTTGTTCAAACTTTGGATTTGATAAAATTCGTGATAGGCGCCTTTTGCCGCCAACAATTTGTCGTGTGAACCTTCTTCAACGATTTTGCCGTTATCCATTACCACCAACCTATCCATCTCGCGCAAAGTGGAAAGCCGGTGGGCAATCGCGATAACCGTTTTGTTTTTCATCAGCTTTTTGAGTGACTTTTGAATATATTGCTCGCTTTCGCTATCTAGTGCCGAAGTTGCTTCGTCCAAAATCAGAATCGGCGCATCTTTTAAAATGGCTCTGGCAATGGCAATGCGTTGCCGTTCACCGCCGGAAAGCATTACCCCGCGCTCGCCGACCTTGCTTTCATATCCGTTAGGGAGTTGGCTGATAAATTCGTCGGCATACGCCGCTTTGGCTGCTTTTATAACTTCCTCGTCGGTAGCGTCTATTTTTCCGTAGCGAATATTTTCCATTATGGTACGATTAAACAGCGTCGTATCCTGCGGAATCACGGCAATTTGCGCGCGCAGGCTATTCTGCCGCACTTTCGATATATCTTCACCGCCTACTGTAATTTTGCCACCGTTTACATCATAATAACGCACCAAAAGTTTTATCAAGGTCGATTTACCGCTGCCGGAATGGCCGACCAACCCGACTTTTTCGCCGGATTTAATTTTGAGGCTGAATTTATTAAACAGATTTTCTTTGCCCTCGTAATGATAGGTAATTTTATCAAAATTGATGGCTTGACCACGCATTTTTATATTATGAGCATCAGGCGCATCTTTAACCTGATACGGCTGAAAAATCAAGTTCAAGCCGTCTCTGACTTGTCCGTAATCTTGTGAAAATTCGCCGGCAAAAAAACCGATATTGGTAATTTCCATCATCAAACCGTTCATCAGCGAAGTAGACATCACCACATCAGCCAATTCCAACCGACCGAGATACCAAAAATAAAACACACAAATACACGATACCAAATACACAATATAAAACAGAGTTTTGCCTTGCAAATCGTATAGTGCGTCTTTCGTTCGTTCTTCCTGTTCGGAACGAACGGCAGTGCGCAAAACACGATAAAAATATCCTTTTTCATAAAAATAATTGGCAAAACTTTTAACCAGATCTGAATTGGTTACCGTATCGATAAAAACTCCATCGGCTTCGGCATGAAAACGCGCACGTTTTTCCGAATATGAGCCGATTTTTTTACGAATAATAACATTTACGCCCAAAAAAATCAGGTTCAAAACGCTGATAATCCCGCCCATCAATAAGTCGGCGCGGCAGATTAAGAACAAACTGGCAATTATTCCGGTTACAGGTCGCAATAAACCAAACAAGATACTTCCGTAAATATCACGAATTCCGGACACAATATTTTTGGCTTTGGATGCAACTTTTCCCGACATTTCTATATTAAAAAAATTAATGGATTGATGATGCACGGCAACAAAAAGGTCTTTATAAATCAAACTTGAAAAATACGGCTGAAATTTGCCTCCGAAATAACGCCACATATAATTGGTAACACCTTCCAAAAACAGAAAAAAAGCCATAAGTCCGATATAAAATATAATTTTACCGAAAACGCTTTTATCAGTGGCGTAATCCGGCAATATACCTATTGTCTGCGACATGGCATAAACCTCACCTCTATCGGCAATACTGCGGACAATCATCGACACAACGATGACTGAAGCCATAAATTTGGTTTTGCGCAAATATTTTAAAATAAAGGTAAATACACTCATTCCATCATCTCTTTGCGGCGTTTTTTCAGCGCGGCCAGTTTTTCGCTGACAACACCTGTATCACGGCCGGCTTGCGCCAAGCGATTATACATTTTTTCAATTTCGTTTTCAAAATAAGCGGTGCGAACCTCATCTTGCAACACTTGCCTGTCAAAATCGCTGCCGTGTTCTTTGATAAAATCCATCCGCTCGGCGCAAACCTCAACATCCATATTATAATTTTCCTTTTGTTTGCTGTAATAAGGCAACTCATAAATCAGCTTGCGCGACAAAACAAACACTTCTTTGCTACTGTTATAATAAGGTCTTTTCAGCTTCAGCCAACGAAAAGCGACTTCAAGTTCATCAGGATTATCCACCACGATAAACGGTACCGGATCGGCAAATCCTTCTTGTGCGATATGTTTCAAAAATTCAAGCAAGTGATGAAAAAAGCCGTTGATATTATAAATAATGAAAGGCTTTATCGGCAGCATTTCGTCTTGCATGGCCACACAATCGTAAGCCAGTTCATCCAAAGTTCCGACACCACCGGGCGTAAACACCACAAAATCCGCTTTCAACAGTTTGCGTTTGCGTTCTTCCAACGTGCGCGCCACCACAATATCCATTTTGCGGATAAGTTCATCGTCGCTCGGATATAAATCAAAATATTTTTTGGTGGTAATACCCTGAATCGGAAATTCGCCTTTTCCTTCCTGTTTGTCGTTCCAACCGTCGATAACACCTCTGGCCACCGCGCCCATAATCCCTCTGTTGGAAAGTCCGAAGTCGAGTTTAAATTCCATTTCAACAATTTTACGTCCCAGAATATACGCTTCATGTGCATATTGTTTTTCGTTACCGGAACGCGAACCGCCGGCCACAAAAACTCTGATACCGGCTTTTTTGTTTTCTTTTTTAAAGCTTTCCAAAACTTTTTCGTTAACTTCGGCCTTTTTGCTCATCTTACAGCTCCTCAATATCTCCGCGTCGCTGATTTTCGTAAAACTCGGCGACATACGTATCCAATGTATCATTTTTTATGGCATTACGCAAGCCCTGCATCAGGCGTTCATAATATCTGATATTATGCCAAGTTAATAACATAACGCCTAAAATTTCGTTACATTTATGCAAATGGTGCAGATAAGCGCGCGAATAGTGTGTACAAAGCGGACAATCGCAACCTTCTTCCAACGGACGATAATCTTCACGATGACGGGCGTTGCGCACATTAATTGCGCCGTATTTGGTAAATGCCTGTGCCGTCCGGCCGGAACGAGTCGGCATCACGCAATCAAACATATCAACTCCGCGCAACACCGCTCCGACAATATCATCGGGGCGTCCGACACCCATCAAATAGCGCGGTTTGTCTTCCGGCAGCATATCCGGTGCATAATCCAGAACCTCAAACATTTTTTCTTGTCCCTCACCGATAGCCAAGCCGCCGATGGCATAACCGTCGAATCCGATTTTTTTCAGGGCTTCTGCCGATTCCGCGCGCAAATCTTTATATACGTTGCCTTGCTGAATCCCGAAAATACCGTAACCGTCACGGTCAATAAACGCATCTTTGCTGCGTTTGGCCCAACGCATTGACATCCGCATCGACTTGGCGCAATCTTCATAAGTTGAAGGATACGGCGTACATTCATCAAGGCACATGGTAATATTCGAATCGAGTTTATATTGGATTTTCATTGATTCTTCCGGACTTAAAAAGAACTTTTTGCCGTCAACGTGTGAGCGAAAAGTAACGCCTTCTTCCTTCAATTTGCGCAACCCGCTCAGACTCATAACCTGAAAACCGCCCGAATCGGTCAAAATCGGCTTATTCCAGTTCATAAATTTATGCAATCCGCCCATTTTTTCAACTAAATCAGCTCCCGGACGCAACATCAGATGATAGGTGTTACCGAGTAAAATCTCGGCGCCTGTTGCCGCCACGCTTTCCGGCAACATTGCTTTGACCGTGGCGCACGTCCCCACCGGCATAAACGCCGGTGTATTTACCGTACCGTGTTTTGTTATTAATCTGCCTAAACGACTTTTGCCGATTTTTTTATCTATTTCGAATTTTAATCCCATTGTTACCCCTTATAAACTTGACTTCCCTCCGGAACAGGATTTCCGAAGCCTTCGCGCAAATCCTTATCACGGATATATCCTACTATACCGTCATCCAAAATAATTTGATACCATTTTTTATCAATCGTGTAGCCGGTAATACGCACCGTTTGTCCTTTAACCCCTTTACGCAACGGCGAATAACGGGTATCCGGTCCGTAATAAATAACACAGTCTGCCGACAGATGAGCGATAGAATCCTTATCTTGCGGTGTGCTGTCGGTTTTCATAATACGAGATTCAATCATATCGGACGGCACCAAATTTTCGCCGATTTTACGCAGTTCATAATAGGTATTATCCTGCGCACCTCCACTCGAAAAAACGCCATTTCGAGCCAATACGGCAACTCCGATAAGCATCGCAATCAAAAATGCCATCAACGGAAAAAGCTGTTGCCGCCGTTTTAACTCGTCGGCATTCCAATAAGGCAAAACCACCCTTTTATTCGGGTGAAAATCCAACATTTCTATAAAGAGTTGCAGATATTTTGCGGTATGATCGTCGGTTGTTTGCAACATTTCGGCCTGTTTGGCATAAATCCATGCCATTTCTTTATTATTCTCCTGTTCATAAGCCACGGCGTTATGTATCAGCAGTTTCAGGTTATCAGCATCGTCGGCGTAAATATTTTGCATATTGAAGCGAATAGCTGACAGTGTGTGATTAAATCCGTTTTTTTGCCACCAACCTTTCAACCAATTGGAAATTGCGGTTGAGAGCACCATATTGCCGGCCTCGCGGATGTTGCAGACATCTTTGCTTTCGCGCACACCTTTGTTTGTGCAAAGCCTTTGCCTTAACACCCGCAGAGCCTTATCATCTTTATTGGATTGATTTTTATATATTTTCAACGAGCCCATCGGCGGAAAATCTTTGCTGTCATAAACGCACGACAATAAATCATAAATCAGGCGGGTACGCGGATTTTGCATAACCCCGTAGGCAATCGACGTTGTTTGAAACATATCCTGTGCTTCGGGCTGTGTGTTATGGTCCGGATGCCAATATTTGGCCTTTTGATAATACTGACGCTTTATCAGCGAAATATCCGCTTCGGGCTGAACACCTAAAATTGCATAATATCCGAGAGAGTCATATTTAGGCATTATTCTTCTCCTTTTTGCAAAATTTTGCGGGCGATTTGCATAATATCTTCCGCGGCTTCCGAATTGGGATAGCGATTAAGAAGTAAAAAGCGATTGCGAATGGCGTCACGAACTCTGGTATCGCGCCGTACCACCCCCAGCAACGCCGGCGTTTTGGTGATATATTCTTCGCAAGCGTGGCGCAAGGTGTTATAGGTTTGCAAGCCCTCTTCATACGATTGTGCATGATTTACCACAATCTGCATATTTTTATAGCGCTCGGTGGCAGCCGTATCCTGTAAAAACTTGTAGGTAGAAACCAAATTTGACGGTTCGTTGGTGCACACCAAAATTAAATTACATTCGTCAGGCAAAATATTCAGCGAAATTTTTTCCGAAGCAGGCAAATCAATCAACAAATAATCATAATCCTGAGCCGTCAACAGCAAATCATCGCGCAATATCTGCAAACGTCCGACCGGAGTGCTCTCCAAAATATTACTTCCGGTGGCGCCGAAAACCATATCGAATTTGCGCCGATTAAGTGGTGTTACGACTTGATTGAGCGTAATATCCGAAGTTAAGACGTCATTTAGCGAATACAAGGACGAAACATCCGTTTGCGCCGCAACATTCAACAACCCGTTGTCGGCATCAAACAACAACACTGATTGTTGCAAAATATTCAAAGCGTGCGACAACGTAAGCGTCAACCAAGTTTTACCCATGCTGCCGACACCCGACGTTATGGCAATGATATTGCTGTTTCGTTGCAAAAATAAATTTTTATTTATATTTACCATCTTGTACTTTTCGATTTTCTTTTGTAATATGTTACAGAATTATTGCTTTTATGCAAACGGTTAAAATCTTTTTAACACAATTTATTTATGCTTAATACGGTAGATTACGGCATTGACGGCATAAAAAACGGGATATACGGCTATGAATTTTTTGCGGATTTTTGTATTTTTTTGGGCATTAGGCATCGCTGCTTCTTATGCGGCCGAAGATTCCACCAGTATGGTTGATGTGGAAAATTATTTCGACACACCGCTTAATACCGTGGGATGGATTGACTATCCGCCGTTTTCCCGCTATGTGCCTTCGCAAAAAGTCGGCAAAAAGAATCTGATGGAGTTGGAAAGTGCCTTTTTGAAGCCGACGATGGAT
>Ga0310694_10005813_pt1 | contig 11750 bp, 6 predicted proteins | sample 174DNAGHGhighgp2_FD_203884 | JGI IMG/M metagenome (GOLD analysis project Ga0310694, IMG submission 203884) | Sheep rumen microbial communities from Palmerston North, Manawatu-Wanganui, New Zealand - 1742 DNA GHGhigh gp2 (v2) (version 2) | ecosystem: Host-associated > Mammals > Digestive system >...
TTGCGTCAACTGACAAAATTGATGCTTTTAGAAAAGGTTCGATTTTTGTTCCGTCGGGAGCAAAGATAACAATCGACCTTAATGGTTTTTGCCTTGACAGAAGAGAAGGCAGTAAAACGCGTGATGACGGAGAGGTTATAAACGTTGCAAGTGGCGGAACACTTACAATCATAGACTCAAATCCATATGCCAATCACGGCGATTATTTAGGCGGGGGCATTATTGGAGGTTCATCAGGCGACGGAGCCGGAGGAATACATGTGAACGGAACGCTCAACATGAAAGCCGGAACGATATATAAATGCAATACTGATGAACATGGCGGAGGCATCTATGTTAACGGAGGAACAGTCAATATAACCGGCGGCGGAATTGTAAAATGTGAAACCGACGACAGCTGGGACAATTGTCACGGCGGAGGCATTTATGTTGACGGGGGCAGATGCAATATATCAAATTGCGTTATAAGAAACTGCGATTCAGAGGATGACGGCGGCGCCATTTATGTTGACTCAGGCAAACTGGTGTGCAGAAATGTCAGATTCTTAAACAATCATGCAAATGACGAAGGCGGCGCAGTTTATATTTGGGAAGGAACAAGCTCGTTTGACGGATGTACTTTCTCATCAAATTCGACCTCCGACGGTGATAATGGCGGTGCACTTTATATCAACACAAGAGCAAAATACAAACACTCTGTAAAAAATTGCGTTTTTGATTACAACACAGCCGGTGACGGCGGGGCCATATTCATAGATGACGGCGAAGTTGAAATAATAAATTCCAGATTTGATCAGAACTACGCAAAAGATGAAGACGGCGGCGCAATTTACATAAACTCACCCGATGGTGTTTATCTCATTGACAACGTTTTTACGAACAACAGATGCTCGGATGAAGGTGGAGCTGTCTATATCAACAGAGACAATGTTATTGTTTCCGGTGTTATAATGACAGGAAACAGATCAAAGAATCACGGCGGCGCTATTTATGTCGATTCATTCAATGATCTCAATATTCAGGGTTATTGCAGGATTCTGGATAATCACTCTGATAAAAAACACACAGACAACGTTGCTTTACAAGACGGGATTGCAACCAGAGCCTTCGTGTACGTGGGCAGTATCGAAGAAGGTTCAATAATACACATTGCTTCAACTGAAAAAGGAGAGATTAATCTCACAAAGGGCAGCACAATGAGTCAGTATCAGTACTCTCATTATTTTGTTGCCGATGGCTCAACATTCAAATTTGTTGATGTGAAAGAAAAGAAAGTTCCGTTCATAACAAGTGTATTCAGCCATACATGGAGCGGGGTGACATTTATTGTCGGTGTAGCTGTTATTATTGGCGCATTTGTGTATTGCCTGGTAATCAAAATAAAAAAGAAGAAAGGGGACAGTGAACAATGAGCGTATTAATCAAAAAGATTTTTAAGAGTATCGTATGTATAGTCATGTCACTCTGTTTTGTTTTCAGTTTGCTGTCTATTTCAATCAGAGCAAATAATGAAGAGGAAATTGAGGAAGAGGGCATTTTTGAATATGTCGAAGATTTGAGGGTATACGAAAATGTCTCTCTCAGTCAGGCAAAGTTGCTGGCAGAAGAGTCGGGATACAAACTTATCGAAAAAGATCTGAATGTGGGAAACAGAAGCGTGTATCTTGCATACAAGCCAACAAATGATGAGAGCAAGGGAATTACTGAAATCACCATGCTCGAGATGAATGTGGATTATCAGATGTCTAATTTCCAGACCCTGATCAATTCAAAAATCAGAGATCTTTACCCGAAAGCCCAGATGCTTGACAGGGCTTCAAAAGAATTTGCTGAAAAATACAGTCAGGGAAGCTACGACGCTCAGTATGCGTACAGGATTCTTGATTTGCTGTACGTGGATGAGTTCAATATGACACTTGCCCAGGCAATCTTACAGAATAAGACAGATGCAGACTTTTTTGACAAAGTGCTTGTCCGTTCAACATCCGGTTTTTCAGCAGCAATCACACATGCATTGACAATAGGTATTTCAGATTTAGAGTCTGACAACTGGGCAATGCGTATCGAAAATGCCCGTACAAAGAGCATTGACGAAGGAAGAGAAAAGACAGAGTTTGATGAAATGTATCTTCAGCTCGCTGACGATGCAGTAAGAACAATTCAGTCATTTGCATCGAATTACAGGAAAGCAGAAGCAAGACAATTCTACAACGAAGGAATCGCATTGAGCGAAGACGAGTTCACGGATTGCGGCAGTGTGGGAGATGCAGTTGACATAATCAGCCAAAAAGAGAATGTAAATGAATCAGATGCTGATATAGTATACATTCTGAGTTATGAGATACTGAACAGATACAATTATGATGAAAACACAAAACTGGGCGATTACCTGGTACGGGCGGGAGAACAGTCATATGAAAACATGGCTGATCTCAGACAGCTCTACCCTCTTATCGAGTCAATGACTCCTTCCCAGGCTGAAATGCTCAGTGTTTCGGATCTTACACTTTTTGCTTTATACCTTCAGAACAATGAAGAAATACTCAAAGCAGATGAAACGTCTTTTCTGGAACTCAAGGATTCCATTAAGGAATACAACAAAGCTGCCGGAACCTATGTAGGCAGTTCAGACAACTATTTTGAAACAATAAGTAAAAAACAGGACTGTGTATCAATCTGGGCCGGGGTTAACCAGGCAATTTACGATCAGGAAGTTGCAATCACAGATGATGCAATCAGATACAACACAGCAGGTTCAAATTATGCTGAATTCACAAAAGATACTTCGCTGAGCTACTATCTGAACAAAATTGAAGTATATTTCAATTTGTTCCAGTACAGCGCAGGTATAGTAACAGGTGTTGCTCATATCATTGCCATGTTTGCAGGGTACTTCTCACTTTATTCTGCTGCAATGGCTGCATTTGCACTTGGAGGCGCATATGCAATTCTGGGTGTTCTTGCAATGACTGTTTTTGTCATTGAGATAATAGCAATTGTCGCTCTTATCGTCTGGCTTGTGGTTGAACTGATTGCATGGGTCTGGCCGGAAGATGAAAAGGATGACGTCGGAGAGTATACAGCAATACCAAATAAAGTGTTCGACATCAAAGACATTTCTTATGATGGTGAGGTACATACCAGTTATGTGATGTATGAAGCCGTACTGAACCAAAAAGGCAAATGTGCGGATCTCAATGCAGACAAAGGCAAGAGATGGAATGCTTTGTATTATACAAATTCAAGGCAGGTCGGAAATGCAATAAGAACAACTGAACTTGAAGATATGTTCATCGTTCAGTATGATGGATACTCCAAGACAGAAGGATATACACCCGTTACATCACTCGGATCTCATGATATTGCAAATATAAATGCCAACACTAACAAAAAGGCTATTTATCTGCTGTACAGAAACAGAAACAGTATAAATGATACAACAATCAACGGCGGTACATCAGAAGGCGATGACGAGACAATGTACCTTGAGACCATCAAACTGTACTCCGCTGACAACGAAACAGCGGCGAAAGCTCTTTACAAAAAAGAAGTCAATAAAGGGTATACCCTGATTGATCTCAATATGGCGAAAGGCGGAAGCAAGACATACACTTATATGGCATATAAGCTTACCAAAAACAAAGATGAAGCTTTGACGGATATAAGGGTATGCAATGCATACAGCCCTGATGAGGGGTCAGGTGCAACTTTGCAGATTGGAACAAGTACATATGGTCTGGCAGGTAATCTGTACAATGGTTCAAGTCTTTGGATTACAAGCTCAAAAACGGCAGGAACGCCGATTATAGGTGCACCTGAGTTTGTAAATGATATGAAAAAAGCAAAAGAAGGATGGGAGCCTGTAAACCTTGCTTCCGGAGGTCTTGCTTACAATTTCTATCAAGGAAAAAAGACTAGTACCGGTCAGTATGTTGTTCTGGAAAAAAGATTCAACGAAAAAATATTCATGTACTTTAATCCAAGTGTCAAGTATACCTCCGGAACACAATACATAGGAGGAATCGCTTTCATTGCGCATGACTGGTGGTGGGATAAAGACGAGAAGTTACTTAAGAGTTATATCAAAGATACAGGCTATACTCTCATCAATAAAACCAATTTTGGCTGTTTGAGTCATACTTTTTATGCAGATTCATCACGTAAAAGTGCTGCCGGAGTAGATTATGTAAGAATCTACATGGCATACACATCGACATATAATCCATACAGAGCAATTTATGATATAGGGTTCTATGAGAGTACGTCAACTGCTACCACTCTGAATGCATATTTTTCCACAATTGAGAATAACCAAAGCGTTGCATACAACAGTGTAGCAATGTATATGACAGGAAATGCGGACTCAATAGGTTGGATTGATGCACCTGAAAATGATTCTTTTTATGCGAGAACAATGAACACGAACAACGCATATTTGAGTGCAACACTTGGAAACGCAGGTGCTATAGCTGCAAGCTATGTTTGGACAAAGGATCCAAGATATTCGTTTGATTGCTATAACATGTTCTTGAAGGGATTGTATGTAAAAGGGCATACGGGAGAATATGACAATAATGGTCAATTGATTCCTGTAGAGCAGGAGAGCGAAAAGCCGTTGGTTCTGGATGATATATATTTGTCAGACAAAAAGACAAATATGAATGGTTATTATCCAGTCAGAAACATGCTGGACAGATATGACAGAACCGAAATCAACTTAGCTGCGAACAACGATGATGCATTTAAATTTGGCTTCAAAAAGAGTGTAATAGAAGATTATTATCTCGGAGGAGAAAAGAAATCATATTCAGCTTATCTCTACATTCGCAAGGCGTATGAGGAAAGACCAAGATATATATCTTCAATTTCTGTATTCTCATTTGTAATGCCCGAACTAACGGGTGATAAAGATACAAAAAAAGCGATGGAGAAAGCATATAAGAACGCAGCTGAAGATACATGCAGATTCAGCATTTTGGCATTCGTAAACGCCGAGATGAAAGATATAAACGTTGCTCTTAAACCGAGTGACCGCTGGACCAGTAGAAAAGAAGAGCACCATACTACGTTGAGGGGTATAGGAGACGATTACGATCATGCAAAGACAAGTGGAGTTGGAACTGCTTCTTACATTGGAATCAGCAGAACTAATAACGCTTCTGAAGCAATTCGTGGTATAATAAAATACAAACCATCGAATAAAGAGGAAATGAACAATCCTCCGAGCGTTATTACAATAGGAAAAGCAAAATACTATTGTGCCGGTGACAAAATAACAGGTGTTGATGGCGACTATTACCTTTATTACACAACAAACAAGGGAGTAAGTCCATGTGAACCAATCACCGATATTGTTATTGACGGGGATCTGCTTATACCAAGCGCAACCACAGCTCTTACTTACACATATCAGGACGGATCAGACTCTGTTTCAAAGGGAAAAGGCAATCCAAATGATACAGTGTATTATCACTGTGTATATGACAACTCAAGATTAAATGCTGTCAGCAAGTTGTTCATTGGTATAGGAAACACTGCAAGAGATGCCAAAGCAGACTTGTTGTCTCAAGGATGTACAAATTACATTGGTTTGGATTTAAATGCTTTTGCAGGCGGTAAGTACATCTATCTGGGATATGAAAAATACGAAATCACAAATATTGTCAGAGAAAGTTACAAAACCGAGTCCAAATACCAAAGAGCATACAATAACGAGTATTCAGACGCAATCAAGGACATAATAGTGACTGTAGGTGAACCTCTGAGAGAATCATTAGAATGCAATGGGGTATTGTATTATCCCGTCTCAAGTGTTAATCTTAATCAGGGAACATATTATGGCAAAGAAATTTACATGTATTTCACCCGCGACATGTCTTTGGGCAAAGACATGATTATCAGTTCACTAGGCCTGGCTCAGTTTGAAAGAGCACCAAACAGCACTGATGATTACCGTTGGGAAAAGCTTCTTACCACTGCGGGAAAAAGGGCAAATCTCAATGACGGATGCATTTCTTTCTCAGATGACTTTATAAAAGAAAATGCAGTTCATATGTTCATGCACAGATACGGAAACATTGTCAAGCCCGGTGCAGAAATAACCGGCGGATACACAAGTGAATCCGACAAATACGGAAAACTTGTGGTTAAAAGATAGTATTGATAAAAGAACAGGAAAGGGGATAATAAGTGAAGTATTATTTAATAACAAATGCTGCAATCAGTTTGTTGTCCATGGTGGGATTCATTTATGGAGTTGTTGTCTCCATAAAAAAGAAACAGCCATTGTATTTCATAATGATTGTTGCCTCTGTAGGAACAACGGCTTTTTCAAGATTGCTGGAAGTTATCTACATGTGGATAACCGAAGAATACTTTAGCGGGTTCCATATAGGTATACTTGGAACAATTGCAACTTTCCTGTTTATTTTTACGGCAAATTACGGGACAATGGACACGATTGGAGACGGTCGTTCAAAAAGTCTGAGGAAGTATCGTATAATTGCCCTGGCGGCACCATTTACGGTCGCAAGCTTCTATGTCCCGATAGCTCTGTCAGAAGCCAATCTGGTAACCAAGATTTCATTTGGTGCCATATATATCGTTATGATGGCTTCGTCATATTTCAACCTGAAACATCTGATTCTGCCGGATGTCGACTATGGAATAATAAAGTGTATCAGGGGTTATAACTTCTTGATGCTTTGCTACAGTTTGCTGTTTGCAATGGAACGCATTGCGCTGATATATAACCATGGTATTCTGCTGTGTGTCATTGCATCATTAATAGCTGTTGATTCATTGTTAATAGTGCCAGTGTTGAAGAGAGGAGCTTCAAAATGGACAATCTGACTTACATTTTATTCATTTGTATGGCAGTTCCGGTATGTCTTTCATTTTTCCTTCTTGAGGGAAAAGTCAGACAGACAATGATATATATTTTCATTGGTATCTGCTGCTGTCTTTTTGTCTCCGAAATAAATGGACTGATATTAAGTCACTTTAACAACAACATATTCTACGTTACAACAATATTTACACCAATAACTGAGGAAATAATAAAGGCGATACCGGTATTGTTTTTTGCATATGTGATTTCATCGAATCGCCACAGGCTTCTGACCATATCTCTGGCGACAGGACTTGGATTTGCTCTGCTGGAAAATGTCATTATCCTTGTTGGTGACATAGAGAGTGTCACAATCTGGTGGGCGCTCGGAAGAGGTTTTGCATCAAGTCTCATGCACAGCTTGTGCACAGCTGCAGTGGGATACGGAATGAGTTTTATTTCTCAGAGAAAAAAACTGTTCATAAGCGGAACTTTCTCGTTGCTGTTGTTTGCAATAACAATACATGCGATTTTCAATTGTCTTGTCCAGTCCGATTATCCGATTCTGGGTCTGATTTTACCGGTGTTGAACTATATACCGATAATTATCATTCAATACAAGATAAAAAAGAGGAAAAAATCGAAAAATCAGGATAACGCAAAAGAAGAAGAAGCTTCCTGATTTATCAAAACAAATCAACATTAAACGGCTGTTGCAAAAAACAAATTGCGACAGTCGATGTTGTTTTCGGAACAAAACGGATTGAACCGGTTGCTATCGGCTTCTGATAATCATGCTGATGATTGAAATATTGTCCACTTGAGATTGTATGCTTGAACAGATATAATAATATGCAGAAAACAATAGTGCAGAGAGGTAATAGAATTGGCAGCGCCGAAGAATAAAGGAATCAATGAGGAGCCTTTGGTATCGGTCATCGTACCGGTATACAATTCACAGAATTATCTGTATGAATGTATAGAAAGCCTTATGTCACAGACACTGAAATCCGCAGAGTTCATATTTGTTGACGATGGGTCAACGGATAATTCTGTAAGTATTATAAGGGAATATCAGGTTAAAGACCCGCGCATCGTATTGCTGCATCAGGAGCATGGCGGGGCAGGCCCTGCAAGAAATATGGGTATTAATCAGGCCAAAGGCAAGTATATTGCTTTTTTGGACAGCGATGATCTTTTTTTGCCCAATACGCTTGAGGTTTCATGTACACACGCAGAGCATAACAACTCGGATTTGACTCTGTTTTCTGGCAGTGAGTTTTCCACTGACAAAGAAAATGCACTTAGATCCAGTACGTTTTTAAATTATGATTATCTTCCGGATTTTGAACCTTTTTCTTCTTCATCCTGGCCCAAGTATATATTCCAGACAAGTGGCGGACGACCAATAGCAAAATTAATCAGAAAATCACTTATTGACAAGAATCATATTGAATTTCCCGCTTTGCCCAGGACAGAAGACGTTCCTTTTTCCAATCTGGTGCTTGCATTGGCAGAACGAATAACATACGTCAAGGAATCACTGTATCTCTACAGGAGGATTGAGGGATCGGGATCACTTGAAGAATCAAAGGATCGTAATCCAACAACTTTTTGCGACGCAATAAAAATATTTTTTGAAAAACTGGAGGAACTCGGTCTTCAGAACTCCCTTCGTCAGTCTGAGATAAACTATTCATTGATTGTGTGTTACTATAATTTGCGCACCATGAAAACACTGGAAGGCTTTGCCGCTGCGTACGACTGTGTAAAGAATCAGCTGATTCCTTATCTGGGTATTTCTTTTGATAATCGCGAATACTTTTATCACCAGGTTTCTTATGATCATATAAAGGCTCTGGCCGAATCAAAGAATTATGCAGAATTTCTTCTCGGCTTTCAGAACGAGTTGGATATTCAGAAAAAGAAAACCGCCCAGGCTCATCAGAAAAATAAAAAACTGCAGGATGAAATAAACGGAATCCGTGCATCATCTTCATACAGGATAGGACGTGCAATCACCTGGCTTCCGCGGAAAATACGCGGGATAATTCAAAAGTAACAAATGTCCAACAGAGAATAACAAAAGGCTTTCGAATGCAAAAATGCACTGTCGAAAGCCTTAATTATTCAATGTGTTATTATTCCCACTCAATAGTTCCTGTCGGTTTTGGTGTAACGTCAAACAGAACTCTGTTTACGTGCTTGACTTCGTGGGTGATTCTGTATGTTATTTTTTCGAGTAAATCGTAATCAATTCTCTCAATTGTTGCCGTCATTGCATCCTTGGTATTAACAGCTCTGATTACGACGAACCATTCAAATGATCTCTTCCCGTCAGTGACTCCGACAGTCTTGTAATCCGGAACGATTGTAAAGTACTGCCAAACTTTGTGGAACAGACCTGCTTTTTCGAATTCTTCGCGAAGAATTGCATCGGACTCTCTTACAGCTTCCAGTCTGTCTCTTGTTATGGCACCTGTACATCTTACGCCCAGACCGGGACCGGGGAATGGCTGTCTGTAAACCATATTATCCGGAAGTCCAAGCGCCTTTCCTACAACTCTTACTTCGTCTTTGAACAGGAGCTTTACAGGTTCAACGAGTTCAAATGACATTTCTTTCGGAAGACCTCCGACATTGTGATGTGCTTTGACACCTGCTTCAGATTCGAGAATGTCAGGATAAATTGTTCCCTGAGCGAGGAAAGATATACCATCGAGTTTCTGAGCTTCTTCGTAGAAGACTTTAATAAACTCTTCGCCTATGATTTTTCTCTTGCTTTCCGGTTCGGATACACCTGCCAATTTGTCCAGGAATCTGTCAACGGCATCAACATAAATCAGGTTTGCATTCATCTGATCCCTGAACACCTTTATGACCTGTTCCGGTTCTCCTTTTCTCAATAGACCATGGTTGACGTGGACGCACACCAGGTTTTTTCCTATTGCTTTTATTAAAAGTGCAGCTACGACAGAAGAATCAACTCCGCCAGAAAGGGCGAGGAGTACCTTTTTGTCTCCAATTGTTTTTTTCATTGAAGCAACCTGCTCGTCAATGAATTTGTTTGCGGATTCAATTGTTGTTATTCTTTCCATTGAATCCGGACGATGATTTGAGTTGTAATCCATAAAAAAACCATCCTTATTTTGATACGTAAATTATATCAAACAGACCATAATATGTATATAATTATTTTCAACAAATCTTTGTGCAATAATTGAAAAATGTGGGGCAAATTGGTAAAATGAACTCACAAAAACCAAAGGGGGATTACTATGTCAATTTACACAACAAAAAGAACACCCGGAGATACAGAATGGTTTGTCCATGACAGATTCGGTTTATTCATCCATTTCGGTCTTTATGCAATGCCTGCCAGACATGAGTGGGTAAAGCAGAGAGAGATGATACCGGAAGATAAATATGACCTGTATTTCAAACATTTCAATCCGGATATGTTCGATGCAAAAGAGTGGGCAAGACAAGCAAGGAACGCTGGAATGAAATATGCCGTACTCACAACAAAACATCACGAAGGATTCTGTCTTTTTGACACTAAATATACCGACTACAAAATAACAAACACTCCATTCGGGAGAGATCTTGTAAAAGAATATGTGGATGCATTCAGAGCTGAAGGACTGAAAGTGGGATTTTATTATTCCTTGCTCGACTGGCATCACCCGGATTTCACTCTGGACCAGTTCCATCCCAGAAGATATGATGACAACGCTAAGGAACTGAATGAAGGCAGAGACATGCACAGATATGCCGAATACATGAGAAACCAGGTGAGAGAACTACTTACAAACTATGGAAAGATAGATATTCTGTGGTTTGACTTCTCCTATTCTCAGAACGAACAGCCAAGAGACTGGATGAAGGGCAAAGGCAAAGACGACTGGGAAGCTGAAGAACTCATTAAACTTGCAAGATCACTTCAGCCCGGACTTGTTATAAACCACAGAACAGAAATTGAACAGGATATAAGCACACCAGAGCAGACAAGAGCTTCAGACTGGCCAAGAGATAAAGAAACAGGCGAAAGACTGGTCTGGGAAGCATGTCATACACTTTCAGGTTCATGGGGATACCACAGAGAAGAAAAAACATGGAAATCCCCTGAGATGCTCGTAGCACTGCTGATAAAAATTGTTTCAAGAGGCGGCAACCTCATCATGAACGTCGGTCCGACCTCCAGAGGATATTTCGACTACAGAGCAGAAGATGCACTCAAAGCATACGGAAACTGGATGAAATACAATTCAAGATCTATTTACGGATGTACGATGGCAGAACCTGAGTTCACTGAGCCGGAAGGATGCAGACTTACAGAAAGCGATGACGGAAAGAGACTGTATATTCACATTCTTGATTATCCATTCTCACAGCTTGAAGTTCACGGCATAGCCGGAAAAGTAGAATATGCTCAGTTCCTGCATGACGGAAGCGAACTCTTCTTCCATGATTCTGAACCGGACAAGGATGGAAATCAGTACACATTGATTGACCTTCCCGTTTGCAAACCGAATGTATTGGTACCGGTAATTGAACTGATTTTGAAGGACAGGTAAGATATGAGAGCATACGAAAGACTCCTGAAATACGTACAGGTATGGACGACCAGCGACGGTGCAAGCAGAAAGCATCCAAGCGCAGACAGGGAATTTGACCTTGCAAGAATGCTTGTTGAAGAACTGAATGCAATGGGCATCAAAGCTGAAGTAGACGACAAGTGTTATGTTTATGCTGCGATACCGGCTACTCCCGGGTATGAAGATAAAAAAGCAATTGGCTTCATATCTCATGTTGACACGGTAGCTGAGGCATCAGGCAAAGATGTCCACCCTGTTGTCCATGAAAATTATGACGGAAAACCGATTGTTCTGAAAGGGAGAACTATAGACCCTGAAATGTT
>Ga0310694_10005816_pt1 | contig 11747 bp, 8 predicted proteins | sample 174DNAGHGhighgp2_FD_203884 | JGI IMG/M metagenome (GOLD analysis project Ga0310694, IMG submission 203884) | Sheep rumen microbial communities from Palmerston North, Manawatu-Wanganui, New Zealand - 1742 DNA GHGhigh gp2 (v2) (version 2) | ecosystem: Host-associated > Mammals > Digestive system >...
GCCAACACGGCGGCCGACTCCACGGCGACCCTGCTGCGTAAGGCCAAGAGCATGAAGTCCGACGGCCACGTGGTGCGTCTGGATCTTGGAGGCTCCGAGTTCCTCGACATCTGCTACGACGAAAGCATCATGATCAAGCGTCTGGCGGCATACCCCTACATACAGCTCGGCATCGTGCTGGTGTTTGCCGTAGTGGCCATCTTCGCGCTGCTCAGCAGCAAGCGCGCCGAGCAGAACAAGGTGTGGGTGGGTCTGTCCAAGGAGACGGCACACCAGCTCGGCACCCCCATCAGCTCGCTCATGGCATGGACGGAAGTGCTGCGCGAGACATACCCCGACGACGAGCTGCTGCCCGAGCTCGACAAGGACGTGCGACGCCTGCAGATGATAGCCGAGCGCTTCTCGAAGATAGGTTCCCTGCCCGAGCTGAAGCCCGAGAACATCAACGAGGTCATACATCACGTGGCCGAGTACATAGGGCGTCGCGCCAGCAACCGCGTCAACATCATCACGCGTCTGCCGCAGCAGCCCATCTACGCCAGCCTCTCGGCGCCGCTCTTCGAGTGGGTGGTGGAGAACCTCTGCAAGAACGCCATCGATGCCATGGACGGCGCCGGCACCATCACCATCAGCGCCACCGAGGAGGCAATGCGCTATGTCGTGGAGGTTCAAGACACCGGCAAGGGCATCGCCAAGAACCACTTCAGCAGTGTCTTCCAGCCGGGCTTCACCACCAAGCAACGGGGCTGGGGACTCGGCCTGTCGCTGGCCAAACGCATCATCGAAGAATACCACCGGGGGCGCATCTTCGTCAAGCAGTCGGAACTCGGGCGAGGCACAACTTTCCGCATCGAACTGCGCAAATAATGACGCAAGGACATGCCAAACGAGGCCTCAATCCTTAAAAAATCTAAAATATAAGCACAAAACCGTGTCCACAACCCCTTTGGCTCTCAACTTTTGCGTAACTTTGCAGCCCGTATGGAGACATCAAGCCGCTATGAGATAGATTTGTGCCGCATGGCAGACGATGCCGAGGGGTGTCGCTGGCATCTCGACGACACATTCTTTGCAGCCCTTGATGAGCAGCTGATAGAGCAGGGAGAACTCGACGCCACGCTACGGGTTACAAGGGCGTCGGCAGCCTTTAAGCTCGAATTCGCAGTCACCGGCGAAGTCAGCGTGCCATGCGACAGATGCCTCGAACCGATGCGCCAGCCCATACACACCAGGCAGGTGCTGGAGGTGAGGCTCGGCACAGAACGCAACGACGACGGCGACGTCATCACCGTTCCTGCCGACGATGCCACCCTCGACGTGGCATGGAACCTCTATGAGGTCATTGCACTGGCGGTGCCAATACATCACGTCCACCCCGAAGGACAGTGCAGCGACGACATGGCAAAGTTGCTGACACAACATTCGGCATACGCCGAGGCCGGCGACATGCACGCCGACACCAACGCCGACAACCCCTTCGCAACACTGAAAGGGCTCTTCGACGACAAGGGAGCATGAGCCGACAGCAAAACCTGCATGCAGACACGCATGCACATAGACGGTAACAAGAACATACATATAATAAAAAAAAATAAACGTAAATAACAATGGCACATCCTAAAAGAAGACAATCCAAGACACGCACCCTCAAACGTCGCACTCATGACAAGGCCGTGGCACCTGCACTCGCAGTATGCCCCAACTGCGGCGAGTTCCACATCTACCACACCGTATGCCCCGCATGTGGTTACTATCGCGGAAAGGTAGCTATCGAGAAGGAGGAAGCGTAACTCTCACGTCACACTTTGCAATTCGCAATCCACAGTCTATTCATAATCTCACTGGCACTGACAGACTGACTCCCTGCGAGACAGCGTCATGGCTCGTCATGAGTTGTGGATTGTGGGTTGCGAGTTTTTTTTAGTAAACAACTATGGAAAAGCTTCATGCTGTTATCACCGGCGTTGGGGGCTTCGTGCCCGATTACGTGCTCACCAACGACGAGATAGGCCAGATGTGCGACACTAACGATGAGTGGATCATGACGCGCATCGGCATCAAGGAACGGCGCATACTCAACGAGGAAGGCCTCGGCACGAGCTACATGGCACGCAAGGCTGTGCGACAGCTGCTCGAACGCACAGGCACCGCCCCCCTCGACGTGGACGCCGTGCTCTGCGCCACCACGACTCCCGACTACCACTTCCCATCGACGGCGAGCATCGTCATCGGCAAGCTGGGCATGACCAACGCTCATGCCTTCGACATGCAGGCGGCATGTTCAGGATGGCTCTATGCCATGAACCAGGCAGCATGCATGGTGGAGTGCGGGCGCTACAAGAAGGTCGTGGTGATCGGTGGCGACAAGATGTCAAGCATTCTCGATTTCACCGACAGACAGACATCACCCATCTTCGGCGACGGAGCGGCAGCAGTGATGGTGGAACCTACGACCGAGGATCTCGGGTGGCAAGACGCATACCTGCGTACCGACGGGCAGGGTCTGCCATTCCTCGTGCAGAAAGCCGGAGGCTCCGTGGCACCACCGTCATATTTCACACTCGAGCACCGACTCCACTATGTTCATCAGGAGGGACGGACGGTGTTCAAGTTCGCCGTCACGAACATGAGCGACTCGTGCGCACTCATAGCAGAGCGCAACGCCCTCAACAACGACAACATCAGCTGGGTGATACCACATCAGGCCAACATACGCATCATCGAGGCCGTGGCAAAACGACTCGAAGTGCCGATGGACAAGGTGCTGGTGAACATACACCGCTACGGCAACACGTCGAGCGGCACACTGCCGCTCGTGCTCTGGGACTTTGAGCGACAACTGCACAAGGGTGACAACATCATTTTCACATCCTTCGGCGCCGGCTTCGCATGGGGAGCGGCATACATGAAGTGGGGCTACGACCCTAAGAAGTGAGCTCACAGACGCTGACACATGCACAAGTCCGGTTTCGTAAACATCGTCGGCAACCCCAACGTGGGTAAGAGTACGCTCATGAACCTGCTCGTGGGCGAGAGGATAAGCATTGCCACCTTCAAGGCGCAGACCACACGCCACCGCATAATGGGCATCCTAAACACCGAGGACATGCAGATTTGCTTCTCTGACACGCCAGGAGTGCTGAAGCCCAACTACAAGCTGCAAGAGCAGATGCTGCAGTTCTCGGAGAGCGCACTGCAAGATGCCGATGTGCTGCTCTATGTCACAGACATGGTGGAGACGCCCGACAAGAATGCCGACTTCCTACAGAAGGTGCAGCACATGCAGGTGCCGATTTTGCTGCTCATCAACAAGATCGACCTCACCGAAGGCAACACCAACGCCGCTCTCGCCGCCAAGGTGGAGCAGTGGCACGAGGTGCTGCCAAAGGCTGAGATTTACCCCATATCGGCCCTACACAAGTTCGGCGTAGAGCAGGTGCTGAGCCGCATCAAGGAGCTGCTGCCCGAGTCGCCGGCTTATTTCGACAAGGACGCTTGGACCGACAAGCCGGCACGATTCTTCGTCACTGAGATTATTCGCGAGAAGATCTTGCTCTACTACGACAAAGAGATTCCCTACTCCGTGGAGGTGGCCGTGGAGAAATTCAAGGAGAGTCGTGACATCATACACATCGAGGCTGTGATCTACGTAGAGCGCGACAGCCAGAAAGGCATCATCATCGGCCACCAAGGTGTGGCACTCAAACGCGTCTCCACAGAGGCACGCAAGGAACTCGAACGCTTCTTCGACAAGAAGATATTCTTACAGTGCTTCGTCAAGGTCGATAAGGACTGGCGAAGCAGCGACCGTGCCATGAAGCAGTTTGGCTACAACCTCGAATAAGAGCTCTTCTCACAGGCAACACACCATCAGCTCCACCTCGCCGCAACGGCGGGGCGGAGCTTTATTCTTGATTAGCTCAAGCTTTACCAAACTGAAAAATACGCTGAACTGAAAAATCCGCTGAGCCTTTTTGCATTTTCCTTTCGCAAAGGGTTTAGTAAACGGCGATTCATGTGTTATTAAGGTGTATGAGAGACAAAGCGACATACGAAGAGCTGTTCCGCGAGCACTACCGCCCGATGTTCCGTCTGGCCATGACGCTCCTGCACGATGAGGCAGAGAGCAAGGACGTGGTGGGCGAGGTGTTTGCGCGGATGATGGAGGCTGGGCGCACCGAGGGCGGCAGTTATCTGCTCGCGGCGGTGCGCAACCGGTGCCTGAACGTGATGCGCAACCGCTCCGTCCGGCAACGCATACGCCGGCTCTACCTTCTGGAGCTGGAGGGCGAGACGAAGAGTGCCGAACAGCTTGGCCGCGAGGCGCGGCTCCTGGAACAGGGCATCGCGAGGCTGCAGCCGCCCGTGTGCGAGCAGGTCGTGAGGTTGCACTTCGAGCAGAAGAAGACCTTCCGCGAGATAGCGCTCCTGCTGGGCACCAGCCAGACAACCGTGTATAAGCACCTGCGGCGCGCGATGAAGCAATTACGTCAACACCTTAATAATAACGAGATATGAACAACGAACCTAAGACCGACCTCCTGCTGCGGATGATGGAGCAGCCGGAACGATACACCGAGGAGCAATGGTGCGACATCCTCAGTGATGACGAATGCAGGCAGCTCTACACGCTGATGGCTCTGACAAAAGGCGCCACCGACGCGGCACGGGCCGACGCGGCACTGACGGACGAGGAGATAGAAGAGGAATGGGAGAAAGTGATGAAAGTGAATAGTGAAAGAGTGAACTTTCAAAGCAGCGAGAGCAATCAAGCTCGCTTGAATTGCCGAGTCGTGACGAAAGTTCACTCTTTCACTTTTCACTTTTCACTTAAGAAGATCGCCGCCGTCCTCCTCACCGCCGTCTTTCTCGGCGGCCTGGCTTGGGCGTTCGTCCCTCGCTTCATAACCCCAAAAGCCAATGCCCCCCAATCCGCAGAGGCGACCACTCCATGCCTTGACGGGGAGCGGGAGGGGGTGCTTCCTGTTTCCTTCAACGACATGCGTCTGGACAGCATACTCTCTGTGGTGGCTACCCACTACCACCACGCCGTATGCTTCCGTGACAGCAGCCTGCGCGCCCTGCATTTCTATACCACTTGGGACGAAAGCCAGCCCATCGACTCATTCCTCACTACGCTTGATGAGTTCGAAGGGTTGCGCTTGAGCCGCGAGCGCGACACCATCTTCGTTGAATCTGAAACAGGGGAGGAAGCACAATGAAAGCGCGTACGTTTCTCCTTATTATCTTTATGCACCTGTCAGCCTTCGCCTACGCACAGGAGGCATCCTCTTCGCTTGCTTCGGTCCTCGCAGCCATCCGCGACGCTCAGACCGACCAGACCATCCACTTTATTGCCGACGAGCTGGACCACCTGATAGTAGAACGCATGCCCAAGGACCTCACCGCCCGGAACGCTGTGGAGCGGGCCTGCAAAGGGCTGCCGGTGAAGGTGAAGCGCAAGGGGCGGCACATCTTCGTGCAGTACCGCGCCGACAAGGACTACTCTCAGCGCCGAGTGCAGCTGGGCGTTGATGTGGTGGATGGTTTCCTGAAGATGCCCCTGACCAGCGCCAAGGTGTCGCTTCTGCGTGCAGACAGCAGCGTGGTTGTGGACTCCTGCAAGATGATTCGTTTTCTCTATGGTGACGGCCGCGTCGCCAAGGCTTGGTTCACTGCCGAGGCGAGCGCCGCGCAGCGTGAATACCTCATGCGGGCCCAGCTCGACGGCTACGACGATGCCTGGCAACGCATCGTCATCGCCACGCCGCCACCCGAGCAGATGGATGTGCCCACCATCGAGATGCGTAAGTCCCCGGCCCACACCATGCGCGAGGTGACCGTCACGGCCACGAAGATCAAGATGTTCTGGCGCGGCGACACGCTCGTGTACGATGCCACGGCCTTCCGCCTGCCCGAAGGCTCCATGCTCGACGACCTCATCCGTCAGCTGCCGGGCGTGACGATGAACGCCGACGGCGAGATCTTCGTCAACGGGCGCAAGGTCGATGAACTGCTGCTGGGCGCACGGTCGTTCTTCGGCGGCAACAAGAAAGTGCTGTTGGAGAACCTGCCCTACTACACCGTCAAGAACGTGAAGGTCTATGAGAAGCAGACCGACCGCAGCAAAGCCCTTGGCTACGATGTGGATCCCCGTCGCTACGTGATGGACGTGAACCTGAAGGACGAGTACAGCCAAGGGTACATCGGCAATGTGGAGGCGGCAGGAGGCACACAGGAGCGGTGGCTTGCGCGCGGCTTCCTGCTCGGCTTCACCGACAAGCTGCGGTTCACGCTTCTGGCCAACGCGAACAACGTCAACGAAAGCCGCCACATCGGACAGTCCGACCAATGGAGCCCGGCACGGCAGCCGCGGTCGCTGCTGACCACCCGCAGCGTGGCCGGGGAGCTGAACTATGAGACCAAGAACGATAAGGAAAAGAGTATCAAAGAAACCTTTCGCGCCGAGTACACCTCAACGACCGACGAGCAGACCGTCACGCAACGCACCGAGCGCTTCATCGAAGGCTGCTCGCCGACGTCCGCCAGCCAGACCTTCCGTCGCACGGGCAACCGCCGTTGGGCGCTCAACAACCATCTGGCCCTGCGCCTGCCCGCATGGATGGACATCCTTGCCACTTTCGACCACACACGCCGCGACGGTTCCTTCCGTTCCGCCTTCGATGAGCAGTCAGACAGCCTCAGCATCTCGCAGCGCACCGTCGGCATCAGCGAGGGCACACAGTGGAACGCCAAGATCGAAGTCCAAGGCAGCGTGAGACCCAGCCGGCAGAAGCACCACATCGACTATTACGTGACTCTGGCCCACGACAGCGACGAGGGCGAGCAGGCCACCCGCTACGACACACAGACCGGGGTGCGCCCGGCGGCGTCCACGTCGAGTCAAACCTCCCACAACAGCAACGACCTCTTCAATCGCCAGACGTGGGGAGTCGTGAACCTTGGCTATGGACGCGAGATAGGCAAAGGCGTCAACCTCGGCTTCTCCAATACGTTCTTCAACACCCATAACCACACGCGCGATTATCTGTATCATCCCGACACGCTCCTGCTCCCGTCACAGCTCGATGCCCTCGAAGCCATCACCGATTATGCCAACTCCTACGAGAGCCGCGCCGACAACTGGCAGAACGATTTCGCCATCCACCTGAATAAGGGTTCCCATTACATACACCCACAAGTACACGCGAAGGTGGGCTACGACCGCTGGCGCCTGGAGCTGAAGCTACCCGTCTATGGCAACAAGTTGCGCTATCAGCGCGGCACGCTCGACACCCTCGCCCGCCAGACCAAGCTCCTGCCCGAAGCTAAGTTCTGGTTCCGCAACGTTTGGAAAGGCGGCCAGCGCGATGTCCACGCCCACGTCAGCTTCAGCCAGAGCGTACCCCTCCTGCTCGACCGCATCAACCTTCGCGACGACAGCCAACCGCTCGTCGTCAAACTGGGTAACCCCGACCTGAAGGCCACCGCCATCACACACTTCGGCGCCGAATACTACGACCGCACGGGCCGCAATCAGGGGATGTACTACCTCTCCGCCAACTTCGACTACCACCACCGCGACATCTCACAGTCACTCGCCTACAACAGCGCCACCGGCATCTATACCTACAAGCCCATGAACATCAGCGGTGCATACAAGGCCCACGCCAACTTCAGCACCGACCGCAATATCGGCGAGAAACGCCACTGGACGTGGCACGTCAATGCCGGAGCCGACTGGAACCACGCCAAGGATCATGCACTGCTGGAGGGGCAGACACGCAGCCGGGTGAACACCGTGAACACCCTCACCCTCAACGCCGGCGGCAACATCCGCTACAACCACAAGACCCTCAACGTCCGCGCCGTGGGCAGCATGGACTGGCGGCACAGCGAAGGCCGGATGTACGACTTCTCCACCCTCAACGCCCTCGACTTCAGCTACGGCCTCGAAGCCACCTATACCACCCCCGCCCTCTGCGGAAAGAAGGTAGGAGGCATGACCCTCGCCGCCGATGCCTGCATGTACAGCCGTCGTGGCTACGGCTCCGCCGCGCTCAACCGCGACGACGTTGTCGTGAACGCCTCCATCAGCCAGCCCTTCCTCAGCGGCAAGCTCATCGTCCGTCTCGATGCCTTCGACCTCCTGCACCAGCTCTCGCCTACCGACTACGCCATCAACGCCCAGGGACGCACCGTGACCACCTACCGCTCCCTGCCACACTACGTCATGTTCCACGCCGTATGGCACTGGAACCGCAACCCCAAAAGAAACTAACAACAATGCACACAGAAATGAAAACGAGATACCGACTTTTGTTGCTCATGGTCCTGGCGATGCTGCCATGCCTCCCATCCATGGCCGAAGGGGGCGCTGGCTTGACCGCCGACGAGAAGAAGCAGGGCCAATCATCATTGCTCCTGGCCGTGCTACAGCACATCCGGCAGAGCCAGACGGACTATGCCATCGACATCGCCGCCGACGGACTCGAAGCGCTGACGACCAAGGCCATGGTCGATGGTCTGGACGCCGTGACGGCCGTCAGGCGGGCATGCAAGGGCCTGCCCGTGAAGGTGAAGGTGCGCGGCAGACGCATCTACGTGCAGCACGAAGGGGTGAAGGTTGTGCGCAAGCTGAAGCTGCAGGGCGTGGTGCAGGACATACGTGCTCACAAAGACTTGCTCGGTGCCACGGTGGTGCTCATGCGCCCCGACAGCACGGTCATCGAGCAGAAGGAAGCCTACCAGAAATGGCACGCCGAGGGCTTCTCGTGGGAGACCAGCGAGTTCTCGTTCTCCGTTCCGGCCCGTCCGGCCAAATACCTCTTCCGCATCAGCCTCATGGGCTATCAGACCACCTACGTGGAGTACTCCATCGACAAAGTCGGCCGGCGCGAGCACGAGCGCGGCCTGCCTCCCTTCTATCTGGCGCCGAAGGCCAGCACGATGAAGGAGGTGACCGTAACGGCCTCGAAGGTGAAGTTCTACTACAAGGGCGACACCATCATCTACAACGCCGACGCCTTCATCCTGGCCGAAGGCTCCATGCTCGACGCCCTCATCCGTCAGCTGCCGGGCGTGGAGATGAAGTCCGACGGCCGCATCTACCACGAAGGTAAGTTCGTGGACGACCTTCTGCTCAACGGCAAGGAGTTCTTCCGCCACGACCGCAAGCTCATGCTCGAGAACCTGCCAGCCTACACCGTCAAGGACATCGCCATCTACGACAAACAGACCGCCGAGAACGAGTGGTTAGGCATCAAGGACGAGCACACGCAGCGCCACGTCATCGACGTGCGCCTGAAGAAGGAGTACATGGTGGGATGGCTTGTGAACGTGGAAGCGGGAGCAAGCCCCTTCCCAACCTCCCCCAAGGGGGAGGAGAGCCAATCTGGTAACGGGCAGGCAGAAAAGAGTTCTTCCCCTCTGGGGGAAGATAGAAGGGGGCTTTTCCGCCTCTTCGCCATGCGCCACTCCGACTTCTCGCGCATCGCCATCGTGGCCAACGCCAACAACCTGGACGATGACAGCAAACCCGGCGAGAGCGACAACTGGCAACGCGGCAAGACCAACAACCTGCGACGCACCGAGCGCGCTGACATTGGCGGCTTCGTCAGCGACCGCAATCAGCGATGGGAGGTCTCGGGCAACGTATCCGTCAATCACCAGCGTACCGAGGGCGCGTCGCGCACCGTGCGCCAGAACTACCTGTCCTCGGGCGACACCTACGACCACAGCTTCACGAGCCGCACGGGCGAGGACCTGCGCATTGGGGGCTGGGCAAGTTTCTACCGCAACTTCAAGAACGTGCGCTGGCACATCGACCCCAGCCTGGACTACCACCACTTCAACAACAGCTCCGACCTCGCCTCGGCCACCTTCAACGCGCCCGTGGCCGACGTCAGTCGTCAGCTCCTGAACGACCTCTTCAGCCCCAATGCCTCGCGCATCAACCTGCGCGACACCCTCGTCAACCGCATCCTGCGGCAGGGCTCTGGCCGCGGTCACACCTGGGACGGCACCCTCCACACCGGAGCCACCATCAAGATCCCGCACACCAACGAGAACCTCCGCCTCGGTGCCGGCATCAACCTCATCGGCCGCGAGGAAAAGCTCTTCGACCAGCAATCCGTTTCCTATGCTGCAACATCGTTGCAGCCCTCCACCACTTCCCCCACTTCCCCCACCTCACCCGCGTCTTCCTCCTCCTTCCACCACCTCCGCGACAACCACCCCACCCGCGACGGCAAGGCCTACTTCAACCTCGGCTACAACATCCCCCTCGGTGAAGGCTGGCGCGCAATCTTCGCCACCTACAACTTCGAGCACCGATGGCAGCACCACCGCTCGACGCTGTATCTGCTGGAAGAACAAGCAAGCTCCGAACAGCCCAACCAGCAGCCCCTCCCCTCCCTCACCGACTACCACCAGGTGATGGACCGTGCGAACAGCTTCGACAGCCACTCCCGCGAGAACCGCCACAAGCTGGACATCAACCTCGGCTACAAGTTCAACAAAGCCTCCTACGGCCAGATATGGACGCTCCTCAACGGCGACATCACCCTGCACCAACAGCACCTCGACTACCAACGCGGGCGCATCGACACCACCCTCCATCGCACCGCCGTCACCTTCAACCTGGACGACAACACCTACCTCGACTTCAAGGGTGGTCATCAGCTCGGCATCACGATGGGCATCCACGAGACGCTGCCCGAGCTGGAGCACCGCATCGACCTGCGCGACGACACCGACCCGATGAACGTCCGCCTGGGTAACACCCGCCTGCGCAAAAGCAGCAACGTGGACTTCGGGGCCTACTTCGCCTTACGCTCCAAGCAGGGCTTCCAGCGGTGGGAATGGCACCACGTCCAGACCTTCAACGCCGTGGCCATGGGCTACACCTACGACACCCAGACGGGCGCACGCACCTACCGCCCCGAGAATGTCAACGGCAACTACACCAGCGACGGCGGCTACACCTTCCACCACAACTTCGGCACCGCCCAGAAGGTGAGCATCGACCTCCCCCTGCACCTCACCCTCATCCAGAGCGTGGACATGATAGGCACCGCCCCTCTCAGTAATTCCACCTCTGTCCGGTATGACGCGACATTGTCGCGTCCCTCCCCTTCCACCGTCCACCGCCTCAACCTCTCCTTCTCCCCCTCTGTCAAGGCCGACATCGGCAAGCAACACTTCGAGTTCACCTGCCAGCCTGCGTGGGACCGCCTCACCAGCGACCGCAGCTCCCTCCCTCTCGGGGGAGGGCGGGGGGAGAGGCCAAACTTCAACGCCTTCACCTGCCGCACCTCCCTCTCGGCCATCCTGAAGCTGCCGTGGAAGCTAGACCTCTCTACCGACCTCAACCTCTACTCCCGCACAGGCTATGCCGACGCAGCGCTGAACACCAACGACTTCGTATGGAACGCACGCCTCTCACGCCCCTTCTTCAAGGGTAAGTTCCTCGTCCTCCTCGACGGCTTCGACATCCTCGGCCAGCTCTCCAACGTCACCCGCGTGATGAACGCCCAAGGCCGCACCGAGACCTACACCAACGTCATGCCCCGCTACGTCCTTCTCCACGCTGTCTGGCGCTTCAACAAACAGCCGAAGAAAAAAAATTGATGATTATCCGCAATCATACCACCAAAGAGACCGCAACGCGGTCTTCGCTCAATAACCGAGGGTACGAGCGTAGCGAGCACCCCCGGATAACAAGCTCTATAGAGGCAAGCACTCTG
>Ga0310694_10005817_pt1 | contig 11747 bp, 8 predicted proteins | sample 174DNAGHGhighgp2_FD_203884 | JGI IMG/M metagenome (GOLD analysis project Ga0310694, IMG submission 203884) | Sheep rumen microbial communities from Palmerston North, Manawatu-Wanganui, New Zealand - 1742 DNA GHGhigh gp2 (v2) (version 2) | ecosystem: Host-associated > Mammals > Digestive system >...
GCTGGTTGAAATATTCACCGTAGGCGGTGCTATGTCAGGATATTGCTCTACTGGCAGCGTGCTCATTGAGATGTAGCCCACCAGTGCGATGACAATCGAGATGGCACATGCCATCACATATTTATTGATAAATATATTGTTCTTCATAATGCGAAAGCAAATTATTCCCTATTCACTCTTCACTTTTACCTTCCGCAGGAAACAGCACTCTCTGTCCCTCCGTCACGTTGTTGGCACCAGTCGTCACGATCTTGTCACCAGGATTCAGACCGCTGGTCACAATGAAGTCCTTACCATTACCGGTATCTTCTGTTGTCACGTCAATAGCGGTGGCAGTGCTGTCGGCCTTCACTTTATAAACCATCGACTTATCCTGCAGGCGCACAACGGCATACTGCGGAACAACAATCACACCTTTTTCGGCAAAAGGCATGACGATGGTGCCCTGGATGCCGGAGTACAGGTGACCGTCGGGATTGGGGAACGACACCTTGCTGGTCAACGAACCCGTAGCATCGTTCACTACACCTGTCAGGCTGACGACGCGGCCCTTATGGGGATACTCCGTACCGTTCTTCATGACAAACGTGGCTGCGGGCAGATTCGCCATGTACTTTTCAACGTCCTTGGCATCCATGCCCTCCTTCACCATCGCCTCGACGATGGCTTCGGTCACGGAGAATTCGGCATACATGGTGGTGTTGCCGCTCAGCATGGTCAGCTGCGTCATGGGTGACACCTGATCGCCGACACGCACGGGAATCTCACCGATGATACCCGACACGTTGGCCGTGATGGTGCAGAAACCGAGGTTCACCTTGGCACGGTTGACGGAGGCACGCGCCTGAGCCACCGAGGCCTGGGCCTGCTTGTAGGAGTTCTCAGAGTTGTTCAGCATGTAACTGCTCACGATTTTCTTCTCAAACAGGTTCTTGTTCGACTCATACTCCAGTTTGGCAGAGTTCTCCTGAGCCAGGGCTGCCTGCAGGTTGGCCTGTGCTGCCTCCAGCTCCAGCTGTGCGTTGCGCTGGTCGATGATAAAGAGCGTCTGTCCCTTCTTTACTTGCTGACCCTCCGTCACGCAAATCTTCATCAGCTGTCCGCTCACCTGTGGCGTTACCGTTACGTCGTTCTGACCTTTCATCCTGGCACTGAACTTATAAGGAAGTTCAATGTCTGATTTCTCCACTGTCATTGTCTCGAATGACGATTGTGTCTCTTTCGGCATGTCAAGGCCGCAAGAAACCAGCCCGACAGTCACTGTGGTCAAGGCCACAGCCCATGTCATTACATTTTTCATTTTCATTGTTTTATTTTAATTTAATATATACTTTTTCATCACTCCGGCAGGTCAAGCCACTTCGTATAACAGAAGTCCTGACGGTGTGGCAGGTTCTTGTTCTTTGGATACATACGGACGGCGCTCCTGTACTCACCGAACTCCTTGGGCTCTACCGTGGCCTCGAAGGTATAGTTGTTGCCCTCGTGCCCCGTCACCTTCAGGGGTGCCACAAAGGCCACCCGATCCTCACCGTTCTTGTCGGTAAAGATGTTCACCACTTCCAGACCGATGGCGTCGTCAAGACCCTGCTCGTTGATGACATACTTCAAATGATACTTCTGACCGGTCATGCCGCCCGTGGTCGGGAAGTCCCACTCAGCAGATACCACACTGATGGCATCCCAGCGCTCAGCCACCGCCTCCTTCCAGAGGGCGATATCCTTCGCCAGACGGTTGTCGTTCTTGGAGAGTTCCTTGAAGCGCTTGGCCTCCTTCTCATAGAACTTAGAATAGTAGTCGTCGAGTTGACGCTTCATCGTATAGTGCGGTGCGATCTGGGCAATAGAATTCTTGATTACCTTACACCAGCCTTTCGAAACGCCCTTCTTGTCCTTTTTGAAATAGAGCGGGATGATCTCGTCTTCCAACAGATGATAGATGGTGGAGGCGTCGAGTCGGTCCTGATAGCCCTGGTCCTGATAGGTACGCTTCTCGGTGAGTGCCCATCCGGCACCCTCACGATAGCCCTCCAGCCACCAGCCGTCCTTCACCGACAGGTTCACCACACCGTTCATCTCGGCCTTCTCGCCAGAGGTGCCTGAAGCCTCCATCGGACGTGTCGGGGTGTTCATCCAGATATCCACACCCGATACGAGACGGCGAGCCAGCAGGAAGTCGTAGTCCTCAATGAAGACCACCTTGCCCTGGAACTCATCACGCTGTGAGATATCAAAGATCTGCTTGATAAGCCCCTGTCCGGCACCGTCGGCAGGATGGGCCTTGCCGGCGAAGAGGAACACCACGGGACGCTCCGGGTTGTTCACGATCCTCGACAGACGTTCGAGGTCGGTGAACAGCAGGTGGGCACGCTTATAGGTTGCAAAGCGACGGCAGAAACCGATGATCAGCGCATTGGGATTGAAGCGTTCCGCCAGTTTGGTGATGCGTCTGGGATCGTTCTGACGCTTCAGCCAGGTAGCAGTCAACTGCTTTTCAAGATAGAATATCAGATTCTGCTTCATGACCATACGGTACTTCCAGAGTTCCTCGTCGGGACAGTCGTAGATGCCCTTCCACTTCTCCTCATTCGACTGGTCTGAGATGTAAGCAGGATCAAGATACTTCTTGTAGATATTCTCCAACCATCCTGTGGCTACCCAGGTGGGGAAGTGCACACCGTTGGTCACATAGCCCACATGGTTCTCCTCCGGGAAGTAACCCGACCAGATGGGTGCAAACATCTTCTGCGACACCCAACCGTGCAGCATCGACACACCATTGACCTCCTGACAGGTGTTGCAGGCGAAGGTTGACATACAGAATTTCTCACCCTTGTCGTCGGGATGGATACGGCCCATACCGATAAACTCGTCCCAGGTGATACCCAGTTTGGCGGGATAGCCACCCATATATTTGCCGAAGAGCCCCTCTTCGAAATAGTCATGTCCAGCAGGCACAGGGGTATGAACGGTATAAAGCGAAGAAGCACGCACGAGTTCCATAGCCTGATTGAAGGTCAGTCCCTCCTCGATATAATCACACAGGCGCTGCAGGTTACAGAGCGCAGCATGACCCTCGTTGCAGTGATAGATATCCTTCTTGATGCCGAGTTTCTTCAGCAGCAGCATACCGCCGATACCCAGCAGGATCTCCTGCTTCAGACGGTTCTCCCAGTCACCGCCATAGAGGGAATGCGTGATGCGCTTGTCGAACTCAGAGTTCATCTCATTGTCGGTATCGAGCAGATAGAGTTTCACACGACCCACATTCACACGCCAGACGTATGCATGCACATAATAGTCGAGGTAAGGCACGTCGATCACCAGCGGATTACCGTCCTCGTCGAGTTGACGCTCCACGGACAGTCTACCGAAGTTCTGGGCTTCGTAGTTGGCCACCTGCTGTCCGTCCATCGTCAGACTCTGGGTGAAGTAGCCGTAGCGATACAGGAAACCGACGGCACACATATCGACGTTGGAGTCGGAAGCCTCCTTCACATAGTCACCTGCCAGCATACCCAGACCGCCGGAATAGATCTTCAGGGCTGAGTGGATACCATACTCCATACAGAAGTAGGCCACCGAGGGACGACTGGTGTCGGGCTTCACGTCCATATACTTACGGAACTTGGCATATACCTCCTTGATGCGCTTCATCAGCGCCTTGTCCTTCAGGATGGCCTCCTTGCGCTGGAACGTCAGGCCTTCCAACTGCATCACGGGGTTATGTCTCGACTCATGATAGAGGTCAACGTCGATGTCGCGGAACAGGTCACGGGCCTCGTGGTTCCACACCCACCACATATTGTGGGCCATCTCATACAAGCAGTTCAGTTCTGCAGGAAGCGTAGCCTTGACGGTCAAGATCTTCCACTGCGGTTCATTTACGTAGTCTGCTTTAATCTTCATAATTATTCTGGGTTAGTTTTATTTATATTCAGGGTTAGTTTTATTTATTTTTTCTTGATAACGACGTATCCCTCGTAGTCGATATAGTACCACGCATCGGGGTCACCGACGTGACGTTGATCTTGAACTTCTGACTGGCCACAGCCGTCTTTACACCCTCCTTGACGGCTGCATCACGTGCGGCTTTCTCTTCTGGTGTAAGGGTGGCGCATGCTGCCACCAGCAGGGCCGCCATCAACATGATTATTACCTTCTTCATATTCTGTATTTAAATTGTATTGAAAACATGGTTAGGTCATATACAGGTGCAAAGATACGAATTTATTTTTTATTACCAAACTTTTTTGTTCTTTTTTAATAAAATAAAAATCCCCGACCATTCCATGATGATCGAGGATAAATCTGAAAATTACATGAGAATTCACACTTGAAGCCCCTGTCCACGACAGAAACGGTGGGTGATCTGACGGTCGTCGCCCAAGTAGATGTAACGCTCCAGACGCTCTAACAGCGAATAGCCGTCGTGGTTCAGGTCGCTGTCGTCGATGACGAGTGCGTCGAACTCATAGCCTGGCTCGAAACTTCCCACACGTCCGAAGAAACTGCCTGCCGACTTCGTGGCCATATAGAACACCTCCGGCAGGGTGAGAAAAGCCTGCTGATGATCCTGCTGATAGTGTATCTTGCTCACCTGGATGGCATAGACCATCATTCGGAAGATGCTCAGGTCGTGACCACCGCTGATGTCGCTGCCCAGTCCCACCTGTAAACCTGCGTCAAGGAACCGGCGGATGGGCGCCATGCCTGATGCCACGTTGAAATTCGACGTCGGACAATGGGCCACCACTACCCCACGCCGCTTCATCAGTTCCAGTTCTTCTCCCTCTGTCCATACACAGTGGGCCATGACGGTGGGCGTCTGTCCGAACAGGCCGTAGCGATCGTAGGCATCCCCATAACAGGTGCTCTCCGGCTCCAACGTCTTCACCAGCGCGATCTCATCCTTATTCTCAGAGAGATGCGATTGCACGGACAACTGATACGTGGCTGCTAGATGACCACAGGCACGGAGCATCTCTGATGTACAGGTGGGCACGAAACGCGGGGTGATGATAGGGCGCACCAGCGCTTCAGGATCATCACCGAACTCATTGATCAAGGCCTCATAGCCCTGCACCGTCTCCTCTACCGATGAAGAGAGACCTTCAGGACAGTCGCGATCCATCGCCACCCTTCCCACCAAGGCGCCCATCCCAGCCTCCTGGAAAAGACGCATCAGCAAACGGGTGCTCTCAGTATGGATGGTAGCAAACACACAGGCCCGCGTCGTTCCGAAGCGCCACAGGTCGTGCACGAAACGGCGATACATCTTTTCGGCATACTGTGTGTCGGCATATTTCATCTCCTCAGGAAAGGTATAGTTCTGAAGCCACGGCAACAGTTCGAGATCCATGGCAAGCCCCTGATTACGATACTGAGAGGCATGCACGTGGAGATCGTTCATAGCAGGGATCAGCAGACAATCACCGAAGTCAACGACCTCGGCATCTCCCGTGTCAAGTGATTTCACGTCAGTAGCGACACCTGTCACACGCCCGTTTTCATCAACAGACACACAACCGTTTTCCAACACTTCGAAACGGTCTTTCTCTTTCGTATAGAGGATATGAGCCTTGTAGATTCTCTTCATTCTTTCCTTGTTTTTTAGTTTGTACCGACGAAAATCGGCAAGCTACTTTTTTGATTGTAACTTGCCGATTCTGGTAGCGGGAGCCGGGATTGAACCGGCGACCTCATGATTATGAATCATGCGCTCTAACCAGCTGAGCTATCCCGCCATCTGCTGTTAAGCGGGTGCAAAGGTACTAAAAAAAATGTAACCACCAAAATTTTTCGGGAAAATATTTTTTATTTCGCAGATTTTTCGTAATTTTGTGGCGTAGATATCCCTTTTACCAATAACAAACGAACTAAAAACGCTTATGGGAAAGCAACGAATAGACATTGAATACCCGTTGACAACGAAGTCGCCAAACATCATTTGGGAACAGATCAGCAGTGCACACGGTCTTGGACGATGGTTGGCAGACCACGTCACAGAGGAGGACGGCATCTTCACCTTCACCTGGGGAGAGCCATGGACCCAACAGGACATCCGCAAGGCACACCTTATAGAATATGTAAAATACGACCACATCAGACTGAAATGGGACTACGACGACGAAACGGACGAGGATGCCTACTGGGAGATGCGCATCGGGAAGAGCGACCTAACCCACTACCTCACCCTCTTCATCACCGATTTCGCTGAAGACGACGATGCCGACGGTCTGAAGATCCTCTGGGAGAGCAATCTCGACAGATTACACAGGGCAAGCGGCCTATAAGCGTTAAAAAATGTGGCTAAATTCTTAATTCTTAATTAAAACATGTACCTTTGCACCCTGAAATGCTCGGGATTAAGAAATTAGACATATTCATCACCAAACAGTTTGGTATGCTGTTTATGGGAACATTCTTCATCTGCCAGTTTGTGCTGATGATGCAGTTCCTGTGGCGCTATGTCGATGAACTGATCGGCAAAGGTCTGTCGCTCGACGTGCTGGCACAGTTCTTCTGGTACATGGGACTGATGCTGTTGCCCCAGGCCCTACCCCTCGCTATCCTGCTGAGTTCGCTGATCGTCTTCGGAAACCTGGGTGAGAGTTCCGAGCTGACGGCTATCAAGGCCGCAGGTATCTCCCTGATGCAGGCCTTCCGCCCCCTGATCGTCATCGTGTGTCTGATCTCATGCGTCTCTTATTTCTTCCAGGATGTGGTCTATCCGAAATCCAACCTCTCTTTCTACCAGCTGCTGATCTCGATGAAGCAGAAGAGTCCGGAACTCGAGATCCCCGAGGGCATCTTCTACGACGGTATCCCGGGGTCGAACATCTATGTGCAGAAGAAAGACCTGAACACGGGTATGCTCTATGGCATCATGATCTACCGTCAGACGGGCAGTTACGAGGACCAGGCGATCATTCTCGCCGACTCGGGCATGATGCAATCGACGGCAGAGAAGAAGCACCTCGTGCTACAGCTCTATAGCGGCGAGTGGTTTGAGAACATGCGTTCACAGGATCTCGCCAACAGTGCCGCCGTCCCCTACCGTAGGGAGACGTTCTCCTCGAAACGTATCGTCCTTGACTTCGACAGTGGTTTCAACCTGACAGACATGAACGAGGTGGCGGGCGACGCCCGTGCCAAGAGTCTCGGCAAGATTCTCCACGACCTCGACTCGATCCGTGAGTACAATGACAGCGTGGGACTGGCCTTCTATAAGGATGCGAAGAACTACTATTTCCGCCAGCCTGATTTTCAGGACAAGGACTCCATCAAGATGGTGAAGGCGCTGGAAGCCTCCACAAAACCCTTCGACTCCATATATGCCAACCAGTCGTCCCAGATGAAACAGGTGGCCGTGAAGAACGCCCTGTCAAGCGTCCAGCAGGTGATGATAGACATGGAGATGAAGATGGAATATGCCAAATATATGCACCGCAACTACCGTCAGCACCAGATCGAGGCTATCAAGAAGTTCACCTTGTCGTTGTCGTGTCTGATCTTCTTCTTTATCGGAGCCCCTTTGGGCGCCATCATCCGTAAGGGCGGACTCGGTGTGCCGGTGGTCGTATCCGTGCTGGTGTTCATCGTCTATTATATCTTCGACAACTCGGGCATGCGCATGGCGCGCGACGGCCAGTGGCAGGTGTGGTTCGGACAGACCATCTCCACCATGGTACTCACGCCGATTGCCGCGTTCTTCACCTATAAGGCCAACAAAGACTCCACCGTGTTCAACATGGACCTCTACAAAGGTATCGCCATGCGCATGTTGGGTCTGCGCCAGAAGCGCCACATTTACCGTAAGGAAGTGATCATCGAGGATCCGAAATACAAGATTGACGCCGATCTGCTGACCAATATCAACAAGGACATCGCGGCCTACAGCGAGAACCACAAACTGTTGCGCTGGCCGAACCCCATCGACGTGTTCTTCCATGAAGGCAACGACCAGGAGATCGAGCATCTCAACACGACGCTCGAGGTGGCCATAGAGGATCTGGGCTACTCACGCGACAAACTGATCCTCACGCTGCTGAACAACTATCCCGTCATTGCCACACACGCCCACACCCGACCGTTCCGTCAGAAGTGGTTGAACATCGTGACAGGCCTGTGCCTGCCCGTGGGTGCCTTCTTCTACTTCAGGATGATCCGCTTCCGTCTGCGTCTGTACAGAGACCTGCGCACCATCCGCCAGACGAGCGAGCGCATTCTCCCACGGGTACTGGAATATGCCGAAGCGCAGAAGAAGGCAGGACTTCAGATACATATAGACTAATATATAATAAGGTGTAAACAATATGGAATCATTTAAGCTCAACACAATAGAAGAGGCTGTAGCAGACTTCGCAGAAGGCAAGTTCGTGATCGTGGTCGATGACGAAGACCGCGAGAACGAGGGCGACCTGGTGGTCGCCGCCGAGAAAATCACCCCCGAGCAGGTGAACTTCATGCTGAAGAACGCCCGTGGCGTACTCTGCGCCCCCATCACCATCGAACGCTGCAAGGAACTCGACCTGCCCCATCAGGTGCAGGACAACACCTCGGTACTGGGCACGCCCTTCACCGTAACTGTCGACAAACTGGAGGGCTGCACCACCGGCGTTTCTGCCCACGACCGTGCCGAGACCATCAAGGCACTGGCCAATCCCGCCTCCCGTCCTGAGACCTTCGGACGTCCGGGACATGTCAACCCCCTCTATGCCCAGGAGAACGGCGTACTGCGTCGCAGCGGCCACACCGAAGCCACCATCGACCTCTGTCGCATGGCAGGTCTCTACCCTGCCGGTGCCCTGATGGAGATCATGAACGAGGACGGTACGATGGCCCGCCTGCCCCAACTCATGGAACTCGCCAAGGAATGGGACATGAAGATTATCAGCATCAAGGATATGATCGCCTACCGCCTGAAGAAGGAGTCGCTCATCGAGGTGGGCGAAGAGGTGGACATGCCTACCGACTACGGTCACTTCCGCCTGATTCCCTTCCGTCAGAAGAGTAACGGACTGGAGCACCTGGCACTGATCAAGGGCGAGTGGAAGGACGATGAACCCATCCTCGTACGTGTACACTCCTCCTGTATGACGGGCGATATCCTCGGTTCGAAGCGCTGCGACTGCGGCGAACAACTCCACAAGGCCATGCAGGCCATCGAGAAGGAAGGCAAGGGTGTGGTGATCTACATGCAGCAGGAAGGTCGCGGCATCGGCTTGATGAACAAGATCGCCGCCTACAAACTGCAGGAGGAAGGCTACGACACCGTGGATGCCAACATACACCTGGGCTTCAAGCCCGACGAGCGCGACTACGGCTGCGGTGCCCAGATGCTGCGCCACCTGGGTGTCCATAAGATGCGCCTGCTCACCAACAACCCCGTGAAACGCGTAGGACTGGAGGCCTATGGCCTCGAAATCATCGAGAACGTACCCATCGAGGTGACGCCCAATCCCTTCAACCTGCGTTATCTGGAAACGAAGAAGAACCGCATGGGACACATGCTTCACCTGAAATAAAAGTGAAAATAACAAAAAAAACGAGTCGCGATAGTAAAATAATCACTATTCCCGACTCGTTTTTCACTTAAAATTAGTACATTTGCACCCAAATTTGCAACGAACATGGCACAATTATCAAACCGACTGCAGCGTCTGGCCCCATCAGCCACGCTGGCAATGTCACAGAAGAGTTCAGAAATGAAAGCCCAGGGCATCGACGTCATCAACATGAGCGTAGGTGAGCCCGACTTCAATACTCCCGATCACATCAAGCAGGCAGCCAAGCTGGCTATCGACGAGAATTACTCTCGCTATTCACCCGTTCCGGGCTACCCCGACCTGCGTCAGGCCATCGCCCGTAAACTGGAGCGCGAGAACCACCTGCACTATTCCCCCTCAGAGATTCTGGTGTCCAACGGTGCCAAGCAGAGTGTCTGCAACACCGTCATGGCCCTCGTGAACGATGGTGAGGAGGTGATCATCCCCGCCCCCTACTGGGTAAGCTATCCCCAGATGGTGAAACTGGCAGGCGGTGAACCCGTGATCGTAGAGGCCGGTTTCGACCAGAACTTCAAGATGACGCCGGCACAGTTGGAATCCGCCATCACCCCGAAGACCCGCATGATCATCCTCTGCTCCCCCAGCAATCCTACGGGTAGCGTATATAATAAGGAGGAACTCCAGGCACTGGCAGATGTCATCCTGAAGCACGACGACCTGTTTGTGCTGGCCGATGAGATCTACGAGCATATCAACTACATCGGCAAGCACGAGTCGATCGCGCAGTTCCCCGGCATGAAGGAACGCGCCATCATCGTCAACGGTGTGTCGAAGGCCTATGCCATGACAGGCTGGCGTATCGGCTACATCGCTGCCCCCGAGTGGATCGTGAAGGGCTGCAACAAACTGCAGGGCCAGTACACCAGTGGTCCTTGTTCCGTCAGTCAGAAAGCCGCCGAATTCGCCTACATCTCCAGTCAGGAGTGTGTCGAGGAGATGCGTCAGGCCTTCGAGCGTCGTCGTGACCTGATCGTGAAACTGGCCAAGGAAATCCCGGGTCTGGAAGTGAACGTGCCCGAGGGTGCCTTCTACCTCTTCCCCAAGTGCAGCAGCTTCTATGGCAAGAGCGACGGCGAGATCACCATCAACAACTCTACCGATTTCGCGATGTACCTGCTCGAAAAAGGTCATGTCGCCACCGTCGGAGGAGATGCTTTTGGCGACCCCGAATGCTTCCGCATGAGTTATGCGACAAGTGACGAAAATATCATCGAAGCGATGACTCGCATTAGAAATACAGTGGCAAAATTGAAATAAATCAATAAATTCATAGTTAAAAGTTCTTAAAACGGCATTTATAAGACTTTTAATTGCTATCTTTGCGAGGTCAATTTAATAATAGACTATTTATAAACTCAAATTTTTAAATAACTAAAAAATTAAAATTATCACATTTATGGCAACAACAACAAAGGCTGCAGCCCCAGCTAAAAAATCGGGCTTCCAAGGTGTTAAAGCTGCATGGATCATTCTGGCAATTTGCTGCGCAGCAGGTTATGGTGTATGGTACTTCGTAATGGGTAACCCCGACAACTTCATCGGTGGCGACCGTTCAGGTCATCCTGCAAACCTTCTCGGTACAGTGTATAAGGGAGGTTTCGTGGTAGGTCTTATCCTGACCCTTCTCTTCACCGTTATCTGTCTGGGTATCGAGCGTTTCTTCGCTATCAAGACCGCTGCCGGTAAGATCAACCTGGCTAAGTTCACCGCTGACGTTAAGTCTCTGATCAAGGCTCAGAAGTTCGACGAGGCCGACAAGCTTTGCGACAAGATGCAGGGTTCAGTAGCAAACGTAGTAAAGGCTTCTATCAAGATGTATCAGACCGTTGAGGGTGACACCACTCTGAAGAAGGCTGCCAAGATCGCTAAGATCCAGCAGGCTCACGACGAGGCTACTCAGCTTGAGATGCCTACGCTCCAGATGAACATGCCTATGGTTGCAACCATCGTATCTCTGGGTACCCTGACCGCTCTGTTCGGTACTGTGCTCGGTATGATCGGATCATTCCAGGCTCTGTCTGCAGGTGGTGGTGCTGACTCTATGGCTCTGTCTGCCGGTATTTCTGAGGCACTTGTGAACACAGCATCTGGTATCTTGACCTCATGGGTTGCTACCGTTGTTTACAACTTCTTCTCAAACAAGATCGACAAGCTGACATACGCACTCGACGAGAT
>Ga0310694_10005819_pt1 | contig 11744 bp, 16 predicted proteins | sample 174DNAGHGhighgp2_FD_203884 | JGI IMG/M metagenome (GOLD analysis project Ga0310694, IMG submission 203884) | Sheep rumen microbial communities from Palmerston North, Manawatu-Wanganui, New Zealand - 1742 DNA GHGhigh gp2 (v2) (version 2) | ecosystem: Host-associated > Mammals > Digestive system...
GCCATGCTTCCACCTGGGCTGCCACGTTGTTAGCCACGGCGTCTATGTCGGACGTGGTGCGTACCAATGCAAGCCGCGGGGCTATCTTCTGCCAATAGTCGCGTATGTATGCGCCTATGTCTATGCTGTGCTGCCCGCTAAATAGCGACGTTGGCATGTCGCCGCCGTAGCGCTTTATATAGTTGCGTATTTCGGCGCGTGGCATGGCTACGGGGTGCTGCTTCCCGTCTTCGCCCGTATAGGTGGCGCCGTCCCATGCTGCGCCCATGTATGCGGCTATGGCGCGTATATATAACTGCTCTGCGTCATTTTCAAATGATATGTACAGAAACTTTTTGCCCGTCTGCTTCGCCACGTTTATAGCCGTCTGCAACAGCACCAACGTTTTGCCGTGGTTGGTAGGTGCAGCGAAGATTGTAACAGCCGCAGGCGCAAAGGATATGTGCCTATTTTCGCGGGGTGCGTACTGCTTCGTGGCGGGGTTGTAGGTGTCCTTATACAGCGCCCACGACGTCTGCAAATAGTCGGGCTTCTCTGCTACCAAAGCGTGCATGTCTTCCCGCGTTATGTTCGTCTGTTCGGCAAATTCGGCGTACGCGTCGGCATGCTGCACGCGCCCTGCTTCCGTCAGTAGAGCCGCTACGCTTTCGCGGGTTTCCGCCTTTTGCAGTCTGTCTTTGATTTCCAACATGCGGGCGGCAAATGTGCTGTTGTCGCCGTCGCGTTCTATCTGTGTAAGTTCGGCGGCTGTCAGTCCTGCGGCTTTGAGCGTCGCCAAATACCCGCCCGTCGCCGACGTTATGGCGGCTTTCAGTCTGCCCCGCTGCCCGTGTGTCATTTGCATATAGACGGCTACGGCTTCCCGTTCTATGGCGTCCATGTCTGCGGGGTGGCGTCGTACTATGTCTTTCAGTCGGTATTCGTACCATGTCGCCGCGTCTTCCAATACGTTGCGCATTTCGTATTCGGGCATGCTCTGTAAAAAGGTGTCGGCGTCCACTTTTGTATGATTGCGTCGGCTGTCTTCCGTTTCCAACGACGCTATACGCAGGGAAGCGAAGCCGCCGCCGTTCTGCGGGGCGTTGAGGTGCGGCAGCAGCGCTGCTATGGTGCGCAGCGTCGCTTCTGTCTTCATGGTGCCGTCGTCGTTATATTCGCAGTCGGGAATATATACCAACTTCCGCACGTTGTAGCGCAGCAGCGTTTTTACCATGCTTTTTGCCGCGTCTTCGTCGTTGTCGGTGGGTGTCTGCCCGCCCAATGCTAAGACGTTGCCGAAGCCGTGCTGCTTCATGGCTTCCGCGTCTAATAAGCCCTCAACTAAATACACGTCGCTGTCGCCGCCGCGTAGCGTTTCGCAGTAGCCGCCCTTTGGCATGCCGCTGCTATATAAGTATTTCGGCTTTTCCTGCTGCACGCCGTCTTTGTCGGTGTAGGTGGTGGCGTCCGTGGTACGACGCAGGCAGAAGCCCACAACGTTGCCCGTACCATTGTAGTACGGCAGCGCTAATTGGTAGTCGTCGGGCTTCCATTTCAAGAAGTAACGCTGCAAAAACTCTGTGGCGGCTGTCGATGTCATGCCGAATTTTTCCTGCATGCGCTTTTTGATTACGTCCCGTACTTTGTTATTCCACGCGCCCATACGGGGGGACGTCTGCAAATTGCGGGCGTTGAGGTATGCCCGCGCCGTGGCGCCGTGTTCTTCACTACTCAGGGCTTTGCAGACGCATGCGGCTATGTCCCGCAGCACGGCTTTTTCGCTCTGCCGCTGCTGAGCGCGTTTTATCTGCTCAGGCGTGTACGCGGACATGTCGGGCTGTATGCCGTACGCTTCGCCCACAATGTTAAGCACGTCTATAAATTCGTTGGTGCCGTTCTGCCATTGTAGCAACTGCCAAATATCCTGCCCCGCGGGAAAACTGCCGCCGTTGTAGTTTACGAAGATTTGCCCGCTACTGCCGCGGCGCAGTATGGTTTTGTCGGGGCGGTTGCTGTCGCTGCCGTCTAAGCGTTGGCGGCTCTGCCACGCTGCGCCCTTTCGTTCCCAATGCAGCCCCGTTACTTTTTCGGGGTTTTCCCATATTGCCGCTAATAGGGCGTCTTTGTCATATTGTCCCATGTCTTCTATTATTTGGCTGTTCGGTAAATTTTCATAATGTCGTACGTGTGTGCAGCCGCTATTTTGCGGGCTGCGTCGCGGTGCCATGTGTACTGCCGTGTGGTTTCGCCGCTTGCATGGCGTAACGCGTTCTGCACTAAATTGAAGTCGTCGGAAGCGTCAAGCAGGGCGCATGCGTACGTGTGGCGGAAACTATGCGCCGTATATTCGCTGTTACGTTCCCCGAAGTTGTGGCGCAGCCCTACGGCGTCCAAATGTTGGCGGGCTATGCGGGTAATGCTGCGCGTAGTCAGTCTGCCGTCTTTGTTGCGGTTTCCTGAGCAGGTAAACAGCGGGCTGTCGGGGGAAGCCGTCGGGCGTTCTGCGCTCAGGTACGCGCAAATGGCTGCGTAGGTGTCGGGGTGCAGCGTTACGAAGTTGTCTTTACTGCTGCGTCCTTTGCCCTGCACGTACAGCACCATGTCGTCGCCCACGCGCCGCATGTCTTTTATGTCTGCCCGTATTACTTCAATGGTACGAAGCCCCGAAGTAAGCAGCAGCATTATTATAGCGTTGTCGCGGGTGCTGCCCGTGGCGGCGGTTTCGCTCAGGACTTCGCCCGCCTGCTTCGCTGTTAGTGCCTGCCTTTCGTACTTCTTCGTACGCTTCGGCATATCCACCCCCGCGGCTATGTTCTGTATGGTTACGTTGTTGTCGTGCAGCCATGCGTAGAACATTTTAACGGCGTTCAGGTACGACGCAGTAGTAAGCGGGCTTTTTGGCTGTCCGTCGGCGCTTGCTTCGCCATGCAGCAGCCCTTTTTTGTATGCTATTATGTCCGCCTGCGTCATGGTTTGCGTGTGGCGCCCTGAGCGTTCCACCCATGCGAAAAACTGCCGAAGCGCACGGCGGTATAACGCTATGCTGCTGTCGGCTGCGTCATGCTGCGCTAAGAACATTTCAACGGCTGCCGTTATGTTCACGTCGGGGGCTACTAAGCCCCGCTGCTCTGCCGCTGCTACTGCTGTGTTGGTGTCTGTCGTCATGGTTGCGTACGTTATTGTACTGCAAAATTAGTAATTTATTGGTAACTTGCAAATACTTTGTGCAAAACTTTTAATTATTTATTTGTTTGTTTGTATGTAGATACATATAAAACGGCGTCGGGGCTGCTTCTGCGCCGTGTTGTTTCCAAAACTTTCTATTATAGAAACAGCCCCCGCCATGTTCCGCTATGCGTCGCCGTATGTGTCTGTCGGTGTTGGCGGCTGCATGTCGTCTGCGTCCGTGTCAGGTTTGTACGGCAAGCGTTGCCAATACTTCTGCATACTGCGGCTAATCTTGTCTTTTGTCTGTTGGCTTAGTGTCTTGCCAATGTTGGCAGCGGCTATTTTGTCTTTCTGTGCCTGCTGCATGTCGTTGCGATAAATTCTGCGCATAATGGTTTGTATTTGTGTATGGTTATTATTGCGGGCTGTCGCCGTCATGGTAGGCATGGCAGGCGTAGAACATACAGCCCATATAATAAGTATAGTTGAACTTTGAAAAAGTCAATACTACCCGAAAATTTTATGCGTCCGTCTGTTGGTGGGCTATAATACGCGGGCTGTGGCGTCGGTTTGTAATAGGTAAAGCGGGGGTAATAGTTGCGGAAGACATGCCGCGCATGTGGCTGTGCCTGCGGGTGTTGCGTCCCGCCTGCTGCCGCTTCTTTCGGTACGGGGGTAGTTATATTGTTGAGGTGTAGCCCCGACGTGCTGAGGGGGACTATTGGGCGCCGTTTCGGTAGTATAATTGTACCCCGTCTTTGTAGTAGTCCTGCATGCGTAGCAAAGCAGTTATAAGCGCTTCGCGCAGCACAAAAGCGCTTATACTATTGCTTTATAGCATAGTATAATAATTTATAGAGCCATACGGCACCCCGCGAAAAAGCCCGTAAACGTCTATGCCTCAACAATATGCGGGCAAATCTTCTAAAAGCGTTTCAACGGAAATGTCGTTATTTTCAACGGAAATGTCGTTATTTTCAACGGAAATGTCGTTTATGGTTTACCATAATGCCATAAAACCATAAAACCATAAAACCATATAAACGTACATGCGTGTAGCGCGGTTTTGGTGCTTATTTCGGGGCGGAAAACTGCCGCAAAAATGGGCTATTTTGGCAGAAAAATAGCAGAAAATACGAAGCCAAAAAACGCCACTTTTGTTTTTACCACGTCTGCACAGCGCTGCTGCTGCGTCTGTCTGTCGGTGTTTTCCTCAAAATATCGTGCTTCTGCACCATATTACCATATTGCCATATTACCATATTGCCATATTGTTCTGCATGTCTGTATTTATGTTTTCGCTTGCCTATTACTAACCTGTCATATAAATTTCGGGGATACGGGCAAATTTTCGTACCTTTGTGCCGTCCCGCTGTGCTGCTTATATGGTTGCAGTATGGCTGTATGGTACGGGGCTGTGCTTATGGTTGGCGCAGCCCTTTTTTCGTATGTGTCTGTCGGGGTTTAATAGGGGAAAAAGGGTATAACAACGTTATACCCTTTTTCTTCCCGTATTAAGTCTGTGTAGGTGGTGCCGTCCTGAGCGCCGAAGACGTGGCGCTGCTGCTTTATTGTGGCGTAGTCCTGAGGGCTGCTGCGGTTATTCCTGAGGGGCGCCCGCTTTGCGTTGCTCTATGCTGCTGAGCAGTTGCAGCATGGCTTCTGCGTCTTCTTTGTCTTTGCAGTTGATATACCCGCCGCCAATGCAGGGAATACGCCAACGCTGTACGCCGTCTGCATCTGTGTACGCTTCGCATGTTCTACCCGCGGGGCGTCCCGTCTTTATGCGGGCTAATAAGTCCTGCCGCTTTTCGTCTGTCGTCTTCATATCCATTTTGCTATACTTGTTTGTCTTCTTTGCCGCTGTTCTTGCCGCGCAGCCAATACCATACGACGCCGCGCCCGTAGTGTACCTTACCGCCGTAGCCGTTGCGCCCCGTGTCGTAGTAGCCCGTTATCAGTCCGTTGCGCAGCGCTTTTTCAAACATGGCTTTTAGCCGCTGCACGTCTTCACTAAGGTGGTTTGTTATATGGTATTTAGCCCACTTCTGCGCCCGTTCTGCCGCGTCTTCCGCTTCGGCTGCCTGCTGTTTGGCTACGGCTATTTGTTCAGGGGTTGCCGTCGGGTTGGCTGCCATTGCTTCGGCTGCTGCCCGTGTCTGCTGAGCAGTAGCCCGCGCCGCTGCTGCCTTTTCGTCCTGCTGCGCCTGCCGCTGCGGGTAGTTGAAGACAGCCGACAGCATGGTGTCTTCGGCTTGCTTCGGTTTGCTCAGGATTATATTTCTAAACGTCCTTTCGTTTTCCGTGCCGAAGTCGTAGTATTGCCCAATAGTCAAATACTGCTGCCGTGGCGCTTCTATGTATTCGCGCTGCCTGCCGTCGCCTATGTATTCCGCTGTGCGCCCGTCTGCAAATAGTCGGTGCAACTCTATGCGTATGCGGGTGGCTTCTTCTATCAGCACTTTGTCTTCGTATTCCGTGCGAAACTCTACGACGACGGGCTGAAAATTCGTATATGCTTCCCGTTCCACCTTTTTGCGCTTCCGCACGCCGTTTTCGTCTATGTACGTTATGCGCTTCGTGGCTTTTTCGGCTATGGTGGTGCGCTGCGTGGATAAAAACGCCGTAGCCCTGAGCAATGCCGTTACCTGCTCTGCTTTCGGGTTGTCTATGCCCAATATGGTACGGGCGTATTGGTATGTCGTCATGTCCCAAATCATGCGGGACGTGGTGCCGCTGTCGGGGGGTAGCACCTGCGGCAGAATTTGCAGCCCGTCTAATACCTGCGTAACGGCATACGTGTTTGTTATCAGTTGCGCCGCCTGCCGCTTTTCGTCGTCGTCTGCGTCGGGGTTGTCTAATAGTGCCTGAGCCGCCCGCCGCTGCTTGTCTATTGCCTGCCATAGCGGTTGCGGGGTTTCTATGCGCCCGTCTTTGCTTGCGTCTGCCGTCTTTATGTTGCTGCTGCCGCCGCCAATCATGTATGCAACGCTTTGGAATTGCTTTATAGTCTTGTCCGTCGGTAGGGAAGTGGGCGGCGTTCTGTGGGTGTGCGCTGCTTCGCCTGCGTCCGTTAAAAAGTATTCGCCCTGCGCGGCTGTCGGGTTTGCCATGCGCTTTGCTCTGCGTTCCGCCTGCTTCTTGTCTGTCTGTCGCCGCGTTTCCTGCGCCCTGAGCGCAAACACTATCAATTTGTCGCGCTTCTGCTCAGTCAGTCCCACGCGGGGACGTATGCCGCGCAGTTCGTCGGGCGTGGCGTCGCATAGTTCGCCGACAATCAGCAAAGCGTATGTGTAATAAAGCCGCTGCGCGTCGTCCCGTATTTGCTGTATGGTGTCTTCGTCCACGTCTATAATGTAGTCGGCGGGCATGCGTTTTACTTGTTCGCATGCTACTACGGCTTCTATGAAGCCCCCGCCCAAAGACGGGCTGCCGTCCACGTGGGCTATAATGTCGGCATAGTAGCGGGCTATGAAGCACAGCGCCGCGTTTTCTGTTCTGTCCCAACTGCGCTGCGGCACGCGCTCAGTAAGCACCCGCATTTGCTCAGTAGTGGCGCGTAGTCCGTCGTACTGCGCCCGCAGTATGTCTATGGCGTCCGCTATGAAGACGTCGGCAACGTCCTGCGGCACGCTGTTGCGGCTGCAAATATTGCGGGCTTTCGTCGCCGTCTGCTGTGCTAATTCCTGCACCTTTTCCGCCAACGACGCGGGCATGTTGTCAAATAAAACTGCGTTCTGCATATCTGTACTTATATGGTAATATGGTTATATGGTAATATGGTAGTATGGTTTTTTTAGTCTTCCATTATCATTGCTTCGTAGCGGTGCTGCCAATCTTCGGCGGGTATGTGTCTGCCGAAGTCCTCAACGGGTATGGCGTAAATGTCTGTTATGTCGTCGTGTCCCAATGCGCAGAATTTGCGGGCGTGTTCTTCGCAGCCCAAAAACTCTGCTGCGCCTGAGCGCTTGCCGTTGTCGTACACTACTGCGGGGCGGTGGTACACGTACGCTATGCGCTTGTCTTCGGGCGCGTCGTCCAATGTTACGCGTTCTAACCACTCTGCCGTATGTCCGCTGCCGCCCGCTGCCATGTTAAGCAGCCGCATGCGGTTTTGCTTCGCTGTGTTGGTGTCTGTCGTTGTCATGGTGTCTGCTCTATTCGTCTGTGTCTTCGTCTTTCGGAGCGCGTGGCTGTGCGCCCGTTTCAATGGCGTGCAGCAGTCCCCGCGCCGCTTCTTCCGTCGTTACGTGTATGTCTATGGCGGGGCTTGTCTTCCCGCCTGCATGCCGCTGCGCGGGCAGGTGTACTATGTAGCCGCCCTGCGCGTCCTGCTCTATGTACGGGGCTGTGTGTCCGTCGCCGCCTGCCGCTATGTTCAGCAGCCGTGCGCGGTTGTCTTCTGCTGTCGTGGTGTTCATGCTGCCATGTCCTTTATGATAATACATAATTCGCCGTCCGCTTCGGGGTTGTGCGCCCTGAGCGTCCCGCCGTAGTTCACTAAGCACGGGCGCTGCTTCATGGCTACGGCTATGTCTTCGTCGGCTGCTTCGTCGCCGAAGTATTCCCACGCTGCGCGGAAGTTCGCCGCGTTGCCCCGTAGCGAAGCCGTGGCGGGCTGTGTGGCGTCTTTTTGGGGTGTTGCCCCGCCGTCCTTAGAAGTCGTGCCAAAAGCGCCCCAAAATAGGCGTTTTCCGTCTTCGTCTGTCGGCATAGAAAATTGCGCGGGTTTCGTGGTGTTTTCTACGTCCGTACATATAAGCGTGTAGCCCGCCATGTAGAAGTACAGACGGGGTGCGCCGTCGGTGCCGTTTATCATGCTGAGCAGTTGCGCCCGCTGCTGTTCTGTGTTCGTGTTCGTCTTCATGCTGTCTTCGCCCATTTCATTAAAGCCCGCATGTTGTCGGCGCCCAATATGTCGCCTGCAAATGTGCGGTGTTCGTCGTATGTAGGTATGCCGTCGGCTTCTATGTCCCCGCCGTTGGTGTATGCCGCGTATTGTATGCGCATGGCTTCGTACGTGTGCGGAAATATGGGGACGTCCCGCCATGTGCAGCCCGCCCGCAGGGGGGTGCCGTGTAGAGCGTATGCGGGTGCGCCGTCGCTCTCTCTGTGCAGCACTTCTACCCAATAGCCGCTGCGCTGCCCTTTCGCCATGTCTAACAGCATGCGGCGGGCTTTGTTGTCTGTCGTTGTCTTCATGGTGCTATGATTTTATGCCCGTCTGCGGGGCGTTTCGCGCCTGCAATTCCAATACCTTTGCGGCTATGGCGTTTATAGCGTCGTCGGGCGCGGTTTCAAGCCATTGCGTCAGGGCTTCGGCTTCTACCTGCGTTTGCTCAGCGACGCTTAACGCCTGCTGCTTCGGGATAACGTAGCCCGCTAACTGCGTCATAGCACGCACTCTGTCTTCGGGCAGCATGGCTGCTAAGTCCGCCGACAACGTGGGCTGCTTGCTGCCTTTTTTGGTGGGCTGCATGTAGTCGCTAAGCACCTGCGTTATGTAGTTCTTTACTGCGGACGTGGTTTTATTCTGTGTTCCCTTTTGGCGTCCGCCCGTCTTCGGTGTTCCTTTTGTGCGTGGCATGTCTGTTTGTGTTTGTCGTTCTACGTTGAAATGTCAAAAGCCCCGCTGCCGTCAAACAAGCGTAACGGGTGCCGTGCTGTTCTTCGTGTCGCTCAGGGCGTCCACTACGCTGCCCGTTATTTCGGCGTGCAGCATGTCGTTTATTTCGTTGAGGACGTCCAAATACGGCTGCGCTTTGTCTTCTGCTTCTTCGGGCGTCATAATGTCGCCGTACTTTTCCTGCATGGCTGCGGCTATCATGTCGTACATGTGGCTGCTTTCTTTCAGGCAGTCCAACAGCATTGCTGTTGCGTCGGTAATTTTGTACCCGTCTGCGGGTGCTGCTTTGTGGTTGTTTGTCTGCATGGTGTTTGTTGTTTTATGGTTGTTTTGTATGTCCCTATTTTTCTATGTCTGTAATGGTATGTTTTCGGACATAGAGCCGTGTTTTTAGTAGTGTATCTGCTTCGCGGCGTCGTGTGCCTGTCTGAGCAGTCGCCGTACTAAGCGCAGGCGCTCTGCGTCGGCGGCGTCGGCTTCCGTCATGGCGTCCAATATAACGTGCGCCGTGGTGTCGGCTTCGTCTATGTGATATAATAGCGTGTCTTTGTTTGTCATGGCTGCTGTGTCTTAGTCTTCGGGGATAATTAGAGCCGTGCCGCCGTAGTAGCCCAACAGCGCCACTTCGCGCACGGGACGGCTGCCGTGTTCTGCCGCTACCTTTATTTCGGTGTCGGGGGCTACGTTCTGCAATTTGTCAATAAGTTCTGCTGCTGTCATAATTCGCTGTCGTCTTCTATTATGGTTACTTGGGTACGCCAATAGTCGCCGCGCATGTCTTCCCGCACTTTGGCTTCGGTGGTGCCGCCCTCAACGGCTATGTCGTGCAGTAAGGTTGTAGCGTGCTGCATGTAGCGGACTGCCTGAGCAATGCGGCGTTTTTGTGCGTCGCTTCTGTCGTCGGCTGCATACATGGCTGCCCCGCCACGCTTGCCGTAGTACGGCTTTAATGAAGTCTGCCGTATAATGTCGTTGCATATCAGCCGCGCTGCCCGCGCCATGCGGTTTATGTCGGCTATGCTGTTATTGGCGGCTGTTACGTCTTTGTTGAACATGGTATTACAGCAGTTTGCCGTTGTCTTTTTCGTACTTGTCTATGAAGTCCTGCACGGCGGTTTGGAAGACGTATTTTTGCTTAGTGTTCTGCGCAAAGCAAATGCGGCGTATCTGTTCGTACTGCCGCTGCGTCAGCATAAATGTTACGCGTACTTCCGTGCCGCCGAAGTTCGTATAGAGCAGTTGCCGTTTGGGTAGCCCCGCTATAATGTCTTCGGGCGTCTTCTGTGCCGCGGGTGTTGAGGTTGGCGCCGCGGTGGGCGCTGCTGTCGGTGTTACAATCTTCGCAACGACGCTGCGCTGTTCGCCCAATGCCGCCGCGGTGCTTGCTGTGAAGTCCTTTTTTTTCTGTGTCATACTTCTACGCGTTTATATGGTTTTATGGGAATATGGTAATATGGTTATATGGTTTGCCATACAAATATACTTACTTCTGTGCGGGTTTCACGGGGAAACGCTGCAAAAATTCTTCTACAATGGCGCCGTAGTCCTGAGCGCCTGCGCTGTCGGGGGCGTATGTAAAAACGTCCATGCCTGCCGCCTGCGCTTCTGCTACGGCTATGCCTTTACGTACGGGCGTGTGGAAGACAACAGCCCCGAAGCGCTGCTGTATGCCGTCGCGCATTTGTCTGTGCAGCGTCGTGCGGGTGTCGTACTGCGATATGATAACGCCGCCAATGTGCAGCCCTTTGTTTATAAGTCGCTGTACGTCCGCTATTATGTCAGTAAGCCCCGCTATGCCCTTTATGGCGTAGTATTCCGCCTGCAATGGGATTACCACAGCGTCGGCGGCTACCAATGCGTTAATAGTCAGCAGTCCCAACGACGGGGCGGTGTCTATTATAACGTAGTCATACGCGCCCGCTATGGGTTGCAGCGCTGCTGTTAGTAGGCGTTCCCGCCCAATGGCTGCCGTTAGTTCTGCTTCGGCTGCTGCTAAGTCCAACGACGACGGGACGGCGTGCAGCCGTTCTGCTACTGCTATGGGCTTCATGGCTTCGCCGCGCAGTACGTCGTATATGTTCGGGCGCTGCTCAGTCAGGTGCAGCGTGTCTGTTAAGTTCGCCTGCGCGTCCATGTCAATAAGCAGGACGGAATAACCACGCGCCGCAACGCCTGCGGCTATGTTTAGGGCTGTCGTGGTTTTGCCTACGCCGCCTTTGTGGTTGGCTATTGCAATAGTCTGTGCCATATCGTTACGCGTTCTGCTGTTTGCGGTAGGTGGCTATTGCCTGCATTTCGTCTGCGGTGTACCACTTCTTTCTGCCCAAATAGGCGCCCTCTATGTTAAGCGCCAATATGCGGGCGTTGATTGTACCCATACTGCACCCGATAATGTCCGCCATTTCGGTTTTGCTGTAATACTGCGTGCCGTTAATTTCTTTCATGTCTGTATATGGTTATGTTGTTATTTTTCGCTGTCGTCGGAAGTAATGGCGCCTGCTGCGCCGCTGTATGGCAGTAGGCAGTAGCCGCCCGTCGCGTAGTCGCGGGCTTTCAGGTTTTCCACGTAGATATGCCCCGCCCTGAGCGTTGCGCCGTCGTCGGGGTTTGTGAAGCAACGGCGGCTGCGGTATTGGTACGGCTGCAAATGGAATTTTGCCGCGTCCCCGTTTCCCGTCGTGTATTGCCTGCTGTCGGGTTTTATCTTATCCACCTGCCACAGCAAATAAACGTCTTCCGCTATGTTTTCTATGCCGCTGCTTTCGCCTATGTTGGCAAGTTCTACGCCGTCTATGGTGTCGCCGCCCGCTTTGGTGGCGTCGCGGTTAAACTGAGCCGCTAAGACTACGGGCAATTTGGTTGCTTTCGCTAAGTCGTTCAGTCTGTCGCAAATGCCCTTTACTTCGTCGGTGCGGCTGCGGGCGTGCATGGCGGGATAGTGCAGCAGGTGTAAGTAGTCCACGAAGATACC
>Ga0310694_10005820_pt1 | contig 11742 bp, 9 predicted proteins | sample 174DNAGHGhighgp2_FD_203884 | JGI IMG/M metagenome (GOLD analysis project Ga0310694, IMG submission 203884) | Sheep rumen microbial communities from Palmerston North, Manawatu-Wanganui, New Zealand - 1742 DNA GHGhigh gp2 (v2) (version 2) | ecosystem: Host-associated > Mammals > Digestive system >...
TGTTACATATTTGTCACATCGCGGGGAAGTATTACCTAAACCCTATCGAACCTGTTACGTTATCTTTTTCTCTCTCATTGAGATGAGTGGTTTTCCTCTCGGTCTGTCCAACCCCGGTTTTTCGGGGGGAATTCGACATTCTTTCTTCTCTTTCTTTCTAGTCTTTCTTTCTTACTATATATATAGGCAGTTCCTCCCGATGGGAGGAACTAGTTCCTCCCGATGGGAGGATTTAGTTGCTCCCAATGGGAGGAACTTGTTACGCCATTTGGGAGGAATTAGGAATATGTCACATTTCTACAATATAGTGGTTTTGCTATGTCGTTCCGGATCGTTAGGTACCTAACTGTCAGGTACCTAACTTTCAGAAAGCTTAGGAGGTAGGCAATGAGGTCTCAGTGGGGTTCGCTGAAGTACGACAAGGCGACAAAGACGGCACGCATACGCTATTGGGCCAGCGGAAGCGACGGGTACAAGAGGAGGAGCGTGACCCTGCGCAACGTCACGAAGAGGGAGGCGCAGAAGCACATGGCGGCGTTGCAGGTGCAGCACTCCGACGATGCCCCTTGCCCGACCGTGCGTCAGGTGTGGGAGCAGTGGATGCTCCCTGAGCTTGAGCAGAGGGTGGAGAGCGGCGACCTGTCGAAGAACAGCATCAGGGTGTACAGGAGCGCGTGGAAGAACCACCTGTCAGCGAGGTGGGGCGACGTGCCCTGCGACGCCGTCAAGGCGATAGACGTCCAGCAGTGGCTGCTTGAGGGGAAGACGAGGGTTCAGGCCGAGTCCTCGAAGATGACGCTGTCCATCATCTTGGACAAGGCAATGAAGTACGACGTCATAGGCGGCAACGTGGCTAGGATGAAGTACGTCTTGCCATCGGAGTCCACGGTGACCAAGAGGGACAAGGGGATCTGGACGCTCGGGGAGCTGGGCAGGGTGTGGGGACTCGTCAGGGGAACCCCCGTGGAGGCACCGTTCATCCTGTCGGCGTTCGGCTCTTGCAGGGTCGGCGAGTCGCTGGGCGTGAGGTGCGACGAGGTCAGGGTGAGCGGAAGCGTGACCTTGGCTAGGATAGAGAGGCAGGTGGGGATGGACGGCGGCACCACCGACAGGCTCAAGACGAGGACGAGCAGGAGGACGGTGGTGGTTCCCGGCAACGCCGGGAGGAGGCTCGCGGCACTCGCGGCCAGAGGCGACGGGTGGCTGGCGGATGACGGCACCGGTAGCCCGATAGGCCAGAGGGTTCTCAACAAGGAGTTCTCGAAGGCGGTGACCGGCGACCTGAGCCATCCGTACCGGAACCTGAGGAACTCTTGGCAGACGTACACAAGATGGGACTTGGGCGTCCCGCCTTGGTGCTCAGAGATACTGATGGGTCACAACTCGGGGGGCGTGACGGAGAAGTACTACGACAGGCCGGACGAGGAGAGGCTTGCCAAGGTCATCTCGGATGCGTGGGACGCATGGCTGGCCAAGGGGAACGTCGACCCGATCCCAGCCGAGTGGGACGATTTGGGACCGGGCACATAGTGTTTACTCGAATTGTTTACTTTTATTGACTATTCCAGACTGTCACATTTTAGTTCCAGAAGAACGTAACAATTCATTTACCTGCATGTATACCATTAATACATGAGTTGTAGATACCACAGTTACGCCACATGGGACAAAGATGGGACACGACCCCGGAGCGGCTCATCTTGTGTTTCGCGCAATCTCGCGCCACTAGGTGTTGTGAGGAGGTATAATAGGACCACGACATCGAATCGGTTTATTGACGTAATCACAAGGTGGCACCTGTCGCGAACGGGTGTCACCTTTTTTGTCCTAGAGGAGGCGGTTTCGTTGAGGATTATCAAGAGGGACGGCTCGGAGACGACGTTCGACAGGCAGAAGATAATCGACGCCATAGAGGGTGCCAATGCCGAGGTCGAGGAGAGGGACAGGATTCTCGATATTCGCGTCAACGGCATCGCCAAGGTCGTCGAGATGCAATGCGCACGTCTTGGGCACACCCCCACCGTCGAGGAGGTTCAAGACCTCGTCGAGAACATCCTGATGGAGTCTGGCAACCACGAGGTGGCGCGACGGTACATCACGTATCGGTACATACAGGGACTCAAGAGGCAGAAGAACACAACCGATGACAGAATCATGAGCCTCATCATGCACAACAACGAGGAGGTCAAACAGGAGAACTCGAACAAGAACCCGATGGTGGTCTCGGTGCAGAGGGACTACATCGCAGGCGAGGTGTCGAAGGACATCACGATGAGGAACCTCCTCCCGGAGGATGTCGTGATGGCACACGAGGACGGGATTCTCCACTTCCACGATGCCGACTACTTCGTACAGTCCATGCACAACTGCTGCCTTGTCAATCTCGATGACATGTTGCAGAACGGAACCGTCATATCTGGCACCATGATCGAAAAGCCGCATAGCTTCTCCACGGCATGCAACATCGCCACGCAGATAATCGCACAGGTCGCCTCCTGTCAGTACGGCGGACAGTCCATCAGCATGACGCACCTCGCGCCGTTCGTCGACGTGAGCCGTCAGGCGATCAGGGACAAGATCGTCGCCGACATGGCGCTCTCTGACGGCGAGCTTGACAACGACGTCATCGACAGAATCACCGAGATGAGGGTGAGGGACGAGATAGCCAAGGGCGTCCAGACCATCCAGTATCAGGTCATAACGTTGATGACGACCAACGGACAGGCACCGTTCCTCACCGTCTTCCTCTACCTCAACGAGGCTCGCAACGAGAGGGAGAAGGCAGACCTCGCGATGATAATCGAGGAGGTTCTGAGGCAGAGGTATCAGGGTGTCAAGAACGAGAAGGGCGTCTGGATAACTCCCGCGTTCCCGAAGCTCATCTACGTCCTTGACGATGACAACATCCATGAGGGCGACCCGTACTTCTACCTCACGGAGATTGCCGCAAAGTGTACCGCGAAGAGGATGGTTCCCGACTACATCTCCGCAAAGATGATGCGCAGGCTCAAGCTGTCCAAGGGCGAGACCGAGGGCAACGGTGACGTGTACACGTGCATGGGATGTCGTTCGTTCCTCACCCCAGACCGTTCCGGGAACGGATGGGACAACAAGTCGAAGGCATTGAACTATGAGCCTGACAAACCGAAGTACTACGGACGCTTCAATCAGGGAGTCGTGACCATCAACCTCCCCGATGTGGCACTGTCATCGGAAGGCGACTTCGATAGGTTCTGGGAGATATTCGACGAGCGTCTCGAACTCTGCCACAAGGCTCTGAGATGTAGGCATGACAGTCTCAGGGGAACCCTGTCTGACGCTTCGCCGATACACTGGCAGTACGGTGCACTGGCGCGTCTTGAGAAGGGCGAGGTAATCGACCCGCTTCTCTATGGCGGATACTCAACGATAAGCCTTGGCTATGCCGGACTCTACGAGTGCGTGAAGTACATGACCGGATACTCCCACACCGACCCCCATGCCACCGAGTTCGCACTATCAGTCATGCAGCACATGAACGACAAGTGTGCCGAGTGGAAGGCGAAGGAGGACATCGACTACTCCATCTATGGCACCCCGATAGAGTCGGTGACCTACAAGTTCGCGAAGGCACTGCAACGTCGCTTTGGTATCATCAAGGACGTGACCGACCACGGCTACGTCACCAACAGCTATCACGTCAACGTGCGCGAGGACATCGACGCCTTTACAAAGCTTGGCTTCGAGGCACAGTTCCAGCACATGAGTCCCGGTGGTGCGATCTCGTACGTAGAGGTGCCCGACATGCAGGACAACATCGAGGCCGTAATCCGTGTGATGCAGTTCATCTACGACAACATCATCTACGCCGAACTGAACACGAAGAGCGACTACTGTCAGGTATGCGGATATGACGGCGAGATAGTCACGGTAGAGGAGGACGGCAAGCTCCTGTGGGAGTGCCCGAACTGCGGCAACCGTGACCAGTCCAAGATGAACGTAGCAAGAAGGACGTGCGGCTACATCGGCACCCAGTACTGGAACCAAGGTCGCACTGAGGAGATTCGAGACAGGAAGATGCACCTGTGATGAGTGAATACGTGCTGAACGTCCGTACGTTCGAGATGGGGACAGAAAAGGAATCGGCAATAAAAGTACTCGAAGAGGCTTCCGAGGTCAGGGCGGCATGGCAGATGCTTGACGGATACGAACCGCCTGACTGGGAACCGCATCCATATGCCATGGCCGAGAAGATGTGGATAAACCTTGCCGACGAGATAGCCGATGTGATTCAGGCGGCATGCAACCTTGCTGCGCGATACGACATCCGACCTAGTGACCTTGATTCGGCAATGAGACGCTGTACTGAACGCAATCTAGCAAGGGGAAGATATGCTGATTGAAGAGTTGCAGGAGATGCTTGACGAACATGGCATAGTGTGGCATGAGGCTGGCGACATTACGTTCTTCGGAAACTCCGAGTACGGGACACTATATGCGGTGAGGGAATACGAGACGGGTCTCTCGCTCCATCCGCTGACACCCAACAAGGTCATCGACATAGCGATTGGTGAAGCTACGATAGACGATGCGCTCGCGAATATAGCAGACTGGGCATACGACCATATGTCAGACGTCGCGGACAGCTATGAGGTCGACGACTTTGGTGGCTCGGTCATCATAACGGACGCGGAATACGAGGAGCTTAACGTTCTCTTGGACAAGGCAATGGCCGTGGAGACATGCCATACGGTGTTGATGGATTGCTTCGGCAATCCTCCGTATAACACCAGCGGGTTGAATGGCAACGACATCGCATGTGGGTGCTCGGAGTGTGGGGTACCATGGAGCACATCGGGAATCTTTCGTGGCAACAAGCTGAATCATAATTTCAAAGCATGCCCGTTGTGTGGCAGAAGGGTCGTGTGACATGGAAGTCGAGTACATTGGTCAGAGTGCTGAATACGTTGGCGGATACGGTGGTGCCGAGAGCGTCGAGAGTGCTGCCCGGGTCTGCACGCAGACCAACAGCGCGGGAAAGGCGGTCGAGTTCGTCAAGGGACTGCTCAGGCGCGGTCACATGTCGCCGTTGGAGTTCGGCTATGCCGACATGCTCATAGAGTGTGACCGTGGAATCCAGCAGGAACTCACGAGACACCGCCACTTCAGCTTCAACGTTGAGAGTACCCGTTACTGCGATTACCGTAAGAAACCATTACGCTTCGTGACAAAGCCGCCGAAGGGCATGGACGTACCACCAGCGTGCGTCAGCATGCTTGAGGCGCATTGTGACAGGTGCGCGAGGGAATATGCCGCATTGATTGAGCTTGGTGCACCAAGGGACTACGCGCGTAAGGCGTTGCCGCTTGCCACCGCATCCAAGATGAGGATGGCTGGGAACTTACGGACATGGCTTGAGATGCTGCCGAAGAGACTGTCCCCAACCGCACATGCGGAGGCAAGGGAGATGGCCGGGATGATGCTCGGTAAGCTGATGAGTCACTTCGCCGGAATATTCGATGATGCGGACGGCGAATAGAACGGAGGTTAGTCCATGAGAAACGTCAAGGCACCGCCAACGATAGATACATGGCGGGTGATATGTGCCACGCAAAGCGAGCCTGACTACAGCGAGAACAGGCAGATTCTCTTGTATGGCGGGGACTTTGCATCCAGCTCTGGCCCGTTCGTCCTTCTGGAAGGAGGCCACTGTAGCTGCTATGACTGGGAAGAGGTCGAATGGGACGCCACCGAGTACACGCGTGACGAGATACTCACCCTAGCGGAGTCGAAGAGCAGTGGCGCGGGATGTTACGACAAGTCAGAGAAGGCATTCTGGAGACTCGTCAGATATGCGCTCGTATGGACGGATGACTGATGAACTATTCCGAGATAAAGCTCAACGACATAGCGAACGGGGCTGGTGTGAGAACCAGCCTCTTCGTGTCGGGTTGCAGACACCACTGCAAGGGATGCTTCAATAGGGTGGCATGGCCGTTCGACTCGGGAATGCCATACACCAACGTGGTCGAGGGGTCGATCATAAGGTCGTTGATGCCGTCATATGTCGACGGTCTCTCGATACTCGGAGGGGAACCCCTTGAGCCTGAGAACCAGCCTGACGTGGCCGGACTCATACAGCATGTGAGGATGATGGTACCGGAGTCTACAATATGGATATGGACTGGGTTTACCTATGAGAACCTCATGCATGACAGGTCGTGCACTGAGGTACTGCCATACATCTTGAGAAACATAGACGTACTCGTGGACGGAAGGTACGTCGAAGAGCTTGCCGACATCACGCTCAGGTTCAGGGGTTCCTCGAATCAGAGGATAATAGACGTACCCAAGACGTTGGAGTCTGGTGAGGTATGCCTTTGGGATGACGGCAATATCAGGGGAAGATGGTAGGCTCGCACTCGTTTTTATGGAGGTGAGTGCGTCGGCCTCCTCCTCCCCCTGACCTCCATGGCAATCAGGAGTCCGTCAGCGCGGTGCGCATCCGCGTCGTTTGCATTTCCATTATAACAAAAAAACGCCCCTCCTCCCGAAGGAGAAGGGGCGAAAGGAAGGAGGGAAGGCCTATCCTATGAGGTCTACCACGCGCCGTGCGACGAGATCCGCAAGCGAGTCCTCGTCAAGAGCCTTGTTGATCTCGTCACGTACGATTGCACGTGTGGACGGGTGCTTGGTGAACTGCTCGAATCCCCTGAACGACGCACCCCTTGAAAGGACGTCGTTGAGACGTGCGCCCCAAGGGGCGTCCTTGATGCCGAACTTCTTCGCATTCACGTCGATGGTCTTTCCGGGATAAACGAGCTTGAAGAACTCGATGAGCGCGGTCTTCTCGTCAGGGTTGGCTATGGCATAGAGCCTACCGCTTGGCGGATAGAACAGATGCTCCGTCGAGTCATCGTCAAACTTCACAAAGAACGGCAATGTCATGTCTTCCTCCTCAGCGGACGGTGCATCTTCGGAATCGACATAGAAGTCACCGTTCCCGTTGTAATACACAATGAAATCCCAACCATCGTCATAGTATCCACGGACAACGGACTCATAACCGTCTTGGTCACCCGGCTGTCCGTTTACCGCACCGTGCATCTCGTTGCGGTTGAACTCGGAGAGCGAATCGTAACCCAACACCCCGTCCGAACCGCCGTCCTGACAGAGTGCCGTATGCTTCTCCTCAGCGAGATAGATGTCGCCTCTCTTGGCGGCATGCCATCTGCCTCTCGGTTCGGCGTAGAAGAGTCCTGAGCTTACGAACACCCTACGCATGTCGCCCGTGTAGGTGGCATCATCAAGCTTGCCCTCATACGGGGTACCCTGAAGTGCCAGACGCCATGCCGTTATCACAGACGAGGAGCAGTCGTAGCTGCCACGCTTGTAGGTGTACTTCCTGCCAGCTATCTCGATGGTCTTGGTGCCAAGCGGGGAGTCGCCTCCCCATCTGACGGGGGCCTGAGAGTATCCGTTCGCCGCATCGACGCACATGTCATAGTGGATCGTGGCAGCGATGTCGGCAAGGGATACCTTCGTCCTGCTCGGTGTCTCCCTAGGAGCCTTGGGTGACTTGTCCCCGCACCAACGCTCCCATTCGCTTGCGGGAACGTGCATGATGTCGGCGTCAAGCTTCGAGTAACCGCCATTGTTGGGTACCGGATTAACGTATCCGTATTGGTGAATCTCGCAAGGTCTTCCCCAGACGCCCCACTTGGCATTGGATTCCCAAGGGTTGTCCTGATAGCCCTGATACACATAATCGTCATAGGCATACTCGGCACCCCACATCGGGTGACTTTTGACAGGAGACCAGTCATACTCGTTGCATACACCCTTGGATGTGTAGAGTATGCATACCCCGCCCATCTTCGAGTCGATGTGATCCATGAACTGCTTGCACCACTGGACGTCGCGACCTGACTCGAAGGTACGGTTACCCTGTCCCTCCCAGTCCAAGGTATAGGTCACCTTGCCACGATACTCCCTGATCGACTCGTAGAAGCAATCCGCCTCTGCGATAGGGTCGCCTCCGTTGGCATAGTGATAGAAGCCCACTCGCTTGCCAGACCTCATGGCATCGTCCGCCATCCTTCGGTATTCTGGGTTGTAGCGGGTTCCCTGAATGCCTTCGGTCGATTTGATGATTACGAAGTCTGCCGACAGGTTGTACGTGTCGATGCCCGGTTGCCAACCAGATACGTCAACACCATGTAGCTTCGACATCATCCCTCCTTTCCCTAATAAAAAAGCCGCCCTAACGGACGGCCAACAGTTGTCTGTAAGCGATCATCTTTAGCCGTTCGCCACAAGCTCGGCAACGGCGGATTCGAGGTTTGCGATTCGTGACTCGTACCGCTTCCCCCACGCACTCGCAATCTCAGCCGCGCCATCGTCGGCACAGCAGCGGACGGCGAGGTCGTGCAAGTCGGTCGTGAGTTTGGCATGGACGGGTACGGTGGGCATGTCCGAGACGTAACCCGATTCGGTCGTGGTCGCGTCCTTGTACAGCACCGTAGCGCCGTCCGCAATCTGCCCCGTGGATGACATGACATTGACTCCAACGGTACCCGTCACGCCATCGGTCACGGCTTGCGTGGTCATGCGCGTATTCAGCGTCCACTCGTACCCACCCGCCCCGTCGAGAGCGAGTGTGTCGCACGTACCGTCAGGAAGAGCTGCAACGTATCCTCGCTCGGGTAGAGGAATGGGAATAGCCGTAGTTGTTCCATCGTGGCTCACATCCACCACAATATGTCCGTGTGGAACATAAGGTGTAGCGACGGAACCAATTTCAAGTTGTGGTTTGAAGACAAGGTTGTTTACCGTTCTGCCGTTGCCGTAGATACGAATAAAAACATTACCCGCGGACGGACATTGCACATTCGTAAACGCATGTGTTGCACCTGCGCCGTCATCTGTCAAGACGGTCGTCGTTCCGCCATCGCCGAGGGTGGCAGCGAGTTGATGTGTACTACTCCCTCCACCCGCAGGACAGCCCGACAGTGTTAGCGTGACCGATTTACCGATAACAGGCAAGCTCTGTAACTTTGTAGCATTGAGTAATATAAGCGTGGCGTAGCTATATGATACTGTGCCATTCGCGACTATTGTCCCATCAGGATTGACTGTGAACGTAATACCGTTATTCGTAGTCGTGACAACTGTACATGGCAACAAATTCTTTCCCCGCACGACCTCAATATCAACAGGCGAGTCAGGTGATGGTGTTCCATTCTGCTCAGCCCAGCCCTTCGCCGTGAGTTCGACGATTGGCCCTGCGTCGGTCGGGTCGGTAACGACATCGGACATCTCGTCCCTCAGCGCATCGACTATCGTCTCAAGGTTCTCCTTCGTGGCGAATTTAGGCATGGTTGCTCCTCCTTGCAAGTACTTCGGTTATGTCGGACTCGGTAAGACCTTCCGCTATCGGAATCTCCGCATACAGCTGACCGTTTGAGTTTCGTTTGATGGTGCTGTTGTCGATGTCATCGACGCCTACGCCTACGATTCGACTTGCTATGGATGACCAGTTCGGTGCGGCCTTGAACGCGTCCACCAGTGACATAGGCACGAAGACAGAGCCATACTGTCCGGCTGATGCGGAATAATCGCCGATGGGGGTTGACATGAACGCGTTCATTGAGAGAGACGGGACGCTTGAGACCGAGGTGAGGTAGAGGGAGACGAGTTTATAGCAAGCTACGAACGCAGCAGCCCCTATCGTCGTGCATACTGGAAGGTTGACCGATGCGAGCGCAGTGCACCCTTGGAACACACCGTTGCCAATCGTCGTGCAGGCCGGGAGGCTGACCGACGTGAGAGAGGCACAGTTTTGGAATGCACCGTCGCCAATCGTCGTGCAGGCCGGGAGGCTGACCGACGTGAGCGCAGTGTTAGCGAACGTACCGGCTTTGACCGTCGTACACACGGGAAGGCTGACTGAACTGAGTGAGGAACAAAAGCAGAACGCAGCGCCTCCTAGCGTCTCGCAGACCGGGAGGCTTACCGACGTGAGGGCAGTTCTAGCGAACGCATTGTCTCCTATCGTTGTGCATACAGGGAGGCTAACTGACGTGAGGTGGGAGCAACTTTGGAACGCAGTAACCCCTATCGTCGTGCACGCGGGAAGGCTGACGGATGTAAGTGCTGAGCACTCTTGGAATGCGTAGTCGCCCACAACGACGCACGTCGAAAGATCGACCGTCGTTATGACGCTGTTATTCTTGAATGCGCTGGTCGGAACTACCGTTGCGATGGGGATGTTGACGCCCCCAAGCTGCTCTGTCGGCAACGCCTTCCGAAACTCCCCATTCACGTATTCCATCACGTCACGCGTTTGCTGGAAGTAGCCATTGGTGGCAGAGACCATCACCCCAAGGGGGATGTACATGAAGCCGTCAGCACTGGTGGGTTTCACGGTGGTGAGGAACGGTGCCGATGCCACGGTGAACGTGTTGCCAGAAAGCTTTCCCTTGAGGTACAGCATCTTGTTCGCGGTACCGCTTGTGATCGTTCCGGTGGTACTGTAGCTGACGTTGTTCACCGAGACGTAGTTGTTGTTTCTGGTGCCTGATGTGGCACCCTTCTTAATCGTTGTCCCGGCCCACAGCAGCGGATAGGCGATATCGAACGAGACCCCAGACGCAAGGTCGCGGTATCCGGACTCGGTACCGCAGATGAGATGATTCGAAGTGATGTTCTCGGCGGCGGCGATGTTCTGGTCGTACTTGACGCGGTTCATTGTGTCGGAGTTATAGTCGAACGTCTTCCAGTACGTGCCGTCATACGTGAGGAAGATCACGCTGTTCACGGCGAAGTGCGTGGTTACGTTTGAGTTGTTGATACGAACGCTCTTTGCGCCAGTTGTTCCACCACCAGACAGCGTGAGATTAAGCGTCGCAGCCGTGGACGTTCCTGACGAGGTCATGTAGAACGCGATGCACTTTCCGGTGTAGAGTGCGGAGTCAGTGGTAGTTCCCGTCCATACGTTCGTGGCGGTGGTGCCGTGGGTTCCGACGATGTACTCGATGCCACGCTTATTCCACTGCTCCCTCTCGGCAGCGGTGATGTGGACGGTGGTGTTACCCGTGTGGGAGGTGAGGTCTGACGCAGCGGCTCTACTAGTGTCTGTAGGATGGACATGGTCCTCGCGAGCATACTTCGCACTGGTACCCACTGCTGCTGTTCCGTCGACCTTGGGAGCCGTCGAAGCTGCGGTGTACGTGGTGTCCTGTGCCGGGATTCCAAGCGCAGTGATGTCAGCCTTCGCAACCGCAGTCGCTGCGGTCACATGACCCTGCGCGTTCGTGGTTATCTTGTACAGGCCGCTTGAGAACGCGCTTCCCTTTGCGGCCGCATGGTCGTAGGCCGTCTTGCCACGGTCACCCCTGTATGCGGTGGCCGACGTCTCACCAAGTGCAAGTGACGGGGATATCTCGATGTACGCGCTGCCTGACCAGCGATATGTCTTGTTCGTCGTAAGGTCGACGTAGATCTTGCCGGATTCGCCAGTCGTAGGGAACGCAGACTGTGCGCTGTACTCAAGTACGTCATCCACATAGGACGGAAGCTGTGACGAAGGTACCTTGCCGTTCTCGTCAAGCTCTGCGACTCCTGATGCCGCACCCTTCAGGCTTGCGGCCATCCTCGTGGTGTCTGTCGGATGGACATGGTCTTCGCGTGCGTACTTGGTACTGGAACCAACCGCAGCCGTTCCGTCAACCTTGGGTGCCGTGGATGCAGCCGTGTACTTGG
>Ga0310694_10005822_pt1 | contig 11740 bp, 13 predicted proteins | sample 174DNAGHGhighgp2_FD_203884 | JGI IMG/M metagenome (GOLD analysis project Ga0310694, IMG submission 203884) | Sheep rumen microbial communities from Palmerston North, Manawatu-Wanganui, New Zealand - 1742 DNA GHGhigh gp2 (v2) (version 2) | ecosystem: Host-associated > Mammals > Digestive system...
TCCAGCACCACGCTGATATGGCAGGTGCGCTTGAGCATGGGGGAAGCGCTGCCGCGGCTGCGGGCTACGTAGCGCTTGAGGGTCGGGCCGGGATTGGCGTAGCACTCGGCGACATACAGGGTGCTGCGGTCCATATCCAGGTTGTTTTCCGCGTTGGCGATGGCGGAAGAAAGCACCTTCGCGATCACGGGGGAAGCAGCCTTGGGGGTAAACTGCAAAATGGCGAGCGCCTTTTCCACGTCCTTGCCGCGGATCAGGTCCAGCACGATCTTGGCCTTCCGGGAGGACAGGCGGATGTGCCTGGCGTGCGCCTGGGGACGCTTGTCGCGGCTTTCAGCCCGGGCAGCGCCCTTTTCACGGGTACGAGTAGCCATCTTTTTTCTCCTCTCCTTCCCTTACTTGCGGCCAGTGGCCTTTTCGCCCGCGTGGCCGCGGAACGTACGGGTGGGGGCGAATTCGCCCAGCTTGTGGCCCACCATGTCCTCGGTGATGTACACCGGCACATGCTTGCGGCCATCGTGCACCGCGATGGTGTGGCCGACAAATTCGGGGAAGATGGTGGAGGCGCGGCTCCAGGTCTTGAGGACCTGCTTGGCGCCGGTCTTGTTCATATCGACAATTCGCTTATACAGCGCTTCCTGTACAAACGGGCCTTTCTTTACGGAACGGCTCATGGGGTTTCCTCCTTCCTATCCGCGCCTTACTTCTTGCTGGCACGCTTCACGATCAGGTTGTTGGAATACTTCTTGTGCTTGCGGGTCTTCAGGCCCAGAGCGGGCTTGCCCCACGGAGTCACAGGAGCGGGCATACCAACGGGGCTCTTGCCTTCGCCGCCGCCATGGGGATGGTCGCAGGGATTCATCACCACGCCGCGGACGGTGGGCCGGATGCCCAGATGACGGGTGCGGCCCGCCTTGCCGATGCGCACGTTGCTGTGGTCGGTGTTGCCCACGGTGCCGATGGTGGCCATGGCCTTCATGGGGATCTTGCGGAATTCGCCGGAGGGCATACGCACCTGGGCGTAATCCTCTTCCTTGCCCATCAGCTGGGCATAGGCGCCGGCGGAGCGGACCAGCTGGCCGCCGCGGCCGGGCTTGATCTCGATGTTGTGGATCAGGGTACCGACGGGGATGTTGGCCAGGGGCAGGGCGTTGCCGGGCTTGATGTCGGCGTTCTCGCCGGACACCACGGTGTCGCCCACCTTCAGGTCCAGAGGAGCCAGGATGTAGCGCTTTTCGCCGTCGGCATACTGCAGCAGGGCGATGAAGGCGCTGCGGTTGGGATCGTATTCGATGGCGGCCACCTTGGCGGGCACGTCTTTCTTATCCCGTTTGAAGTCGATGATGCGGTACTTGCGCTTGTTGCCGCCGCCCTGGTGGCGAACGGTGATCTTGCCCTGCTTGTTGCGGCCGGCGTTCTTCTTGATGATTTCCGTCAGGCTCTTTTCAGGGGTCTTCTTGGTGATTTCTTCGAACGTCAGCACCGACATGAGGCGGCGGGCGGACGAAGTCGGCTTATAAACTCGAATGGCCATTGTTGCTTCTCCTCCCTTACACCATGCCCTCGAAGAATTCGATGGGCTTGGAATCTTCCGTCAGAACGACGTAGGCCTTTTTCACTTCAGGGGTGCGGCCGGCGTGGACGCCCTGGCGCTTGATCTTGCCCAGGGTGCGCAGGGTGTTCACCCGCGCTACTTTAATGGAAGGAAATACTGCTTCCAGCGCCTTTTTGATTTCGACCTTGTTGGCGTCGATCGCCACTTCGAATACGTAGCGCTTATCGGCGATCCCGTCGTAGCCCTTTTCAGTCAGGACGGGGCGCAGGATGATGTCATGAGGGTTCTTCATGCGTACACCTCCTGAATGTTCTCCATGGCCGCCTTCAGCACGATGATCTTTTCGGCGTTGAGCAGGTCATACACATTGATGGTGTTCACGTAGGCGTCCTTCACGGTGGGGATGTTCTTGCTGGCGCGGATGACGCTTTCATCCTTGCCGGCCAGGACCAGCAGGCTCTTTTTGTCAGCGCCCAGGTTCTTGAGCACTTCGGCCATCAGCTTGGTCTTGGCATCCTTCAGGGTGATCTGATCCACCACGATGATGCTGCCTTCATTGTACTTGCTGGTCAGGGCGCTCTTCATGGCCAAACGGCGGACCTTCTTGGGCACCTTGATTACATAATCCCGGGGCTGGGGCGCGAAGACCACGCCGCCGTGACGGAACTGGGGAGCCCGGTTGCCATGATGGCGGGCGTTGCCGGTGCCCTTCTGGCGGTAGATCTTCCGGCCGCCGCCGCGGACCATCCCGCGGGTCAGGGCGCTCTGGGTGCCCTGGCGCTGAGCGGCCAAAATGGAGCGGACGACCAAATGCATGGCGGGGACGTTCACGGGAGCGGCGAAGATTTCTTCGCTCAGTTCCATGCTGCCCACTTTCTTGCCCTGCATGTCGACGACATCGATATTAGGCATAATTGTGTTCCTCCTTCATCAGGCCTTGCAGGTATTGCGGATGAGCAGCAGGCCTTCCTTGGGGCCGGGCACAGCGCCGCGGACCAGCAGCAGGCTCCTCTCGGCATCCACCTGGACGATGTTCAGGTTCTGGATGGTGACCCTCTCCACGCCGTAGTGGCCGGCCATGTGCTTGTTCTTGAACACACGGGAGGGATCGGAGTTGGCGCTCATGGAACCCACGCCGCGATGATACTTGGAGCCGTGGGCCATGGGGCCGGTGTGCTGATTCCAGCGGTAGATGGGGCCGGTGTAGCCGCGGCCCTTGGTGATGCCGGTAATGTCCACGCTCTCGCCGGCTTCGAAGATGTCGGCCTTGATTTCCTGGCCTACTTCGAAGGCAGCGCAGTCGTCCAGGCGGAATTCGCGCAGCGCCCGCATGGGAGCGACGCCCGCTTTCTTGAAGTGACCGGCGTCGGGCTTGTTGACCAGTTTCTTTACCCGGTTCTCGGGCACCTTGTCAAAGCCCAGCTGAACGGCCTCGTAGCCGTCCTTTTCCATGGTTTTCTTCTGCACCACCGTGCAGGGACCCGCCTGAATGACCGTCACGGGAACCAGACGGCCGTCGGGCAGGAAAATCTGGGTCATGCCCAGCTTTTTGCCAACGATTGCCTTTTTCATGATGATTGCCCTCCTGCCTTACAGCTTGATTTCGATCTCGACGCCGGCCGGCAAGTCGAGCTTCATCATGGCGTCCACGGTACGGGGATTGGGGTTGTGCACGTCGATGAGGCGCTTGTGGGTGCGGCGCTCAAACTGCTCGCGGCTGTCCTTATACTTGTGGGGAGCGCGGAGGATCGTAACGATCTCCTTTTCGGTGGGCAGCGGGATCGGGCCGGAAACCCGGGCGCCCGTGCGCTTGGCGGTTTCCACAATGCGCTCGGCGGACTGGTCGATCAGGTTGTGCTCGTACGCCTTGAGCTTGATGCGGATTTTCTGGCTGGCCATGGTTTTTCCTCCTTGATTTCGTACTCTTGGCTGTCACGGGGGGAGCCCTCTTGCCCCGGGTGCGCGCTTCGCAGGATCACGCCCGCCGGGAGAGGCCCGTCGCCTTTGCGGCTTTGCCGCGTTTCGAGTCCGTTCGTCGGGGTCGTGCCCCGGCTGGTCCACGATAATTACCCGTTCTGGCCGGAACGGCAACTTACCGCTTCATCCCATAAACAGACAACAGTCATATTATAAAGCATGATCCTGATAATTGCAAGCTTTTTTCAGGCCTGTTTTCAACTTTTTTTCATCTTTTTTTCTGTTTTGAAGTCCCGCAGGTCCGGTTTTACCGGCATTTCTCGTTTTTTTCATGTATACTTTTCCGGGCGTATCACGCTGCGCTGCCGGCGCGTATTTTTCCTCTCTCCGGCCGGCCCGTTTATCCGCTGGTTTCCGCTTTTCCATGCCCTGCCACTATCCCTTGGGGCATCCCATTCCCGGAAAATACAAGATGTGCTCTCATCCCGCATCCTGTCTTGCCACCCGGCGGAAACTGTGCTATAATTCTGGCAGCAAGGGATCATATTCAACAGAAAAAGGAGCATGCCGATATGAGAAGAGACGTTTTCCACTTTTATCCCCGGCCGGTAAAGCTTGTTTACGACGCCTATCAGCAGGCTGCCAACGAACGTTTCGGCAAAAACTGCCGCACGGAGCCCTACCATACCCTTTCCTTCGGGCTGAATTATTCCTTCCGCTATAACATGAACGGCGGCGCGTGCAACGTGCACCTGATCCCTTATCAGAATGGCACGGCGGTAAACATACGCTACACCATCGTGCAGTTGGCCGGCGCCCGCTACGGCGCCCACGACCGGGACCTGACCGGATATGTAGAAAAGCTGCTGGGAGCCCCGGCGCAATCCCTGCAAATTTCCGCGGACGTGTTCCTGCTGCCTCAGAACCAGCTGACCCCCGGCATGCCGGCGCCGCAGCCCGGCGCAGCGGCGGCCGTATCCGCCCCCGCGCCCGCCCCGGCTCCCGCACAGTCCTATGCGGTCAGCTATCCCGCGCCTGCGCCCGTCCCGGCTTCCGCCCCATCCTATGAAGTCAGCGATCCCGCGCCCGCCCCGGCTCCCGTTCAGCCGGATACTGCCGCGGAGACCGCCCCGCAGCAGCCCGCCTATAAACCCACCCTTACCCTGGAACCCACCATCCGCACCGCCCGCTTTTGCAGCCAATGCGGCAGCCGACTGATTTCCGGAGCCAGATTCTGCGATCAGTGCGGCGCAAGGATTCCGCAATAACCCGCCCGCATCAAAAGCCCCCGCTTCTCAAATGAAAGCGGGGGACTCAGAGCATCGACAAAGTTGATAGCGGATGAAAGTCGAAAGGGCTGCGGCCCTTTCGAGCTATCCCGGGGTTTTTCGACAGTCAAAGCCCCCGCTTCTCAAATGAGAGCGGGGGCTTTGCCATAGATGGATCAGCTTTTCATCGCATCCATTTTTTGCAGCAGTTCCTCAATATTATCCGCCACCTGGAGCCGGTCCAGATCGGCCTGGGGCATCAGGCGATCCTGTACCGCCCGGCGCAGCTGCAAAAGGAACCCATCGAAATATCCGTCCACATTCAAAAGGCCCACGGCCTTGTCCGTTACGCCGATCTGGTTCAGGCACAGCACTTCCGTCACCTCGTCCAGCGTGCCCAAGCCGCCGGGCAGGGCGATGCAGCCCTCGCCCAGGTCGATCAGCTTCACCTTGCGGGTCTGCATATCGCTCTCCACCATGTATTCGTCCGTTTCCATTTTGTAGGGAATATCCCGGAACAATTCCACGTTCACCGCGATCACATAGCCGCCCGCGTTCCTGGCGCCCCGGGCCACCCGGCCCATCAGGCCCATGCTGCTGCTGCCGTAAATCAGCTTCCGGCCCTGACTGGCGATCACCCGGCCCGCTTCCTCCGCCGCCAGGGCATATTTCTCCGGCGCGTCCAGAGACGAACCGCAAAACACCGTGATGGATTTCAGCATCCTTTGTCCTTCTTTCCCGCCGGCCTGCCCAGGCAGGCGCATTTTTTCTTTCTTATTAAATCATGTTCGCCGCCGCTTGTCAACGGTCCCGCTTCCTGCGAAGCCGCCAAGGAAACGGAAGCCGCGAAAGCCCTTGAAAATTCATAAACCGTTCATACCCGTGCCATTTCACAGCCGCTTTTTTCCCGTATCCTTTTTTTGTCAATCCAAGATGAACGGAGGGCAAATGCATGGCCAGAACGGCTGCCAAATCCAACAAAAAGCGGCATCCCATCCGGAGGATCGTGCTGACGGTATTGGTTCTGCTGGTATTAGCCGTAGCAGGGCTGACGGTATACGACAAGCTGAAGCAGGAATACACCGTAACCTACGACGGCTACACCGCCACGGTGGGCACCATATCCAATTCCCTGTCCTTTTCGGGGTCGCTGCAATTGATCGACAGCAAGACCTATTCCGCCGCCTCCGCCACCACGGTGCGGGAGGTTTACGTAACGGAAGGGCAGACGGTCAAGGAAGGCGACCGGCTGATTACCCTGCTCAACGGCAAAACCTACACCGCCGATTTTGACGGACGGGTGAACGTGGTGAATTACGCCGCGGGGGACAGCGTGAGCGCCGGCAGCGAATTGGTGCAGATCGCCGATTTCACCCACATGAAGGTATCCATCCGGGTGGACGAATACGACATTTCCTCGGTGAGCGTGGGGGAAGCCTGCCGCATCACCACCACGGCCACGGACCGGGTGTTTGATTCCACCATCGCCTCCATCAACTACATTTCCTCCTCCACGGGGTCCGTGGCGTACTACACCGCCACGGCTTATGTGGACGTGGACGCCGGCATTTACCCCGGCATGCAGGTGACGGTGACGGTGCCCCAGGAAGAAGCCAACAACGTGGTGATCCTGAAAATGGACGCGCTGAGCTTTGACGAAACCAACCGGGCCTATGTGTACCAGATGGACGAGAGCGGCAAGATGGAGCGCGCTTACGTGGAAACCGGCGTGAGCAACGGCAATTACGTGGAAATCAAATCCGGCCTGAAGGCCGAGGACACGGTGTACGTGGAATCCAAGACCGCGGAGGCCACCAGCACCATCGCGTCCCTGTTCTCGGGCATGTTCGGCAGCCAGCAGGTGAACAACCGCAACACCTTCCGCAACAACACCAACAACGGCACCAACACCCGGAACAATAACAGCCAGGGTGCGCCGGGCGGCAATTTCGCCCCGGGCAGCGGACGGTGATCGCCATGGGGGAGCGCACGTTTTTCCTGATGGAAAAAATCAATAAGTTTTACCCCATGGGCGATGAGCAGGCCCACATTCTCAAGGACATCGACCTGCGATTGGAGCAGGGAGAATACCTGTCTGTGCTGGGCCCCTCCGGCAGCGGCAAATCCACCCTGATGAACATCATCGGCTGCCTGGACAGCGCCACCTCCGGCCGTTACATCCTGCGGGATCAGGAGATCGACAGCCTGACGGAAAAGGAAAAGGCGGCCATCCGCAGCCGGGAGATCGGCTTTGTATTCCAGAATTCCCAGCTTCTGCCCCGGCTCACAGCGCAGAAAAACGTGGAATTGCCCCTGATCTACGCCGGCGTACCGCCCAAGGAAAGGAAAAAGCGGGCGGAGGACATGCTCAGGCGGGTGGGCCTGGAGGACAGGATGCAGCATTTTCCCAACCAGCTTTCCGGCGGCCAGCAGCAGCGCGTGGCCATCGCCAGGGCGCTGGTGGGGCATCCCTCCATTCTGCTGGCCGACGAGCCCACCGGCGCTTTGGATCAAAAAACCGGCCGCCAGGTGATGGCGCTGTTCCGGGAATTGAACGACGAAGGGCACACCATCATCATGATTACCCACGACATGAACATCGCGCGCAACGCCCGCCGGGTGGTGCACATCATCGACGGAGAATTGACCGAGGGCGAACCCCGGCAGCAGGAAGCGCCGGAAGGAGGCGAAGACGCCCATGCTTAAAAAGATCCGGGGCGTGATGGTGATGCTCAAGGAATGCTTCGCCATGAGCCTGCGCAACATCCTGAGCAACCGGGTGCGCTCCTTCCTGACGGTGCTGGGCATCCTGATCGGCGTTACCGCGGTCATCGCGCTCATCACCACCGTTTCTGGCTTTTCCGGCACCCTGTCCTCTTCCTTCCTCAACATGGGCGCGGGCACGCTGACCGTGTCCGTCACCGGCAGCGACCTGAAAAGCGGCCTGACGGCGGAGGACCTGAAAACCCTGGCGGAGGAAATCGACGCGGTGGAGGGCGTGACCCCCACCGTCAGCTTCCGCACCCGGGTGGCCCGCAGCGGCGAATACAAAACCAACGTGACCGTTTCCGGCAAAAACGCCTATTTTTTCTACCGCAACGCCGATACCGTGGCAAGAGGCCGGCAGCTGAACGTGGTAGACGAGGACAACATGAGCCCCGTGTGCCTCATCAGCCAGGACATGGTGGACGCCTTCTTTTTCGGCGTGGACCCCGTGGGCGACACGCTGCACATCGGCGGCATCCCCTTCCTGGTGGTGGGCCTGCTTTCCGATTCCTCCTCGGAATCCCTGGTGCAGCTTTTGAGCGGCAGCGCCGATATTTACATTCCCTACACCACCGCCCTGAAAATGAACAACGCCAACGTGGTCACCTCCTGCACCGTGTACTTAAAGGACGGCGCCGATTCCGAGCAGGCCAGCAGCCTGCTGGAGGAAAAGCTGGACGCCCTGTTCAGCTTTGAGGAGGACTGCTTCACCGTGACCACCATGAGCAGCATCGAGGATACCATGAATTCCATGATGTCCATGGTGGGCACCCTGCTGGCCAGCATCGCCTCCATCGCGCTGGTGGTGGGCGGCATCGGCATCATGAACATGATGCTCACCACCGTCACCGAGCGCACGGTGGAAATCGGCCTGAAGAAGGCCCTGGGGGCCATCCCCTGGCAGATCCAGATCCAATTCCTGATCGAATCCTTCCTTTTGTCCATGATCGGCGGCATCATCGGGGTGGTGCTGGGCCTGGGGCTCAGCTTCGCCCTGTGCCAGGTGATGGGCATGACCTTCACCCTCTCCACCGGCGCCATCATCCTGGGCGTGTCCTTTTCTGCGGCGGTGGGCATCATTTTCGGCTGGGCCCCGGCCCGAAAGGCCAGCCGCCTGAACCCCATCGACGCCCTCAGGGCCGCGTAACCGCCCGAATCCGACGTGCATCCAACGCAATAAAAGGAGGTATCCCCATGAAAAAATCCGCCGCCATGCTCCTGTGCCTGATCCTGTGCTTATCCGCTCTTTCCGCCCTGGCCGACGCCGCCACCGTCACCGGCAAGGTGGTGGCCGATACCAGCGTTTCCATCGCCGCGCCCATCGGCGGCACGGTGGACCAGGTAGCCGTGTCCGCCGGCATGCATATAAACTCCGGCGACGTGATCGCCTCCCTGTCGCCCACCGTCGTCTGCGCCCAGGAGGACGGCGTGGTGCGCCTCTTCGGCCAGCCCGGCGACGACACCGAGGCCGTGACCGCCCGCTACGGCGCGGTGGCCTACGTGGAGCCCGCCTGCTCCCACACCATTTCCGCCTCCACCAAGTACGCCTACGACGCCGAAAGCAACCGCCTCATCCATCCCGGCGAAAAGGTGTACCTGCGCTCCTACAGCGACACGAAAATCGTGGGCGAAGGCCTGGTGACCATGGTTTCCGGCACCAGCTTCACCGTGGAAATCACCTCCGGCGTATTTTCCACCGGCGAATCGGTGAACGTGTTCCGGGAAAACACCTACCTGTCTGTCACCCGCATCGGCCGGGGCTCGGTGTCCCACGCCGACCCCAAGGCCTATGCCGGCAGCGGCAGCATTGTGCGCTTCCTTGTGCAGGACGGCGGCGCCGTGAAAAAGGGCGATCCCCTCTTTGAAACCCTCTCCGGTCAGTTTGACCGCTTTGAAATGACGGGCAGCGACATTGCCTCCTCCGTCAGCGGCATCGTGAAGGCCGTCAGCGTGACCCCCGGCAGCACGGTGGAAAAGGGCGCTTCCGCCGCCGAAATCTACCCTGACGACGCGCTGCGGGTGGAGGTATCCGTTTCCGAAACCAACCTGCGCTATCTGCCGGTGGGCAGCAAGGTGACGGTGGAATTCCCTTACCTGGATGAAAGCATCGTCACGGTGCAGGGCACGGTGGAAAGGGTGTCCTTCCTGGCCGACGGCGCCAACCCCGACGCGACCGACGAGAGCGCCGCCTCCGACGAATCATACTATCTGGCCTACATTGCCATTGAACCCACCCAGGGCGTGCGCATCGGCATGAGCGCGGTGGTCACCTCCGCACCCGACGCCGCCGACGCTCTGGAATGACATTTTCCCGTTGCCATCCCGTCCGTATTCCTGTATAATAACAGCGCGGCATTGTCTGCCGCGCTGATTTTGATGAAGAGGTTGAGCCAATGAAGAAAGCCTGCGCTCTGCTGTGCCTGCTCCTTTTACTGTCCGCGTCCGTTGGAACGTGCGCTGAGGACGTTTTCCCGGCCGCAACCGATGCGCCCATCCTGGCGGAAGAGGAAACGCCCGCCAAAGAAAGCGCCGCGCCCTCGCCTTTTCTGGCTCCCGGGGAAGCGCCCATCATCACCGAAAACAGCTACGTCAGCGAAAACATCGCCATCACCATCACCGCCCGGCGGCTGGAAATTCCCGTCAACGCCAAGGTGACCCAGAAAAGCGACGTATACATCGCCGATATTTGGGTAAAAAGCCTGGAATCCTTCTGCCGCTTTTTCCCCGGCAAAAAATGGCGCACCACCACCCAATCCATCCAGAAGCTCAGCGAAAGCAGCCAGGCCATCCTGGCCATGAGCGGCGACAGCGCCAATAACCTGAACAAGGGCTGGGTGATCTTTAACGGCGAGATCCTGCGGGACGGCACCAAGAGCGTCAACCGCACAAGGGACCTGGGCATCCTCTACCGCACCGGCGAGCTCGTGACCATATCCGCCAAGGAATTTGACAGCCAGAAAATCAAGGAAGAGGCCGAAAACGGCGAAATCTGGCAGCTGTTCCTCTTCGGCCCCATGCTGCTGGATGAAGAAGGCCATGCCATGACCAAGTTCAATTCTACCGTGGGCCCCGTGAATCCCCGCTCCGTGATCGGTTATTACGAGCCCGGCCACTACTGCTTCGTGCAGGTGGACGGACGGCAGACCAAGAGCAAGCTGGAGCCCGGCAAGAAAAACAAGGGCCTCACCCTCAAAAACCTCTCTATCCTGATGGAGGAGCTTGGCTGCAAAGCCGCCTATAACCTGGACGGCGGCAAAACCTCCCAGCTCTTTTTCAACGGCCAGACCATCTCCACCCCCCAGGGCGGCGGAAGAAAGCTGGGCGACATCGTATTGGTAAAAGAGCCCTGACACTTCGCTCGCCTGCCGGGAGCAGGAGCCCCTCTCCTGCAGTCATCCTGCATGATGCCATATTGTTTAGCTGCATTCGAAGATAAGAAAACCGCCGCGCTGCTATTCCGTAAACATTTCCCAAATCAAACCCTGCTGATACACGTTGATTTCAGCAGGGTTTTACTTGGCCTTATTTTGCCCCCCATCTGACCCCCCAAAACAGCGCGAAACTGCACGATTTTACACGATTTGCACAAATGAACGGCAAATAAAAACCGCTGAAATCCTGGAATTTCAACGGTTTCTCTGGCGCCTCAAGAAGGACTCGAACCTACAACCCTTCGGTTAACAGCCGAATGCTCTGCCATTGAGCTATTGAGGCATTTGGGTGGTAAAACCACCCTATTGGAATCCGGCGGCGACCTACTCTCCCGGGCCGTGTCCAGCCAAGTACCATCGGCGCTGAAGGGCTTAACTTCTGTGTTCGGGATGGGAACAGGTGGAACCCCTTCGCCATTGCCACCGGAAACTGTTGCATTTTTAATGGGGCTGGAGTTCGGTTCACATTGCCTGCTTTCGCTGCGCTTGCTCACTCATTCGGTCTTGCCCAAGGTACCTGCTTTGTTTCTCCGTGGGAAGTTTCTCTCTCCCCGGAATGAACCGTCGCCCTGCGGCTGTCTTTCATTCCTGCCCTCCGGGCTGCTCGCCCTTCCGGCTGCGCTCCCCGCGCATCAAGTCTAATGCGTGCTGCCCTTTCGCTCCGCTGCTTCCGCAGCGCCTACTCGGGTCCGCTGTCACACCTTGACAACCGCACATGAAGAATCTCTTCCGAAGTCAGTTAACCGTTCGTCTCAGGTTTTCTTTGAAATCAAGCCCTCGACCTATTAGTATCGTCAAGCTCC
>Ga0310694_10005824_pt1 | contig 11739 bp, 7 predicted proteins | sample 174DNAGHGhighgp2_FD_203884 | JGI IMG/M metagenome (GOLD analysis project Ga0310694, IMG submission 203884) | Sheep rumen microbial communities from Palmerston North, Manawatu-Wanganui, New Zealand - 1742 DNA GHGhigh gp2 (v2) (version 2) | ecosystem: Host-associated > Mammals > Digestive system >...
TAGTCGTCACGCTCTCTGGAACGGTGAAGCCCACGAGCGAGGAACATTTGGAGAAGAAGTAGTCGGGGATTCTCTCCATCCCGCAGGGGATGCTGACTTCTTCGAGCGAGGCACAGTCGTAGAAGACGCCATCGCCATAATGGAGCACGCTGGAAGGCAGTGTGACCGACCTCAATGCCGAGCATCCACCGAAGACATTGTTGCCGATGCGGGTCACACCTTCCGTGATGGCAAGGCGCTCGAGCGACTCGCAGTTGCGGAATGCGCGGTCGTCGATGACCCTTATGCTGGAAGGCAGGGAGACGGAGGCAAGCGACGTGCAGTTCCTGAAGGCATTGACCCCTATGCGCTCCACTCCCTCGGGGATGGTCACGACCGACAGCGACGTGCAGCCAGAAAAGGCTTTGTCGCCGATGGTCGTCACGCGGTATGTCGCTCCGTCGTGGGTGACAACATCGGGAATGTTAACCTCCCCGAAATATCTCTCACCTGAGTCTCCTGCATAGGTCAGCTCCACGGCGGGGGAATCGTCTGTACCCAATATGTTGAAATAAAGACCGTCCTCCTCGAAGTCGTATGACATGGATGGCAGGGGAAGGAACAAACATGACAGGAGAAAGGCCGTGAAATGTTTCGTGCGGGAATGGCCATGAGCCATGCCATTGAAGTAATGTGGTATGTTGTTCATCGTCTTCTGGATTTGGTTTAGGGCTCAAAGTTAGGAAAAATAGTGCCACACTCCAAAAAATTCGATTACACATTTTACACAAAATCACAACTATATGAAATCCAGCGATATGCAACGACTAAGATGACGTCAGGTTGATGATTTTCTCATCAAAATCCCTTGCCCCCTTGTCGCCGTGGAACATCTTCTTGTTCAACCTTGCACGGAGGTTGGTGATGTTCTGGGGTGTCATGCTCATCAGGATGGCTATCTCTGATGGACGAAATCCGACCTTGATGAGGACGCACAAGTCGGTCTCATATCTCTGAAGTTCATAATCGGTGTTGCCCAATGTCTGGATGAAAGAAGGAAGGTGCTTGACGGCGGCAACCCTCAACTCGCCCATCCTTTCAAGGCCTGTCCTTATTGATTTTATCCACCACTTCACGGGTGACGAACATGGCAAAGTTGCTCTTGACATTATAAAAAATAAAGCCGTCCAAAGCGGTGCTGAAGATGTTCAACTGTTTCATTCTTCCATGATAGAGCTGGAAATTACACACATCCGTAGGTGTGATGTATGGATTGTCCTTCAGGTGGGAATGCATGGCCATCTCCCCATCATTGGGGGTGGCGATCAGTGAGTGGTGATACCGGCGGAATGCTGTCGGATTGCCATCATTGTCGAAATCCACACTGAAGTCATTGCCGAAAGGGATGATCCCGGAACGTTCCACGCCTTGGAGCATGTACATTCGAGTGGTGTTTTCATCTATGCGGACGAAATCAAAATTTGGCCGTCCATAATCAGGGTCGTAACGCAGGCTGTCGCCATAGAGGTCCAAGGCGCTCTCCAACATCTTTTTCTTCTTGTCTATTACCGATTGTTCCATTTCGGTGATGGGACGCTTGTCATATGAAATGACTTGTTCCTCACTTTTTACGTCATACCGCAGGTCTAAGATGATATTCTTCTGTTCCTTGTCCAAGAACAACACTCTCCATATGTTGTTGGTTGGTTGCCATATGGCACTTCCACCGATGTCATCGATACTGTAATGCGCAAACAAGGAGTCAGTAGAAACCCAATTTACACGTTCGGCAATGTACAGGTTGTAACCTTCGACGCAGATGCTGTCAAGTGCAGCCTGGATCAGTTCTTCTTTTGGCCGCTTGACCTTTTTCGAGGGTATCAGTTTGTGCACTGAGCAAGAAGCCAGGCAGATGGTCATGGCTACGACTATTGCCATAGCCATGAGACGATGTATGGATGTCTTTTTCATATGACCATGGGGAATGTTTTCATATGGCAAGAGTCTGCAACGTTTTCTTGCCGTTTCTGACGACCACGCCACGGGTGTTGCCTGAGGTGCGCATGCCGTTGATGCTGTAGGCCGGACTGTCGCTCCCCTCCGCTTCCACGGAGACGATTCCGGTCGCCTCCTGCGGAGCGAGTCCCTCACAGAAGGTGTCGGCCAACATCACGTCGCAGACCTTCACGTCTCCACCGCCTGCGATGTCGAGATGGAGCAGCGCGTCGCCCCCTGCAAGCGGTTCACCAGAGAGGGAATAGACAATGATGCGATGGAGACCGCCGCCAAGGCCGCAGGTCTCCACTTGGTGGCTGCCGCCTTTGCACAGGGAGGCACGAGTGAGCGAAGCCCCCTGGGGCAGTTCCACCGTCATCTCCATGGCCGTGTAGCGGGAGGCGTTGTCAAGACACAGGTCGACCCCGCCGGGGACGGGGACGGCCGTGACGCAGTCGGATGTCACATGGGCGGGGGCGATGTTCGGGATGTGGTGCAACACGAGGTCCACGATGCCCATCACGTCGGAGATGTTGATGGTGTTGTCGCCGTTCACGTCGGCGTTCTCGGCATGGAAGTCTTTCACCCTCTTGCCGAGGATTTCGCTCACCGTCATCATCACGTCCACCACGTTCACGTCGCCGTCATGGTTGACATCGCCCAACGGGTTGCCGGAGATGGTGATGGGGAAGGTCGTGGGTGCCACTTTCAGCACCTCGTAGTCGAGGTTGGAAAGGATGATGTTGTCCACCGCGCCCTGGAGTTCGCCCACCGACAACACCTCGTCCGCCTCCAGGGTGAGGGTGACGACGGAGCCGGAAGCGCCATCGATGGCCTTGTCGTTGTCCAGGAAGAACGCCACCAAGGTGTAAAGACGCTCCCGGTTCTCCACGACTTGCACCTTCATACCGTTGCAGCGGTCCGCCAACGTGCAGGCGTAGCCTTCGCCGTCCTCGGCGAGGGTGACGCCTTGGGGAAGCGTGATGTCGAACTGGAAGGCGCTGACCTTCTCGTCGCCGTTGTCAAGGTTCAGCGACAACCTCGAGCTGCCGCCGGGGGTCAGCATCTGTGCTTGCGCCGTGAGGGTGCAGGAGCTGAACCCGGGGACGGCATTCGCCTTCTTGACCAAGAATTTGAAGTCGTCGAAGTAGTAGTTGTTGGCTTCTTCCAATACGGCAAGGTTGAAGGCTATGGTGTGCATCCCTCCCCAGGCTTGCTCTTCGGTGATGGTGCCGGTCCTTTCAATGGCCGACCATTGTTCCGTGAAGGGGATTTCGCCCAGCATGTCCCAGTGGTTGTACACAAACGGCTTGTTGAAGGCCTGGGTTAAGCCTACGGCGGGCTTGTCGGCACGCACCCTGAAGGAGATGGAGTATTTGTCGCCCGGTTCCAGGTTCTCTGATATGGTGAGGAAGAACTGGGTGTCAAAGGTTTCGAGGAATTCCTCAACAGTTTTGTTTCTCGAACTCACCACGATGCACCTGTTTGCGGCATCTGTCGGGTCTGCGACGAGCCGGGCGGGGCCGTCGCGTCTTTCACCATCGACCCACTCCACGGCATAGAAGCAGGACACGTCGTCCCCCTCGCAGTTGCCGTTGACCACCTGGTCTACATATCCCTGTGCATGTGCGCCTGCCGACAGCAACACGGCAGCGAGCAAAAGGTAAATCTTCTTTTTCATATGATATTCATTTAAAGGTTGGTATCATCGTGTTTGGTTGTGACAAAGTTATGAAAAATCTCGTTTTGTTCCAAATTATATGATTACACATTATTACACAAAATCATAAGACAAAGATTATCAGGGATATGCAAATGCTACAAAAAGGATGTTGAAACGATTTAAAAGATGTGATTCTCCAAATCGTTCACGCTCGGAAGACCTCAAACAAGCTTGGCTCTTCTCTCACTTAATCACGATTTTGAGCGTTGCTCCAAATCGTTCACGCTCGGAAGACCTCAAACAAGCTTGGGTCTTCTCTCACTTAATCACGATTTTTTTGCCGTTGGCGATGTAGATGCCGGGAGGCAGGGTGCTCATATTTGTGGCATTGTCTGCCACCTTGATGCCATAGAGGTTGTGAACACCTTGGTTGGAAGATTCAACAGACGATTCTTGAAGATTGATGCTGACGAGCGAAAGAGTTGGTTTGCCGATTTCCATCATCCGTCCTACGAAGAGGATGGTGTTTGTGGGACGGTGCTGGATGGTGAAATAGAAAGGACGGTCGATTACAAAGTCTGAAACATCAGGGAACTCCTCCTCACCACCTGGTGGAATCACCATGGCAGTGACAGCGGCAGCCTCGGTGCCTTGCTCATCGACTTTGATTTTCCCGCTTTGGAAGATATTGTCAACCCATAACGGCACGTTGCTGGCCTGGCTGAAGTCGGCATTCGGGGTGAAGGTTTCTTCCATCCCAAGTGATTTGAAAACCCCCACCAAATCGTAATTCCCTTCGATTTCAAATTTTGGCATATGCAGATTGATGGGTGTGGGTCCTAATTTGATATCCATGACAACCCACCAATCGTCGAAGGTGATCGGAGGAAAGCCCTGGGTCTCTTTCGGAAGGAAGATGGTCATCGAGAAATCCCCATTCCCATAAGGTATGGTGGCGCTGGAAAATTTGTCTGTTAAGACGCAGTGGCAATAAAATGCCTTTTGCATCATGTCCACATCCGTGGTGTTACCGTCGGGCAGATGGAATTTTTCCGTATGGGTATTGTAGGTTTCGAAAGGCGATGACCAATTGCCTTTGAAGTAGAGTGCGTTGGCGAGCAACACCGCAATATCGGGGTTGGGCATGTCGAGGATGGAAGGGATGAGCTGGTGGGTTTTCTCGCTCACCCATCCGTTGATGAAGTCAACACCCTCTTGCGTTCCGAAGTCGGCTTGGCCCACCTCGGCATCGTAGTAAGTTGTCAACTTCTCCTTGAAACTGTCGTACAAGGAGACATTGGGCTTGCTCCACACCCCGTTGGCCATCTCGCAGACTGGGTGGTCCGCCTCATAATGTTCTATCGCTGCTTCTTCTGTTCCCCAAAAGGCATAATCGTCATAACTGAATGGTGGCCGGTAGGTGAGCTGCTCTGCCAATTGCTGGTTATATGCATTCACTTGTTCGTTGATGTATCCACCGGTGCCCATGGCTTGTCGTATCTCTGCGAGGGTGTGGTTGGCAGCACCGTTCTGCACCATCGAGAGAGCCATCATAGCGGAAAGCGGTGAGAGGATGACATTCTTGCTTTCATCATCATTTATTAACTCAACCACCTTGTCGAACAAGGTGAAGGAGAACTTCTGGTAAATGGTTCCCAACGGTTCAGCATCATTCTGAGCCTTCGTGCCGGATGAAAGTGTCACCTCCTGGTCGTTGAGTTTCAGCACCGTGTGGCTGATGTTCTTGCGGTTGGGCCTTGTAGGACCAGGAGGAATCGAACCATCAGGGTCTTTTTCTGTCTCGTCCTCTAAAATGACCATATACATTGGTCCTCCAAGATGTCCCACCTTGAACACGATGTCGTTGTAGCAAGGCAGGATGTCGCCAGGTTCAATGACATCATGAAAATAACAGAGCGAATCGCCGTCAATCGTAACGGTGTGCAGCCCGACTTCCCAGGAGTCGAGATCTGTTTCGCTATATCGCAAACAAGTGCCAGCCTCGAAGGAACCGAAGTCGTAGAGCACATGTTCCTCGTCATCCGCATAAGGGAGGTTGAACCGAGCATACACCACTGTGTCGCCTCTCTCCGTGCGTATGTAGCCGATGATGCAAGTGTCAGGGTCTTCCGTGGTGACGCTTTTCAAGTTGATGTACCCCACCCCGTCGAAAGTCGTATGTCCTTCAAGGAAATAGCAACCTTCGGTGCCATCCTCATAGGTCACCCACCACTGCGTTCCCTCCTTCCATACGTCTTGCGCTGCGAGGGGCAAAGTGGCCAGGAATGCTAGTATGACAAGTATCTGTTTCATAATCCGTAGTGTGTTAAGTAGGTTTCCAATGTCTCGTTGACGAGGCTTTCGTCAAGTTTTCGTTTCATGCGTTGCTTCCTCACCGCCACCGAAGAGGAGGCGATGCCGTAGATGTTGGCAATCACGGGGTTGGGCACCCTCATGGCCACGAGGCAGCAGAAGCGCACGTCCTCGTCGCTCAGAGAGGGATGGTTCTTGCGCAGTTGCAGGGTGAAGCGTGGCAGCACAAGGTCGGTGTTCTCCTCTATCAACCGCCAGGATTTCTCGTTGAGGTCGATGTGCCCGTTGCTCGTGCGCTTGGCGTTGATGATGGGCAGCAGGATGGCATAGAGGTGTTCGTAATAGCGTTTCTGCAGGTCTTCGTTGAGCGCCCTTGTCTCCGCCTCGCTGCTCTGTGCGTCCTCTGCCAGGCGCAAGGCGTCGAGTTCGGCCTGGCGGGCGGTGACGGCCCTGCGGCGGAACACCATGACGGCGATGGCCGACACCGATGCCACCAGGGTGAGCAACGCAAGCAGCGACCATGTGCGGGCACGGCTCTTTTCCTTGAGCATCTGCTCGTTGGCGGCGGCCAACTTCATCTGTTCTTCGTGCTGCAGGCGATGGATGTTTGCCATTGATGCCGAAGCCTCCATTTGTGCCACGGAGTCGCTGAGTTCCATCAGCAGTCTGGCATCTTCCAACGCCTCGGTTGCTTTCCTTTGTTCCTTATGGATTTCCAACAACACTCGGAGCAGTTCGATTTGAGCATGGATGCTGTCGGTCTCCATATATCGCCTAGCCTTCTCTTCCGCCTCTCTTTCACGTCCTGTGTTGTTCAACATAAAGACTTCAGAGAGGTGGTACACCTCTTCCTTGGCGATGGGAGGAAAATCTTCACGGGCTTGTTGCAGGGCGGCTTCCAATGAGTCTGTTTCCTCGGTTTGCACGAACACCTGGCAGCGCATCAACTGGCATTTGGCACGCAAACGGGCCGAGTCGGCGGGGCTTACTTGACAGGCTTGCTCCAGATACTTCAAGGCTTGCCCGTCATCATTCTGGGCGTAACGTGAGACACCCAGTTCGAAAAGGGCCGTGGCGGACTTTCCGGCATCGCCCATCGCCTGTGCGGCATCCAATTTTCGAAGGAGACTCTTTTCCTGCAAGTCGAACAGGTTCTTCCTTTCATACGCCTGGGCCAAGGCATGGTACAACTTGTAACAGCTCTCCCGGTCCTTGCAACCGGGTGCGTAGTCGGCTGCCAGTAGCATCACGGCCAACGTGCTATCCTCATTCTGTTCATCCATGAGTTGCATGGCTGTGTCATACAGACGCTGCACGATGGCAGTGGAGTCGCCATCTGGTGGCATCCCCTGCCCCTGCCTCCCGCAGCCACTTGCCACGAGGATGAGCAAAGAGATCAATGATGACATGCATGCTAACCTTTTCATTTTGTATTAAAGAAAGAATGGTTGGTTTCTGGAAGACAAAGTTAGAATAAAAATCCCAAAAGAGCAACACCGTTGATGAAATGTATATCCCCAAAATCATTTAAAAGACATCCAACAAGCTTTTATTCAACGTTTTTCACTAAATGAAAATGTATATCAAAATGTCGCTGTTTTTCGACCTCTTCAACGTTTTCAACTTTACAGCTTCCCAATCTAAAGTTTAAGAAACGTTAAACAGGTTGGGCTTTCACTTTCTTTAATTGTATTTGGATATGAAAAACGGAGGTAAAACGTTTTATAATGGAAATCATAAAATAAGAGACTACAAAATGAAGAACAAGTATCCTAAGATTATGTTGTTGGGAATGATTGTCACACTCCTCTCAGCTTCTACTTGCTACCACTATCCCGACTATGAGGATGAAAGCCATCATTACAAAATCTATTTTGAGAATTGTTGGGATAAGCCTATCGTCGTATGGTCCGCAATAGATTGTAATTGGTATGACAATCCTTGTGTTATGTATGCTCCATATGAAACTTTGTGGAGTTATGACAACGAAGGGATCAGAATCACACCAGGAGAAGTCAATGGCGATTATATGAAACACGATGGTTTTTATGAAAGTTGCATCAAGGAAAGGGATTCCATATATATTGCCGTGTTTGATGCCGAGCGAACTGAAAAAGATGATTCTCTTCGGTTTGTAGTCAGTTATCTTCTGTCACTGGACGATCTTCATAAATTGGACTATCACCTCGCTTATCCTCCAACAGAGAAGATGAGAGATTTACACATGTGGCCGCCATACGATGAACTCATAAAGGACATGAATCCAAGTAAATGACTCAACATTTCTGATTTGTGAAGTGAATGTTTGGAGATAGGCACTTGCCTCAAGTGCCTATCTCCAAACATCGTGCAAAACCAACAGAAAGGCCGGCAGACCTATGCATCTAAGATTATCATCGTAAAGCCGGTACAAGAAGCCGATGGGGAATAGGGCACACAGGATAGATGCTCGGTGGTGGCATATCATACTGTTCGTTGTTCACTCAGAAATGTGTATGAAATAAAATGTGAAACAAGAATGACCTGCAACATCAAGAAGCGAAGCATCCAACCTCTTATCCTCTTCATCGCATGGGGGATGGCGATGGCGTCTTGCAGAAATGATGAATTGGAAGTGGAAACGGCATGCGAAAAGCCATGGGAGCCAATGTTGACGAGCGTTTCTTTCAAGGCATCCTCAAACCCCTGCCAGTTGGTCGAGGATGTCAGATGCGAGATCGTTGGCGACAGCATGGTGGAATGCCGCATCGACCATTTGGTGGCAGACAGGGAGCTTGTACCACATATCGAATATCGGGGTCAAAGGATACTTGCCGACGGGCAGCCGATGAGAAGCGACGAGACAAGGCTGGATTTCAGGAAGCCTGTGCGCATCACCGTCATCAATGGCTTGTTCAGGAAGGACTACACCGTGTGTGTCCACACGTTCACGGGCCTTCCCGTGGTGTGGGTGGAGACCGAGGGGAGGCAGGAGATAGCGTCGAAGGAAACATACCTCAAGGCCTCTTTCAGGCTGGACGGAGGCATGAGCACCTTCGGGGAGGAGGAGGCATTGCCGGACAGTGTGAGCATCAGGGGGCGTGGCAATTCCACCTGGACGATGCCCAAAAAGCCCTATCAGCTGAAGTTCGACAGGGACGTCTCCTTGTTGGACGAGCCGCGGGACAGGTCATGGGTCCTCCTGGCCAACTATGCCGACAAGACCTCTCTAAGGAACCATCTCGCCTTCTACATGGGTGGCATCAGCACACTCGACTACACGCCAAGATTCCATTTCGTGGAGCTGATGCTCAACGGGGAGTACATTGGTACCTACCAGCTCGGGGAGAAGGTCAAGGTCGGTGAAAGCAGGGTGAACGTGGGCGACGACGGCTTCCTGCTGGAGGTCGACTCGAAGGCTGGCGACGGGGAGGTGACCTTCTTCACAAGCCGTTTGGGGCATCCGGTCAACATCAAGGCCCCCGACGTTTCGTTTGGCGACGCGGACTATGAATACGTGAGGAACTACGTGCAGACAGCGGAGGACGCGCTGTATGCCGACAATTTCACGGATGAGAATGAGGGATGGAGGAAATACATGGACATGGACTCTTTCGTGGAATGGTACCTTGTCAATGAAATAGCAAGGAACACCGACGCCTCCTTCCATACGAGCTGTTTCATGAGCCTGAGACGCGGTGGAAAGCTCAAGATGGGTCCGCTGTGGGATTTCGACATAGCCTTTGGAAACGTCAACTACAACGGGGACTTCTCCCCGACGGGATTGATGTTGAGATGGTATTCCTGGTATTCACGCCTCTTCCAGGACCCGGCTTTCGTCGCGAAAGTGAAAGAGCGTTTCGACTATTTTTACAGCCGCAAGGATGACATCATGAGAGAAATCAACGAAAAGGCTCAATATCTCAGGCTTTCCGTGGAGGAGAACAACAACAAATGGGGAACGTTCTACAAATACACTCCCCCAAACTACAACATCTGGGGCAGCTATCTGAATGAAGTACAAAACCTGAAGTACTGGCTGAACGAACGCTTTGAATGGCTCAAAAGAGAATATGACAAAATGTAAACAGATTGAAAATAGCCGCATGTAAAAAAATAAACGATGTTTAACAACGGACATTTAGAACAATAACTATAATTTGGGGCAGAGGTAAGAGAGTTAACAAGGGAAAAACAATGGTTAAGGAACGTTAAACAGGTTGGGCTTTCACATCCTTTAATTGTATTTGGATATGAAAACGGGTGTAGAATCGTTTAATAAGTGAAGTCATGAGGATTTGGTTGTTCACATTAGCCCTTCTCCTATCCGCCGTCACATCGACCGCACAGACCATCTCGCGCAGATACGATGGCGTGTCGATGTCGCAGGCGCTTGCCGACATCGACAAGTCCACTGAGCAATACAAGGTCAATTTCATCTATGATGAATTGGACGAATTCCCCGTCAACTGCCACTTCAACCAGAAAAACGTCATAGACGCCATCATGGCGGTCATCGGCCATTACCCCGTCAAGGTAACCATTCAAGGACAATACGTATTTGTGGAGTGTGAGGAAAAGAGGCAGACCAAGGTCAGAGGCAGGGTGCTGGGTGCCAGGTCGGCACCGTTGCCCAATGCCAACATCACCATCTACGATGCCCGCACCGGCGAGAAAGTCTGTTCCGGGGTCAGCAACGAAGGTGGCGAGTTCTCCATCCCATGCGATTCCATGCGCATCCGCGTCAAGGTCAGCCACGTGGGGTACAGGACGTTCTTCAAGACCTGCCAAGCAGGCAAGGTGGGCACCATCCAACTGCAGTTCACCAAACAAGAGCTGCAAAATGTAGAAGTCACTCCCACGACACAAAGGAACCATACAAACAGTAATTCAAGTTACAAGAAGAAAGCCGAAAGGATAAGAAAGCAAATATGGGACGACAGCGACTCGGCATTCAGCCAAACCTGTTTGGATGACAGTCTTCTCAACTACTCCTCCGTGACGCTGGCAGAATCCTTTTCTGGTGAATACGAACGTCATCACTCTTGGAATCCCCTGCGTCTGTTCTTCGGGAATAATACCAATCACACCATCTCACGCCAGGTTGTACGGCGGAGGGTGATGCTGAACGATTCCGACGCCGTGGAAAGATACGCTTTGCTGGACTATCCGAAAGACTTGCCGTTCAAGTACAACAAAGACCTCACCGTGGTGATGGGTGTGAGGGTTGTCAGTCCGGATGGAAGCATTTACGAGGTCGACACCGACCCTTACACCCAACCCCTTCTGTATGACGGCAAGCAACGCCCGGACAAGATTAGCATACCGCAACTCTTCGAGGGATGCATCATCGACTATTTCACATGGTCGGAACGGAAGACTTACGGCATCCACCCGTCGCCCTTCTTCATCCAAACAGCAGACGGGGAACCCGTCTTGCATTCCAAAATCAACCTGACGACAGACAAGAATCTCTCCGTCCAATACCGTCATTCGGGTGATACCCCAGGTTTGTCTGTAAGCACCGAAGACAACGGCAGCCTGTGCCTGACCGGTCAAAACAGCAGTGTGACACACGGCAGCAAAAACACGACGATGTCCTACATCTTCTATGTTCGAGACCCACAGCTTCACGCCAACAGGCCGCTAAGCGCACTCAAGCATCAAGTCAGGGAGAATCCGTCAATGGATGACATCCTGGACACGACCACACGTCTATATCAGAGCATGCGCACGAAGGAATCCTACGGGGGATGGGCCTCAACCTATTGGAACAAGACAGACACGACCATAATAGGGTTGAAGGTGGA
>Ga0310694_10005826_pt1 | contig 11738 bp, 8 predicted proteins | sample 174DNAGHGhighgp2_FD_203884 | JGI IMG/M metagenome (GOLD analysis project Ga0310694, IMG submission 203884) | Sheep rumen microbial communities from Palmerston North, Manawatu-Wanganui, New Zealand - 1742 DNA GHGhigh gp2 (v2) (version 2) | ecosystem: Host-associated > Mammals > Digestive system >...
TACCAACTGTTGGTCGGTTGCAATGCCATCGAATTGGAGAATAATTACCTGCGAGATGTGGTGCGTGCCCACCATTTGAAGGATGTTGTGATGGAAAAGCCTGTAATTGAAAGCAACGATGAGTATGCCATCGTCGACGGCGGCTCCTATCTCAGTCCTTCCATACGAGGAGACCGTTACTATCGTCTCGATTCCATCTCTGAGTGGATACCTGTTTGCAGCACTAGCAAGCCATATTGGAGTGCTGCCAACACCGTTCTTTCCCCCATTATGATTGGTGACTTTCAGCTGAAATGCACCCTTGATAAGTATGGCTATAAGGATGCAAGTTTCCAAATCGACATAAATCAATGGGTGGCACAAACTTTGCATGAAGGATGCAAATTGTTTTTCGGCATCAAGTCGAGGACACCGCAAACTATACGCGGCACGCTCTTTTGCCCCAACACCTCTGGAGGCTACTGCCACATGATGAGTGTAGAGATTCCAGTCGAGATGTTTGACAAAGGCCAAGGCGTGTTGGAAGGGCGACTGTATGCCTATGTTCCCCTTCATAACATCGACCAAGGGTATTTCGATTTGAATTATATGGATGTCTCGTCTTCGGGAAAAAACAAGAGTAAAAAATAAACCAAAATTGAACATAAAATGAAAAAACTATTGTTTTTGATTATGTTATTGTGTCCCGTTATGGTTTTGTGGGCTCAAAGTCCCACCGAGAACCCTAAGCAAAGGATCACTGAGGTGAAACAGGCAGAGGATCAATATATCTATGCCGACCAGACTAGCGTTACGGTTGAAAAGGCCGTGGAACAGGCACAAGAGCTGCTTCTGCGCGAGGTGTTGGACTATCTTCAGCAAAGCGGCGAGACTATGAATGATGCTGCCTCCATCTTGAAAGACCAGATGGTGACCATCACCGTTCAACGCGGTGATAAGTTTCGTGCTTTCGTATATATAGATAAACAGTTTGGCAAGGAAAAGGCAGAGGCAAAACAAGAACCTGAAAAGGTTGTCGAAATTCAAAAAGCGGATAGTACTGAAGCATCCATTCCTGTCAACGAGCTGGCAAAGACTGAATCGGTTGTTCCCGTTGCCGATACTTCTGCGAGCGTTATCCTTCAACAGATTGGCACTATGACCACTCGCTTGCAGGTGTACGACTACATTACCCAACTGCAAAAGGAAGGGGAAAAGGTGACCTTTGTATCGCATCCCAATGCAGAGGAATTGGAGTCAATGTACATCCTATTATATAAAAGAGGTGGAGCCATTGAGGCCATTCTCACACCGCCCGATGGTCAGGGCAAGCGGTACAATTTGGCTACTGGTCTTCCCGATGCACAAGCCAACCATCCTTCCACTTCCATTAACGGATTTATCTTGGAATAATGATGAATAATAATTGAAAAACGATATGAAAAACTATCTTGTATTATTTGCCTTGGTGCTGTGGCCTCTAACGTTTGTCGCCCAACCTGTGAACGTGAGACTGCACCCTGACACCAGTTTCAACAACGACAAATTGGTTGCTGTCATGGAAGGCAACCTTTCGGGTGTGCTCACCGAAATCAACGCGGCACAGCGGGAAAAACGTCCGCTCAACCTCGACGGACTTGCCATGGACGAATTTGCCAAAGCCAGTCTTCGTATGTTATGGGCCAATGTCTTTTTCTACTGCGATGATGATTATGTCGTTGACCGCCTTTGGAATTTTAGTGACGGATTTATGGCCCGTTCCATCCCGATTATCATCACGCCAGAAGGCGAAGAGTTTGCTTCGGGTGTGTTCCAAGAGGCCGTTGTGGAATTCGACAAGAAGGGTGTCATCAGCGATTTCCGTTTTGCTATCGATGCCGCAGTGGGTGAGAGCATGGAACAGGGTGGCGATGCCGTGGATATGGAACGGCGTATGCAGATTTTGGCCTATTGCGACCGTTTTCGCACTGCCTACAACACCAAAGATCTTGCTTTCATTGAGCAAGTATTCAGTGACGATGCCTTAATCATCACAGGAAAGGTGGTGACGGCGCGCAAAGGCGATAATCCCATTGCTTCCACCGTCAGTTACAAACGGTACGACAAACAGCAATATCTCAACAACTTGCGCCGCGTATTCGCGCGTAACAGCTGGATAGAAGTGAAATTCTCCCAAATTGGCGAACATGGCGAAGGCGATGGTGAGCGTGCCGTCACCCGCAGTACCGAGAACCCCAATATTTACGGAGTGCGCCTGAGACAGGAATGGAATTCGAGCACCTATAGCGACATGGGCTATGTGTTCCTGCTTTGGGACTTTACCGACGAGGAGCATCCTGTCATCCACGTTCGTACTTGGCAGCCCGAATATGTAGGCGCCAGCAAACTACCCGAAGATGAGATTTTCACCATCGATGATTTTGTCAGGTAATTCAACCTATAGCTATGAGAAAAAAGAGTTTACTATTATTGTTTGGCGTTTTTGCCTTTTGTTTTTGCGCTAAGGCGCAAAACATTCGTGTCGTGGAAGATGCTGATCGCACACAAACCGTATCGCTCAATGGGAAAACAGAAGCTGTTTTCGTTGCAAATAACGACAAGTTGTTCATAGAGACTTCGCGTCCTAGCCTTGACGTGAAGAAGAGCACCAAGAAAGTCAATTCTAGCCAATGGGAGTATGTGTTTGAACTTCAGCTCCAAACGCAGGAAGGCTTGGCCTCGGCTCGCACTTTTACCATTACCCAAGAAGGCAGCGCCAACAAGACAACCTTCAAGAAGGGAAAGTTTTTACCCAACAAGCGCTATTATTTCATTGTCGAGACAGTGAAAAAACCTATCTTCCTTGTTGACAATACCCAACCCACCGACGTCCATCTCAAAAACGACGAGGCAGCTGTCGAAATCAACTCTTTGGTTGAGGTGGAGGTTACAGCTGACCCGAGTCTCTGCGCAGTGAGCTCAAATCTTACCCAAGCTGGCTATTTCTCCACTATGGTAATCATTGACATGAAGAAATTAAACGCAGTGCGAAGTGAGGTGGAACGTAAACAGATGATGTATGATGACCTGAACGAAAGCTTGCTCGACCGTGCCGAGCACCAGGAAGAAGTTGCGGATAGCGAGTGGAACGAGCTGCAAATGATGCAACAGCGTAAAGAAGAGGCTGAATCGCAACTTGCCGATGTTTCTCTCATCAAGATTAAGGCAACGGACTCCAATGAGCTTAACATAGACATCAGTGATTTGCAAGTCAAGCAGAAACGTGTTTTTACTATTGAGACGAGCAGCCGCAACGAGGATGGACACAAGTCTCATTGGATGCTGTTGGCTAATTATGGCTTGGCCAACGTGGGCCAGCATTCCTTGGGCCTCACTCTGGCATGGTCAGGACGCTTCGGAGGCTACATCAGCTTCATGACAAATGGCTCCTTTAAGTTCACCACCGACTCGTCGGCTACGATGGACGAACAATACGATTATCTGTGGACGGGTAGCACTACCAAGAGCCGCTTGGCAGTGACAGCCGGCGGCTTGTTTGCCGTGAAGCAAGTAGGCTATGTGTATGCCGGTGCAGGTTATGGCATCCGTAACCTCGTTTGGTACACCGAGTCGGGCCAATCCATTGCCATGAGTCCAGGTACCTATAAAGGGGTGGCATTGGAAGCCGGAATGTTATTCAACATCGGAAAGCACGTGCTGGTCTCGGCTGGAGGCCTCGTGCAATTCCCCGGCCCATATTACGAGTTGAAAGTCGGATTCGGCTATAAGTTTTAAGCTTGTTTTAGTATTGATAAATATTAACTGAAGAATATAATATGAAAACCAGAAAACTCCTTCTCTATTTCGCTTTCATCGTTTTGGCCTTGGCCTCATGCAAACCCGAAGAGCAACCGCCAGTCATCTCATACGTGTTCGGCGATGTTTCGGTGGACGCGAAACAGACCTCAGCCACCATCACTTGCCGTAACGAGAGCGTCGACGACGACAAGGTGTTTGCCAGTGTTTTGCTTTCGAAGAATGAAAACATCACCAATGCAACAAAATATCCGCTCGGCCTACAAAACGACACTCTGCACTGCACCATCAACGGACTCGAACGCAACACGATGTATTATTTCTGCTTCGAGGTCTCTACAGCTAACGAGCATAAACGTACCGATGAAGTGCACCACTTTGAGACCACGGGAGGCGGAAGCGTCACAGTGACGACCTCCGAGGCCATCAATATTACTCAAAATGGTGCCACGGGAGGCGGCAACGTTACTGCCGATGGCAACTATGAAGTGAGTATGCGCGGTGTTTGCTGGGACACAGTGACCAATCCCAATGCCTTGGTGAGTCCCCATCTGGTCAGTGGACAAGGAACAGGAACATTCTTGGTGAACATCACAGGACTGAATTCGCACACGACGTACTATATGAAAGCCTATGCCGTATGCAACGATGTTGTTTACTACGGCAACGAGGTGCACTTCACCACTCAGAGCGACCAACTGCCAACTGTGACTACAGAAGAGGTGAGTAACATCACCCGTACCTCGGTCCAAGCCAACGGCAATGTAACCAGCGACGGCGGTGCCGAGGTGACCCGCCGGGGCGTGTGTTGGAGCACGGCCCATGAGCCATCCATAGGCGACGACCATGCCGACAACGGCACAGGAACGGGATTCTATACCGTTGACATCACAGACCTCACACCGAATACGACCTATTATGTTCGTGCTTATGCTGAGAATGTCTCAGGCCTCTCATACGGTGAAGAGGTGGAGTTTACCACTGCCGAGGATGTCAGCTCGCCTTCGGTGTTGACTGGTGCCGTGGAAGGCACTACGGCCCACGGAGAAGTGACTAGCGACGGTGGTGCACCAGTGACCGAGCGTGGCATCTGCTGGGGCATCGAACACAGTCCCACTATAGAAGGCACCCATGCCACCAGCGGCACTGGCACTGGCAGTTTCAGCGTTGAGCTTACCGGTCTCACCCCAGGAACTACCTATTACGTTCGTGCCTATGCCAAGAACAGCGTGGGTACCTCTTACGGCAACGAAGTGTCGTTCAGCACCACCGCCAATATGCCCACGGTGACCACCGATGAAGTGAGCAACATCACCCAGACCACTGCCCAAGGCGGTGGCAATGTGACCGACGATGGTGGCGCGACGGTGACGGAACGCGGCATCTGCTGGGGCACGGGCCATAACCCGACAACCGGCGGTAGCCATGCCACGAGCGGCGAAGGCACAGGCGCTTTCGTCTGCAACATGACCGGCCTCACCCAAAACACGAAATATTATGTGCGCGCCTATGCCGTTAACAGCCAAGGCACCAGCTACGGCGAAGAGGTGAGTTTCACCACTTCCCAAAATGTCAGTGCGCCTACGGTGATCACGGGCGAGGTGACCGACATCACCCAAACCTCAGCCAAGTGCAGCGGCAACGTGACCGCCGACGGTGGAGCCGCAGTGACCGAGCGCGGCATTTGCTGGAGCACAAGCCACAACCCGACCACCAGCGGCAGCCATGCCACGAGCGGCACGGGCATAGGCACATTCACTTGCAATATGACTGGCTTGACGGCAGGCACTATCTATTATGTGCGCGCCTACGCCAAGAACAGTCAAGGCATCAGCTATGGCAGCGAAGTGAGCTTCAGCACCACGGCCAACATGCCAACAGTGACGACCGCCCAAGTGACCAATATCACCCAAACTACCGCCACGGGAGGCGGCAATGTGACTGCCACGGGCGGTGCCAACGTGACCGAGCGTGGCATCTGTTGGAGCACATCCCACAACCCCACCACCAGTAGCAGCCACTCCAGCAACGGCACAGGCCCGGGAAGCTATACCTGCAATATGACTGGCTTGACACCCAACACGACCTATTATGTTCGTGCCTATGCCAAGAACAGCGTTGGTACGGCCTACGGCAGCGAGGTGAGCTTCACCACCACGCAGAATGTGACCGTGCCTACCGTGACCACCAACACGGTGACGAATATTACCCAGACGACGGCCACCTGTGGCGGCAATGTGACCAACAGCGGGGGGGGCAGTGTGACGGCGAGAGGCGTGTGCTGGAGCACGAGCCAGAACCCGACCGTAAACAACAGCCACACCACCGACGGCTCGGGCACTGGGAATTTCACTAGCAGCATAACGGGTCTTGCCCCCAATACCACCTACTATGTGCGTGCCTATGCCACCAATAGCCAAGGCACAGCCTACGGCACACAGCGCACCTTTACCACCACACAGAGTATAAGCATTCCGACAGTGACGACCGCACAGGTGACCAACATTACCCAGACCACCGCCACGGGCGGCGGCAATGTGACTGCTACAGGTGGTGCCAGCGTGACCGATAGAGGCATCTGCTGGAGCACGAGCCACAATCCCACAATAAGTGGTAGCCATGCCAGTGGAGGTGCAGGCACAGGATCGTTTACCGTGAATATGACCAGCCTGACCGCCAATACCACATACTATGTGCGTGCTTACGCGACCAACAGTGCTGGTACCGCCTACGGCAGTGAGGTGAGCTTCACTACCTTGCAGAATGTGACCTTACCCACAGTGACCACTAGCCAAGTGACCAACATCACCCAAACCACCGCCACGGGCGGTGGCAATGTGACCAGTGCCGGAGGTGGTACGGTAACGGCAAGAGGCGTGTGTTGGAGCACGAGCCATAATCCTACCACCAGCAGCAGCCATACCACCGATGGCTCGGGCACCGGCAGCTTCACCAGTAGCCTGACGAACCTTACGCCTAACACCACCTATTATGTGCGCGCCTATGCTACCAATAGTGCGGGTACGGCCTACGGTAGCGAGGTGAGTTTCACCACCCAGCAGAATGTGACAGTGCCTACTGTGACGACCAGCCAGGTGACTAACATTACCCAGACCACCGCCACGGGCGGCGGCAATGTGACCAACAGCGGTAACGCCACGGTGACTGTGAGAGGCGTGTGCTGGAGTACGAGCCACAATCCGACCACCAGCAGTAGCCACACAACCAACGGCACGGGCACTGGAAGCTTCACGAGTAGTTTGACAGGCTTGACGGCCAATACCACCTATTATGTTCGTGCCTATGCCACTAATAGTGCGGGAACAGCATACGGTAGCGAGGTGAGTTTTACTACTAGTGGAGGAGGTGGAGGCCACACCTACGTTGACCTCGGTCTGCCGAGCGGCCTATTGTGGGCTACCTGCAATGTGGGTGCCAATAGCCCCGAAGACTATGGCGACTACTTCGCCTGGGGCGAGACGCAGCCCAAGAGCGATTACAGTTGGGCCACCTACCAATACTGCATGGGCAGCCTCAACACGCTGACCAAATACTGCACCAACGCCAGCTTAGGCTACAACGGCTTCACCGACAATTTGACCACCTTGTTGCCCGAGGACGACGCTGCCACGGCCAACTGGGGCAGCGGCTGGCGCATGCCCACCGAGGAGGAATGGCAGGAACTTTATAATAACACAACCGTTATATGGACGACCCAAAACGGCGTGAACGGACTACGCTTCATCGCTTCAAATGGCAACAGTCTCTTCCTGCCCGCAGCTGGTTACTACTATGAGACGAGTTTCTCCAGTGCAGGCACGCACGGCCTCTACTGGTCGAGTTCGCTCTGCACGTCCGGTCCAGACTTCGCGTGGTTCCTCTGCTTCAATTCGGCGGGCTATTGCTGGATGAACAGCGACGAACGCGGCAATGGTAACTCTGTCCGGCCAGTGCGTGTGGGGAGATAGAATTGTATAATGAAAATGAACAAGGCTCTAGTAGTATAATTGACCGATATTCTAATATTACATAAAATGCTGTTTTTCAACTTCTTTGTATAAACACGTTGTAAAAAGACGGGCAAAAATCACAAAAATTAGCCAATTTGAAAACCAATTCTCAAGAAACAACACAAAAATCAGTCAATTATCAAACTATAGCCATGAACAATCATTTAAAAGTGTCATTATGAATAAAACTATTGAAAAACTAAAAAGCGTTAATGAAAGTAAAGCAAAAGAAGCATTAACTAGGATTTTTGAAGCCTATCTTGAACCATCATTTGGTGCCATGCCCAAAAGAGACATTGATTTGTTGCTTTTTTCTGAACTCTGCAATTTGGGTTTATTGTCTAAATCAGATTTGTTTGATGTGATATCAAAATTGAAAATAACACGGCAGAAAGCCCGCAATCTGATTTATGAGTCACAATTGAGAGCTGTAGAAGGCATTAATCTTCATGATGAATTGTGTGAATTGTTGAGTAATCCAATTGTGGAAAAGGTGGATCAGATTAATCTTGAAGTTGACAATCCATTACTGATGGATTATCTGAAGTCCAAGATGAAATATTTACACTGCCTGACGGATGGTTCTTTTAATCAAGACATTGTTAAAATGTCAGTAGAGGCTTTCTCTAAATTGCTCCAAGATTGTTTTGAGATTAAAAAAGGAAAAGAAACAAACAAGAAACTTCGTGAGTTGGGATTAAAGGAAGGAGCAAAAGATGTTTTTGTAGATGTAGTGAAACTATCGGCAAAGAAGGTTATAGGAGAATCTTCTTCTGAATTAATAGGAGATGTGGCAGAGGATGCCTTTGAGTGGATAAAAGAATGTTTGATTAAGAAATCATAGGTAGATTGTTTAATCATTGAGGATGAATCTTTGTTGAGAAAACAATGATTGGATATGTATTATGAACTCGAGAAATCTTGATCGGTTTGTCTTTTGTTGTGGAAGATAACCGTGTCAGTAAATCAATAACAGTGTTATTAACTATATAAAATCAATAAGTTATGGCGGTAGCAAGAAGAATTGCTGGAAAGTATAAAGATGAAATCAGAGTAACTGATTATGACATTCGAAGTGTCGTTGAAAGTGAAATCAAATGTTTAGGGGTTCATGCGGATTTGAATCATATCTTGGTTGATGATGTAACGGACATGTCATGCCTATTTAGAGATTTGGATTTTGATGGAGATATTTCACGATGGAGTGTGGGCGAAGTCACAGATATGTCGTATATGTTTGAACGTTCAACTTTCAATGGGGATATCTCTAAATGGAATGTGGGCAATGTAAAGAATCACGAGGGTTGCTTTTATGGTTCGCCTTTACAAAGTCAACCTGTTAAGCAACCGAAATTTATTCCGTAATTCGGAAATGATATTTGTGTTTTTATGTCCATCCTTTCTTTTCAATTGAATAGCAAGGATGGTTTATGTCAACTGTCAAGATGTTGCTCAAGGACAAGTTTGACCACTTAATGAATTATTCAAGGACTCAGTTCGATATTTTGGGAATTGAGCGGTATCTTTATAAATTCATCATCATAATTCAAAAGATATAAACCAATGACTGCTTCAGAAAAACTCCAATCTAAAATCTCAAATCAAGGCTTTGGAGCATAAGAAGCCCACGTTAACTGACGCCGCAGACCTGAAAACCATCAACATGCAAATCAATGCCTTGCAAGACGAATTTGGGCGCTTAAAAAGAGAATTGAAAGACCGCCGAGATTACGAGCAGTCGGTGGAGAGGGAGTTTATCCATTGCGTGGTGGGGGAGGAGTGATAACTAAAAGAACTTCACGTCTTTAAAAGTTTATAACACTGCAAAGTAAACAAAGAAAAACTTGGATTAGTGTGCGGATTTTTGGGAATGAAGCACTAAAATAGTGGATTATTTGATAGAAAATTACAAGAAATGTCATTTTCTGTTGAAGAATTTGCTATTTTTGCAGTCAGAACTATAATAATGCACTCATGAACGAATTGGCGGTTTTGAAAAACATACCTGTTAGTACCGCTGCTATTGCTTCGCTGTATCCTGATGTGAAGTCTGCCAACAGAAAGGTGGCGAGCCTTGAAAAGGCTGGCAGACTCATTCGTCTGAAGCGTGGGCTATATGTCGTGTCTCCACAGGAAAGCGGACTTTTGCTGTCGCTGAATCTAATAGGCAACGTGCTTTATGGCCCGTCGTATGTGTCAATGCTGACGGCCTTGCGTGAATATGGGCTGATACCTGAACGGGTGGAGGTAGTGGAGTCGATGACGACGCATCTGACGGTTTCATTTCAAAATGATGCTGGACGTTTTGAGTATCATCATTGCGCCAAGGACTATTATCCCATTGGTATCACTCAACGCGAGGAAGAAGGATTGTCTTACCTGATTGCTACGCCCGAAAAAGCGTTGTGCGACTATATTATCACTACGCCAAGGCTTCCACTGCGTTTTCTCAAAGACACATATATCTTTCTTGAAGAGGATCTGAGGCTGGACATGGATGCCTTTTGGGAGATGAACATTGACATATTCCGGCAGTGTGCTGCTGTGTGCAAGAAACAACAGGCCATTAATAACCTGATAAAGATTTTGGAAAAATGAACGACTTTTTTGAGAGGGCGTTGCAGCGCTATCAGATTAATACTTTCAAAGACAAGCAGAATGCCATCTATGAAATCACCCAGCAGGTGGTGCTGGCAGGCTTGCATCGAGGCGGTTTCTTTGACAAAGCCGCTTTCTATGGCGGCACCTGCCTTCGTCTGTTTCATCAACTGCCTCGTTTCTCTGAGGATATGGACTTTTCTCTGCTGACACCAGATGAAGGCTTTGTGTTCGAAAACTATTTCCAGCCGATTATTGACGAGTTCGACAGTTTGGGACGTAAGGTTGAAATCAAGAAGAAGGACAAAAAAGTTTTCGGTAGGGTGGATTCCGCTTTCTTGAAGGACAACACGAATGTCTATAATGTGGCTTTTCAGACTGAGAAATCCGTGAAGGTGAAGATAGAAGTCGATACCCAACCGCCTCCGTTGTTCCAAACAGAGCAAAAGGCATTGACGCTACCATATACCTTTATGGTGCGTTGTTTCCAGCTGCCAGACCTTTATGCGGGAAAGATGCACGCATTGGTGTTCCGCAATTGGAAATCACGTGTGAAAGGTCGCGATTGGTACGATTTCGAGTGGTATGTGCGATGGAATGTTGCCCTCGATTTCGCCCACCTTCAAGAGCGTATTCGAGAGTTTAATGGAATGGACATGTCAATTAAAGATTTCAAGGTGGCCTTGAAAGAGCGTTTGGCCTCAACAAATATTGAGGATGTCAAGACCGATGTGCGACCTTTCCTCAAGAACGATTCTCACGAATTGGATGTATGGTCGAACGAATACTTCCTGCAACTGGCGGATAGAATCGTGTTCAAATAAATCATTTTCCACGGAGTCACTGCAATATCACCCTAACCGATGCCGCCGAAATCAAAGCCATCAACAAGCAAAAAGCTGAAAAGCGACATCCGTCTTTATGCAAGCTTAAATAGGGACTCCATCCACGATTATCATGAGATGGTTTTGGGGGATATAGATTAGTTGAAGCGCAATACACGAAGAGTTTGGTACGCCATGTTTTTGCCATTTTCTATTGGCGACTTGAAAAAAGTTTGGGTTTTCTTGTTGTTTTAATTGGAATTTTATATTTTTGCATCGTTTTGTAAAGTTGAAGTTTATAAAATTAAAACGGTTGAGCATGGCAATATCAAGAAACGAACTGCGTCAAGTTCTATACGATAATCAGAAGGACATTGAAAAGTACGATGTTTTCCCACGCGACACAAATCTCGACAGTTTCCCTCTGCAAGTCTTTGTTGGGGTTAGGCGCTCGGGCAAGTCTTTCCTGCTTTTCCAAAAGATTCGTCGATTGCTCCAAGAGGGTCATGGGTGGGACGACCTGCTATATCTG
>Ga0310694_10005827_pt1 | contig 11736 bp, 8 predicted proteins | sample 174DNAGHGhighgp2_FD_203884 | JGI IMG/M metagenome (GOLD analysis project Ga0310694, IMG submission 203884) | Sheep rumen microbial communities from Palmerston North, Manawatu-Wanganui, New Zealand - 1742 DNA GHGhigh gp2 (v2) (version 2) | ecosystem: Host-associated > Mammals > Digestive system >...
AGAGAGTGGTCAATTAAATCTCGTGATGAAGAAATTGATTATGCTGAGGCACATAATATTCCTCTTAAGATATCAAGAGAAACCAATTATTCAAAGGATAAAAACCTATGGCATTTATCTCATGAGGGCTTAGATTTAGAAGATCCAAAGAATGAACCACAATATAATAAACCAGGATTCTTAGAACTTGGTGTATCACCAGAGATGGCACCAGATAAACCAGAATATGTAACTATCCATTTTGAAAAGGGTATCCCAACAATGGTTAATGGTGAAATCTTAGATTCTGTTGATTTAATTTGGAAGTTAAATGAAATTGGTGGAAGAAACGGTGTTGGTATTATTGATATTGTAGAAAATAGATTAGTTGGTATGAAAAGCCGTGGTGTATATGAAACTCCAGGTGGAACTATTTTATATGAGGCTCATGAATTACTAGAATCTATTACTCTAGATAAGGAAACTAGCCATTTTAAGAAGATTGTTGCAGATAAGTTTGCAGATTTAGTCTATAACGGATTATGGTATACACCACTTCGTGAGGCAATTTCTGCATTTGTAGATAAGACACAAGAAAATGTTACTGGAGATGTAAAGGTTAAGCTATATAAGGGAAATATTATCCCAGCATCTATTGAATCTCCATATTCATTACATAATATGGATATCGCATCCTTTGGTGATGATGAGGGTGCTTATGACCAAGCTGATTCTAAGGGATTCATTAATCTATTTGGATTACCTATTAGAGTTCAAGCTATGGTAAACGAAAAAAATAAGAAATAGAGGTATTTATTATGGCAAAGATGTGGGCTGGAAGATTTCAAAAGGAAGAAAATAGTGAGGTAAATGATTTTAATTCATCCATCTCCTTTGATTATGTAATGTTTGAAGAAGACATCAAAGGCTCTATGGCCCACGCATCTATGCTAGGGGCTAAGGGAATCATAAAAAAGGAAGATTCTGATTTAATTATTTTAACCCTAGATAAAATACTAAATGATATAAAAAGTGGTTCTTTAATTTTTGATCCTGAGGCTGAGGATATCCACATGTTTATTGAAGCTGAGCTTACTAAAAGAATTGGTGAGGTTGGTAAAAGATTACATACTGCAAGAAGTAGAAATGATCAAGTAGCACTAGATATTCGTATGCATCTAAAGAATAAGGTTAAAGAAGTATTAGAATATATTAAGGAATTTAAGGATACTATCTTAGATTTAGCAATCAAGAATAAAGAAACAATTATGCCAGGTTATACTCATTTACAAAGAGCACAGCCAATTACATTTGCAAATCATTTATTAGCCTATGCATTCATGCTAAAAAGAGATTATGATAGATTCATGGATGCTTATAATCGTATGAACTATTCTCCACTTGGTTCTTGTGCCCTAGCTGGTACAACCTATCCAATTGATAGGGAAATGGTAGCATCCTCTTTAGGCTTTGATGGTGTTGTATTAAATTCGTTAGATGGTGTTTCTGATAGAGACTTTACAGTAGAATTAGCATCAGCATCAAGTATTTTGATGATGCATCTATCTAGATTTTCAGAAGAGATTATTATGTGGTGTAGCTGGGAATTTAAATTCATTGAATTAGATGATGCCTATTCAACAGGCTCATCCATCATGCCACAAAAGAAAAATCCAGATATTTGTGAATTAATTCGTGGTAAAACTGGTAGAGTCTATGGTAATTTAGTTACCCTACTTACAATGTTAAAGGGGATTCCTTTAGCATATAATAAGGATATGCAAGAGGATAAGGAGGCAATCTTTGATTGCATGAAGACAGTTATTGATTGCTTAAAGATTTTTAATCCTATGCTTAAAACTATTACAGTAAATAAAGAAAATATGTATAAGGCAGCTCAAAAGGGATTTATTAATGCAACTGATTTAGCTGATTATTTAGTTAAAAAGGGTATGGCATTTAGAGATGCCTATAAGATTTCAGGTTCTTTAGTATCCTATTGTATTTCTAAAAATATTGTTTTAGAGGATGTTACACTTGATGAATTTAAGACATATTCAGAATTATTTGATAAAGATGTATATGAAGAAATTAAGCTTGAGAAGTGTACATTCAAAAGAAATAGCTTAGGAGCTAGTTCTATTGAATCTGTTAATAAACAAATTGAAGAATTAAAGAAGTGGTGAAAATGAAATATAAGGTATTTATTGATGGCAAAGAAGGTACTACAGGATTACGTATTTATGAAAGATTAGCTAATCGTAGTGATATTGAATTAATTCTAATATCTGATGAATTACGTAAGGATATAAATGAAAGAAAGAAGTGTATTAATTTATCTGATGTTACATTCTTATGCTTACCTGATGCTGCAGCAATAGAGGCAGTTAGTCTAGTTGAAAATAATCATACTAAGATTATTGATGCATCTACTGCACATAGATGTAATCCTCTATTTGCCTATGGATTTCCTGAATTAGGAGATGAATTTTATAATAAAATAAAGAATTCAAATCGTGTTGCAGTACCTGGTTGTTATGCATCTGGATTTATGTCTTTAGTATATCCATTAATTAAGCTTGGTATTTGTGCTAAGGATTATCCTTTTGCCTGCAATGCCATTTCAGGCTATTCTGGAGCTGGGAAAAAGGGTATTAGCCAATATGAGGATAATGCTAGATCAAATGAATTTGATGCACCAAGATTATATGGTATGGGGCAAATGCATAAGCATTTAAAGGAAATGCAATATATTCCAGGATTAGAAGAAAAGCCACTATTTAATCCATATGTATGTGATTTTTATGAGGGTATGATTGTTACTATACCTTTATATGTATCTAAGCTAAATAAGAAGGTAACTCCAAAGGAATTACATGAATTATTTAGTAATTATTATAAGGATAAGGATTTTGTTAAAGTTAAAGAATATGTAGAAAATGGTACAGAAACAGGATTCTTAGCTGCAAATCATTTAGCTGGATATGATTATTTAGAAATCTATATTTCAGGAAATGAAGAAAGAATTAATTTAACAGCCTGTCTAGATAACCTTGGTAAGGGTGCATCTGGTGCGGCTTTAGAATGTATGAATATTATGCTAGGATTAGATATTAAAACTAGCTTGAATTTGTAGGAGGCATCATGAAAGAAATTAAAGGTGGAGTTTGTGCTCCAAAGGGATTTAAGGCAAATGGTATTCATGCTGGCATTAGAAAGAATAAGGGTAAAATTGATTTATCCTTAATCGTATCTGAAAAGAAGGCAAATGCAGCAGCAGTATATACGACTAACCTAGTAATGGGAGCACCAATTTATGTTACAAAGGCAAATTTAAATAATGGCTATGCAACAGCAATGTTATGCAACAGTGGAAATGCAAATACCTGTAATGCTAATGGTATTGAGATTGCAACTGAGTCTTGTGAAATTTTGGCTTCTGAATTGAAGATTAACCCATCAGATGTAATTGTTGCCTCCACTGGAGTTATCGGACTTCCTCTTTCAATTGAACCATTTAAAAATGGTATGAAGGAGTTAGTATCAGGTCTTGCATCTGATGAGTGTCATGCTGATTTAGCATGCCAAGGTATCATGACAACAGATACAAAGAAAAAGGAAATTGCTATTGAATTTGAACTAGGTGGAAAGGTATGTAAGATTGGAGCTATGACTAAGGGCTCTGGTATGATTCATCCACAGTTAGCTACAATGCTATGCTTTATTACAACAGATGTAGCAATTACATCAAGTTTATTACAAGAAGCTTTAATGGATGTAGTTGAGGATTCTTTCAATATGTTATCTGTAGATGGTGATACCTCTACAAATGATATGGTGTCTATTATGGCTAATGGCTTATCTGGTAATGAAAAGATTATTGAAAAGGGCCTAGATTATGCTACATTTGTTGATGCATTAAAATATGTATGTGTATCCTTAGCAAAAATGATGGCATTTGATGGTGAGGGTGCAACTAAATTATTAATTGCAGAAGTAATGCATGCAAAAACAAAAGAAGATGCAAGAATTGTTGCAAAATCTGTTATTTGCTCATCACTTTTAAAGGCAGCAATGTTTGGTGCTGATGCAAACTGGGGAAGAGTTTTATGTGCAATTGGTTATTCAAAGGCGAATGTTGATATCTTTAAGGTAGATGTTTCCTTTGAATCAAATAAGGGTAATATCTTAGTATGTAAAAATGGTAGTGGAGTAGAATTCTCTGAAGAGATTGCTAAGGAAATCTTATTAGAACCTGAAATAAAGATCATCATTAATTTAAATGATGGGGAAGGAGCGTCACAGGCATTTGGTTGTGACTTAACATATGATTATGTCAAAATCAATGGTGACTATAGAAGCTAATGGTAAGTTTAGAGGAAAGAGCAAAAATCTTGAGTGAAGCACTTCCTTATATATTAAAATATAAGGACAAGATTATGGTCATTAAATATGGTGGAAACGCCATGGTTGATGAAAATTTAAAATCTTTAGTAATGGAAGACATTGTAATGCTTACAAGTCTTGGCATGAAGGTGGTATTAATTCATGGCGGTGGACCTGAAATATCATCTATGCTAAAGAGAATGAATAAGGAATCTAAATTTGTAAACGGATTACGTGTTACAGATTTAGAAACAGTAGATGTTGTTACTCAAGTCTTAGCTGGAAAGATAAATAAAAATTTAGTGAAGCAATTAAATCTAGCAGGTGGTAAAGCTATAGGCCTATCTGGTTTAGATGCTGGATTATTAACTGCTTCTATGATTAATGAAGAATTAGGCTATGTAGGCCAAATTACTGATATTAATCCAACAGTTATTCTAGATCAATTATCCCTAGGTTATATTCCTGTTGTATCTACAATAGGATATGATAAGGATGGCAATGTTTATAATATTAATGCAGATACAGCAGCAGCAAGAATTGCTGGGGCATTAGGTGCTGAAAAATTCATTGCCATGACAGATATAAAGGGTGTATTAAAGGATAAGAACGACCCAACAAGTCTAATGAAAACTATCAATGTATCTGAAATTAAGCAATTAGCTAAGCTAGGTATTATTGATGGTGGTATGTTACCAAAGGTAGCATGCTGCGAAGAAGCGATTAGACGTGGTGTAAACAACGTAGTAATTATTGATGGTAGAGTACCACATTCAATATTAATTGAAGTATTAACTGATGAGGGTGTAGGTACACAGTTTAAGTAGGAGGTATTATTTATGTCTTTAAAGGATAAAATAATCGAAGAGGATAAGGAGTATGTCCTAAATACCTATAAAAGATTTCCATTAGCCATAGAATCTGGAAAGGGTTCTAAATTCTATGATTATGATGGTAAGGAATATATTGATTTTTCAACAGGTATAGGGGCAAATACCTTTGGAGCTTGTGATGATATTTGGGTAGAGGCTGTATGTAAGCAAGCAAATACAGTACAGCATACATCTAATTTATATTACACAAAGCCAATGGTAGATTTAGCTAAGGAATTAACAAAAAGAACTGATATGTCTAAGGTTTTCTTTGCAAATTCAGGTGCTGAGGCAAATGAATGTGCAATCAAGGCTGCAAGAAAATATTCCTATGATAAATATGGTGAAGGAAGAAATGAAGTAATTACTTTAATTAATTCTTTCCATGGTAGAACTGTATTAACTCTATCTGCAACTGGTCAAGATGTATTCCATCAATGGTTTTACCCATTTGTAGAGGGCTTTAAGCATGTTCCTGCAAGTGATATAAAAGCATTAGATGAAGCAATTAGTGAAAAAACCTGTGCAATCATGATTGAAACTGTACAGGGTGAGGGTGGAGTTATTCCACTAGATAAAGAATATATTAAATATATAGATAAGGTATGTAAAGAAAAGGACATTATCTTTATTGTAGATGAGGTTCAAACTGGAAATGGTAGATGTGGATATTTATATTCTTATATGGAATATGGCGTAACTCCTAATATTGTTTCTACAGCTAAAGGATTGGCTGGAGGATTGCCTTTTGCTGCAATTTTGTTTGATTCTAAAACTGCAAACACCCTAGGCTTTGGTCAGCACGGTACTACATTTGGTGGAAATCCAGTTTGTGCAGCAGCTGCACTATCTACATTAAAAAGAATTGATGATAAGCTACTAGCTCATGTCCATGAGGCTAGAAGCTTTATTGAAGAAAAACTAAAAAATGTTAGCGAAGTCCTATCAATTAGTGGAAAAGGATTAATGGTTGGTGTAGAATTAATAAAAGGCCTTGTTGCAGCTGATATTGCAAAGGCCTGTATAGAAAATGGATTAATTGTATTAACAGCTAAAACAAAAATCCGTTTCCTACCACCACTAAATATATCTTTTGAAGACCTTGATAAGGGATTAGATATATTTATTAAGGTATTAAAGGAGGCTAATAAATAATGAAGCATTTATTAACATTAGAGCAATTATCAAAGGAGGAATTATTAGATATTTTAAATTTGGCAGACCAATTGAAATTTCAAAAGAAAAATGGTATTCCTCATGAATTATTAAAGGGTAAAACCCTAGGTATGATTTTCCAAAAATCATCTACACGTACTCGAGTATCTTTTGAAGTTGGTATGCATGAATTAGGCGGACAAGCATTATTCTTATCCTCTAGAGATTTACAAATTGGTCGTGGAGAGCCAATTCAGGATACGGCAAGAGTATTATCTAGATATCTAGATGGTATTATGATCCGTACTTTCGATCAAAAGGAGGTAGAGGATTTAGCTAATTATGGTTCAATTCCCGTAATTAACGCCTTAACTGATTATGCACATCCATGTCAGGTATTAGCTGATTTAATGACTATTCGTGAATTTAAGGGTGCATTTGAAGGTTTAAAGTGCTGCTATATTGGTGATGGTAATAATATGGCAAACTCCATTATTGTTGGTGTATTAAAGCTAGGTATGACTATGGCGATTGCTTGCCCTAAGGGATATTTACCAGACCCACACATCTTAGAATTTGCTAAAGAATACAAAGATAAATTCATTTTAACTACAGATCCAAAGGAGGCTGCAGTGAATGCAGATGTATTATTTACAGATGTATGGGCATCTATGGGTCAAGAATCTGAAAAAGCTATTCGTGAGGAGGTATTTAAAGGCGTTTACCAAATCAATGATGAAATTATGGCTTTAGCTAAACCTGATTGCATGGTACAGCATTGCCTACCTGCACATAGAGAAGAAGAAATTACAAATAAGGTATTTGAAGAACATGCCGAGGAAATATTTGAAGAGGCTGAAAATAGATTACATGCTCAAAAGGCAGTATTAGTAAAATTAATGGCATAATGATTATAAACAATCTCTAATGAGGTTGTTTTTTCTACTTCAGTAATTCATTTTTAAAATTTATGGTATAATGAAAAAAAGGTTTTGAGAAAAGAGTGGTCGTATGAAGAAATTTTTAACATTTTTTACAACACTTTTGTTTGTATTTGCTTTATATTTATCTTTTAACTATGTAAACGCTGATGGTGTATCAGCTGATAAAAGCGAGATTGCAATTGATCTTGAAGTATCTGGTGCTGAAGCATTATGTCAAACAGATGATGGTTTTGTTTGGATTGGTCAATATTCAGGATTAACTAGATATGACTCTAAAGAGTTTGTTGCCTATAAGGAGTTTAATGAAAATGGCCAAAATTATGAAATTGTAAATGTTAGAGATTTAGGAAATATTGGGAATACTTTATTTATTGTTACTGATAAAAACTTTATTAGATATGAAAATAATGTATTTCATATGATATCAAATGAATTAGGAACCTTAATAAGGTTATCAATAGATGAAGATGCTAAAAAAATATATTTAACAAAAACAAATGGCATTTCAATATATGATATTGTAAATGATTCATTTGAAGAACATCAAGTTCCTGATGGGGAAGCTCCATTAAGAATTACTAAGGATAAGACAAATGACACTTTCTATTATTCGGGAAAGAATGGCGTATATAATCAACAAAACCAATTGATATATGAATCTGCTAATGTTTTAGATGTTTCTATATTTGAAAACATCTTATACATTGCCGAGGCTGATGGTGATTTATTAAGATATGATTTATCTAAGAAACAAATGCTAACGGATTCTTATAAATTAGATGACCAGATTAATGTATTATTATTTGATTCTAAAGAAGGAATATTATATGTAGCTTGTGAGAAGAAGGGTATATATAGTATTGATGTTAAAACGAATCATGTATCCTTAATTAATGGTTTAGAAAATAATAGTCAAATTATTGATTTAATGGTAGATTATGAGGGTAATCTTTGGTTAGCATCCCATTATAATGGGTCATCTGGAGTTTCTATTATTACTAAAAATGCTTTAATCTCTTTATTCTTTGAAGATACGATTTGGCAAAAATTAGGGACTCCACCTAAAAGTAGTGATAGAAATGTTTATGCGGTTGAAAAGATAGGCGATATTTTATATGTATGTTCAACCTCTGGTGTATATTTTTATGATACAGATGAAGGTAAGATATTAGCATCTAATCCAGTAATGGATAAAGCAAAAGAATATGCCCTAGCTAATAGTATTGAATATTTTGATTTTAGAGATGTAGAAGAATATAATGGTAAAATTTATTTTGCAGCTCTTTATATTGGATTAATTGAATATGATCCTTTAACAAATAATGTAGTAATTTATGATGTTTCCTATATAGAAAATCATAATATAACATATAATGAGCCAACTATGGCTCAGTATTCTTTGATGCGTTGTTTAAGAAGAATTAATAATTATTTAGTTATAGGATGTTCAAAAGGAAATGTAGCTAGATTTGATGGAACTGAATTTGTTTTAAATACAGTTGGGGCAAATACAAATGCTTTATATATTAATGCATCAAGAACTGGTTCAATCATAATAGATACAACAGGTGCTTTATATGAGATGTCTTCTGATTTTAGTAATTTTAGTGAGATTACTACATCAAGTACAGATGGTTCTCGTTTGAAGTTTATGATTGATGGAGATTATATTTATTACAATCTAAATTCTAGATTATTTAGAACTAAGAAGGAAAATGGAGAATATATTCATGAAGAAATATCTGTCCCATATGTAAAAGGTTCAATTGTAGAATTAGCTAAGGTTAGAGTTAAAGATACATCTGGTAATTATTCATATAAGTATGTAATTGCATCTGAAAACCAATTATATATTGTAGATTCAATTGAAGATGGAACTATTAAGAATTTTGAATTTTATGATAAAACAAATGGTTTAGATCCAATTAAGGCTAATTCATCAGGCTATTATGATGAGGCATCTGGTAATTATTATTTACAATCTACTAATGGGGTATTTGTATATAATTTTAATCAGAATCGTGATGTATCAACACCAATTAAAGCAGCAATTAATTCCATTGAATTAGATGGAAACTATTTCTATGGAGAAGAATTTAATGTTAATAAAAGAACATCTCGTATTGCCTTCAATTTATCCATTCTAGGCTTTAGACCAAATAAAGGCTATACAGTTTATTATAAGCTTGAGGGTGTAGATACAGATTATAATATTGCTAAAGAGGATAATTTGTCAGTTTCTTATACAAATTTAAGTGGTGGATCATATGACTTTTATTTCTATGTTGTTGATGAATATGGCCAACAATCCAATATTTGTCATATTCATTTAGAAAAGGATAAATTTGTATATGAACAGGCTTGGTTCTGGATAGTAATTGCAATTATTTCTATTGCGGTTCTTTTGTTACTAAACTTTGGTATTATCAAGCTTAGAATGAAAGCTTCATTAAAGCGTCAGCTAGAATATAAAAATATTACTGTTGAATCTATTCAAGCAATTGCAAGAACAATCGATGCTAAGGATGAATATACAAATGGTCACTCTATACGTGTAGGTTATTATTCGAAGTTGATTGCACAAAATTTAAATATGAAAGAAGATGAGGTAGATAATATTTATTATATTGCCTTACTTCATGATATTGGTAAAATTGCAATTCCAGATAGTATTTTAAATAAACCTGGAAGATTAACAGATGAAGAATTTGCAGTAATGAAATCACATACTACAAGAGGAGCTAAGATTTTACAAGGTATTTCAACTATCCCACAAATTATTGAGGGTGCGAAGTCTCACCATGAAAAATATGATGGTTCTGGATATCCTGAGGGATTAAAGGGTGAAGATATTCCTTTTGTAGCAAGAATTATTTGTTGTGCCGACTGCTTTGATGCGATGGCATCAAAAAGAGTTTACAAAGAGCCATTTGCTCTTGAAAAGATTATTTCAGAATTTGAAAGATGTAGTGGTACTCAATTTGATCCACAAATCGCTCACGTAGTTGTTGAGATGATGAAGTGTGGTAAGTTAAAACCATATACTGCAGAAAATACTTATTTAGGTTCTGATGGTAAAACTCACAGAATGAAAAAGGAAGAAGTAGAATCATAGAAAGTGGCATAGCTGCCATTTTCTTTTTTTCTATGCTTTTTAATATCTTTATGATATAATCTTTAAAGTCAAGAGGAGATGATTCTATGGCGATTATGTTATATGAGGCAAATTATGCTGTACATACTTTTCAAGCGGATATTCATGATAATATAAGACCTGCAGCTATTTTGGATTTTTTCCAAGATGTTGCATCGATTAATGCAGAAGAGTTAGGTGTTGGATATCATGATGTTTTAGCTAAAAACTTATATTGGGTTATCCTATATGAGGAATTTGAGGTATTAAAGCCTATTAGCTGGGGAGATAGAGTTATAGTTAGAACTTGGCCTAAGTCAAGAACAAGATTAGAATTTGAAAGAGAATATGAACTTAGAAGTGTTAATAATGAATTATTATGTAAAGGAATTTCTAGCTGGTGTGTAATTGATACTAAAACAAGGAAGCTAGAAAGAGGGGATAATGTCATTTTTAATGGTGAGTATTATGATTATACAAATTATAAAGAAAAGCTTAATAGAAGGCTAAAATTCGAGATTACAAATCCAGATAGAGTTTATGATTATAAAGTATTATTAACGGATTTAGATCATAACCTTCATGTAAATAATGCGAAGTATTTAGATATTTTATATAACATGCACGCAAATGAGAAGAAGGTTAAAAAATGTAGAATCTCATTTATGAGTGAGGCTAGATTGAATGAAACAATTCATATTGAATATAAAAGAGAAAATGATGAGGATCTTTATATTGGATATGTAAATGAAAAGGTATGCTTTATGGCAATCTTGGAAACGGAGGATTAATATGCAAGAGTTTTTAGAATTTTTAAAGACAAGTAAAACAGGTTTTCATGCTTGTAGTAATTCAATTAAGGAATTAGAAAAGAATGGATACCAAAGATTAAATGAACAAGAGGATTGGTCTTTAACACTTGGTGGAAAGTATTATATTACCAGAAATTATTCATCTGTATTTGCATTTACTATTCCAAATAAATTAGACAATTATGGATTTAATATTTGTGCAGCACACTTAGATTCTCCAACATTTAAGCTAAAGCCTAATTTTACATTAGATACAGGTAAATACATTAAATTAAATACTGAAGTATATGGTGGACCTATTTATATGTCTTGGTTAGATAGACCATTAGATATTGCAGGTAGAGTATTAGTAAAAGAAAATGATAAAATTGTAGTTAAGCTATTTTCATTTGATAAGGCAATTTGTATGATTCCAAATTGTTCTATTCATTATAATCATGATTTGAATAAGGGCT
>Ga0310694_10005829_pt1 | contig 11732 bp, 14 predicted proteins | sample 174DNAGHGhighgp2_FD_203884 | JGI IMG/M metagenome (GOLD analysis project Ga0310694, IMG submission 203884) | Sheep rumen microbial communities from Palmerston North, Manawatu-Wanganui, New Zealand - 1742 DNA GHGhigh gp2 (v2) (version 2) | ecosystem: Host-associated > Mammals > Digestive system...
AGCACTACCTTTGCACCCGCTTTCGAGACAATCGGGCATTGGAGAGATGGTAGAGTGGTCGATTACAGTAGTCTTGAAAACTACCGTGCTGAGAGGCACCGGGGGTTCGAATCCCTCTCTCTCCGCTCATAAATTTAGAAACCCGCTGATTTTCAGCGGGTTTTTCATTTCTCCCTTTTAGAGGTTCCGTTTGAGGTTCCGTTTTTACTTTTATGAAAGTTTAACTTCGATTTCGTGATTTTCGGAAAAACGAAGGGTTCTGGAGACAAAAACTCCGCTTTGTTATCTCGCTGATGTAAATTCCACATTAACGAATCCGCATTTTCTTAATAGTTCTACAGCACTAATGAATTTAAGTGGTAAACACTTTTTTCTTTTCTCCTCCTCAAAGTCCTTAACTTCATAGTTTTTTGCACTTGCTAAGTGTATTGGCGTTCCCTTTTCAGCTGAGAAGAACGAAGCTATTGTACTAAAAGACATAGGCACATTCTTTTTATCAGAAATTAAACAACGTACTATATATCCTAAAAAGATGTCATCTCCTTTCCATTTTATTTTTCTTTCAGGTGAAAAAGACCCATTTAATCCAGAAAAGCGATAAATAAACACAGTCTTATCTTCTTCGTTTGGATTAACAAGATCAGAATCGCTGAGTTCTTTGTATAGCTTATTTAGATTTTCATATAATATATGATCTCTGTCCTTATTCGGCTTAATAGGGATCTTACTATTGAGGACTTTAACAAACCATTTTTTATGTGCTGGTTCCTGATCGATTTTCAAACTGATAAATTCCTTCTCGTTACTATTTCCTTCGATTTCAGGTGTTTCAACAGAAATCATTACGTTCTCTTGATATTTAGAACTTTCATTAACCTTAATTAATGTCTCAATCGTAGAATCGTTAAAAGCCTCGAAGTATTGATGATAAGCATCACAGATAAATGCCATATCTTGTATTGGAACACTTATTTCATCTATCGTTTCTACACTAAACGCTGGTGTACCATGTTTCCCGTTTAATTCGTCAATATCATTTTTAATCTGATCTTCGTGCCCTTTTAACTTATTGTAGAGTGGTACGCATATATGATATGCGGTTTTAAATATGTGATTATCTTTAATAATCCCATCATCGTACGACTCCCATAGGAAATTTTGGAGCATTCTACAACTATCTGACAACCCTTCCCATTTTAGCTCAGGATAGTATAGATCAAAAAACTCTTCTTTTGTCATTCTTTCATCATTATCTGTTAGATCGGCGAATTTACAAAGAGTTTTTCAGTAGTCAAGCACTAATCCCTTAAAAATGTGAGAATTTAACAAAAAAGAGACATAAATCGCCATATTAAGACGAAATATGCCTCTCTGTATCAGAATCGGTAATCGAAAATAGGATCTCCAAATTTGTAGCCGTTTACTTTTTTACCGTCTATGTATTGACTGCATCGTTCTACTTTGTAAATACTGCACTCCTTAATCTGTGTTGCTTTTGGTGACAGTAGTATTCCAAGCCTCTTGAATTGATCAGCCAGTTTCAACTTCAATTCCTTGTCGCTGATAAACTCTCCTTTATGGTATATGGCTCGGAAAGCCTGCTAAAGTTTCTTCTTGTCTTTTACGACCTTCATCATCTTCTCTTTATTCCATCGGCAGCTATTCATTTCCTTTTCGGTAAGGTAAAGTCTGAAATCCTTAAACTCAGGATATTCTACTTCAAAGGCTTCTGATGGATGGTCTAAGTATTCTCTTAATAATTGCTCATAAGAGAATGTTACGGCTCTTGCAAGTTTTCCATCAAAGACAGCCCAATCTTCTTGTTTCGTCTGCACTAGCTTTTCCGATTTGTCGTAAGCATTAGATAAGTAGATTCCATCCTTGTAGGCCATGCGGATAGCGTGTTTAAATCGGAGAGATTGCTTTTTTAATCTATTGTAAACCAACCGACCATCTTCTAAAGTTAACAGGTCAGTTTCTACATTTACCCTCTTAATAAGCACTTCAAGTTCTGATTCATTAGCCTTTTTTTGAAGTGACAAAAGGTGTGTGGCATCTTCCTCTTTTTGCTTCAAATCCGCTTCAAATTCTTCATCTGATTGAACATTCTAATTAGTAGAATAGAGATGTACCATTATATTTCGGAAAACATTCTGGTACTCTTTGTTGCATCTTAAACGACCACTTATCTATTCCATTGTCGTAGATATATCTACTAACGTATGCGTCCTGTAAGCATCACTCGCTACTATTACTAATGCGTTATTTGAAAAGAGGTTGCAGCCCTAAAAGCATTTCTTAGTAAAGAAGTTGATTCGCTTGTTAGGAGCTATTGCCGATTCAATGGGATAACTATCAAGGATAATTCCGTTTCTTGGCTTCTCAGCGCAACAGACTTTTACGTCGTCTCTATTTAATTCCAATGTACTAAGAACTTGTTTAATGGTTGTCACTGAGTTTAAGAAGATGAAAAGATGCTCTACTTCTCTCTATTCACCATTTATGTCTGGAAGACTGATCCCTTCGTCACAAAAGATCTTGATAAGGTTGCATAGTCCTTTGGGAAGATTGGAAGTCTTTAGCTTCTTAACTATAATCTCTTGTCCTTTATCCCAGACCACCTTATAATGTGGCAGCTATTTAAATAAGTCGATCTCATAATCTTCATCTATTGGAGTTGCACTTAGGAATGTATAGTGCTCAAAATATTGAATCATCTTACACATTCCCATAATTGCCGATTCTCTAAATTCTATATCTTCCAATATTATTTGATATTCATCTACTAAGAGTTTAAAACCAGCGGTATTGTAGTCCATCCACTTTAATAGTGTAGGTAATCTATCAAATGTAACTGCAATTTTGTGCGTTTCGTGTTTCCTGATATAATCTCGGAATTCAGCTTCTTTAGTTCCACCATAGCACTTGAACACCTCGTATCTATTATTATTATCGGCAGCTATGCTATCTACCAAATCTCGGAACGGACAAACGATAATGTAATTGGATTCACAGTTGGCTGCAACATAAGTTCCTCCTACGTCCGTCTTGGTCTTGTTCACGATACCATGAGGCAATCCATCTTGAAATTCGGGAAGCTCGCTAAGGTATCGGGCTTCTCCACCATTAATAATTTGAATTTCTTGCTTCATTTTTAATGTATTGATTAGTTCACTGTAACGGCATCTGAGCTGATGAATAAAATCTGCTGATTGTTGACAAGTTCACAGTACAGAATATTTTCCTCTCTTTATAAGAACCGTCTGAAAAAAAATGTTCTGTTCCAGCGCAAAAGAAAGAGGCGTATTCCTACACCTCCGAGAAGTTGGATATATTGTGTTACTGAGAACTAATCAACTATCCAAGTATATGCTTTCCCGATTAGAAGTCCAAGTTAAAAAACTAAAATCTCTGGAATTGACAAAATGAAGCGATTTTGCTCGGAATCTATTAGCAAGGGTGACAAATTAACAATTCGGATATATAATATCATTTTTTTCAAGAAAATGTCACCACTCAGAGATTCATCTTACAATATCCGCAAAGATCATGCTTGTTAGAGAAATCTGCCTTGCCTTTCGCGTCCTTCATCAGACAGTGTGCGCTATCTTTAGGACAATGCGGATAACCATAAAAAGTGTGAATAAACTCATGAGTAACTACCTTCCACAAATCACGTTTCTTATGCTTTAGTCTATAGTCCGAAACCACACAAGCATGGTAATCAGCAATGCTTGATCCAAGAACACCCCAATCTTTGACACCGTTTTTGTAATCCCTGCATATATCACGATGGGTAATGCCAATATAGATATTCTCGTTATCAGCATCTTCTTTCAGCGAATAAATGATCTTATCAATCCGATATTTCTTTTTCGTCTCTCCCAAGAATGAATCGGATAGTTGCTTGTTCGGCAAAACTTTGACCTCAAAGACACCATATAGTATTTCTCTAATATGATTATCAAGATCGACTTTCAACTTCTCTGCCTCATTTTGAGTAAAGTTGTCGTAAGGTTGTAGATAAAGTGTGGCATGAGGACAGCAATCCCCTATGATTTGCTTTTTGCCATATAAGAAATAAGCTATTGCAAATATGGCGGCAATTGGTATGAGCCAGAGTTGTTTCTTCACAATATTAACAAGATAAAAATCTCTACTTTATATTAAAATAGATTTCCTCTGGATGCTCACCAAATAAGAAGTGTACTACATTACATAACCATATATCTTCATTGAATCCATCCAAATTCTCTACTTGATATGTACCTCCAATTTCATCATGTGCCGCCAACTCCAGTCGGATAGGATAATCATCTTCCAGACTGACATCTACAGTAACGTAAAGTCCATCTTCAGTAAGATAATCAAGAAACTTATCCGCACCATCGACCATTTCTAAGTCTTCTTGGTCTCCGTCATAATCTGGAAGAACAACAAACCATCTACCATCTTCCCATTTCTCAAATGTTAACTCCATATTGTTGCCTATAATCATTTGGTTTCATCTTTCTTCCATAATTCCAATAGAAATTCACTATCTTGCATTATATCATCAATGTCACAATCCGTCTTATTTTTATTAGCCTCAAGATATTCATCAAGAAGTTCATCAACATTTTTATGATCTGATTTGTTAACTGATTCTTTACACATAATGATTCTTTTTTTTATGTTATTACCAACGATATTTGCTCTTTAACTGTTTAAACACGGGAATGTCACAGACTGATTCAAATAACAAGATGCACGACCTTACTTTGATTGCATCCTGCCCGAATATCTCATAAACAGACTTCTCGTTATTGAGCACGGCTTCTGATATTTCTACCAGCCTGTCTCTTAGTACAGAATGCTCTATGTAAGCCTTTGCTTCTTCTCTTCCATCCAGTCCATAGAACTGAGACATTTCAGAATGTCCTAAACCATATAACTGAGGAAAGATGAACCAAATCCAATGGGTTTCTTTCTTACCATTCTTCACTTCTTCAAGGGCTTTGTCATAAGTATTCCACTTATCCTGAGCTTCAATAAATCGCTGTAATCCTTTATATGCTGCATGCAAAGCGGGTTTGTAAGCATCACGAGGCTTACCATCACCATCAATTACCATTGGACCAGCGATTTTAACTGCGAACTCAGCGCATTTCCCTTTCGGTTTAACTACCACAGAACTTTCAGCCTGCTTTTCGGATTTTTTATCACTCATTTCCCCCATGTCTTCCATGTTTCTATTGCCTTTAATAACTTACGTGCTCCTTCACTATATGGTGCAAATGTTTCAAGATGTTCTCTGAACCAACCAAGTGATTTCTCATTGAACAAATCTTTATGCATTGTGTTGAGCATTATTTCACAGTTGTATTCATAACAGCTAAACCATTCTGGATGACAAGTGCGCATATACTCAGGAAGATTTGCATCAATCATCCACATATCATCAATTCCTTTGTTACCTCTAATAGGCGGAAAAGATAATATCCATTCATTGACATCAAGCATGCGTTGTAGAAATAACGCCATTTGATTTCTAAACGCATCAGTTGTACTGTTTATCGGAATTATTTTTTCTTTCATAATCTACTGCCTATCTAATCATTATTTCGCTAGTGAATCCGTGATAGAATGTATGTTATCTTCGGAAATAGTTATAGTATCTTTTGTTTCTTCGTCAATAATAGAGAGAGAAGGCATTCCGTGTGCGATCATCCACTCTACTATGTAATGGAACAAATCACCAGCCATTCCGCCACCACTTGCAGGAAGCCCTAGTTTATTCATGCTCACAATCATGCTGTATTTTGGTGCATCAGCAGGAAAGAAGCCACAAAATGCTACTTGATATTCGGAAACCGTATTATCTCCTTCATAATATTCATCAACCTGTGAAGTTCCTGTTTTACCAGCTACCTGTATGAAATATGAGCCTGCTTTCTTTCCCAAGCCCTGACTTACCACATGCTCTAACGTTTGCTGCATCAATGCTATATTTTCTTTCTTTGCAATCTGTTCATTGATTACTTCTGTAGTGCCAGGCACCAATGTTGGTTTCACCATTTTACCATTATTGGCAATGGCATTATAGAAAGTAAGCATTTGGATAGGAGCGATTTTTCTATTGTAGCCTATCGCACTCCAGAGAATATCCTTATTCACCCAATCGGAATCTTTCGGAGAATTATAGATAGAAGGACGCAAACCTTCGATTCCTTCAATGCTACTTGGCTGTCCGAAACTCATAGAGTCAAGCTTGCTAAAGAAGTCTCGTTCTTGGCCTTTAAATAATTTCCATATCGTTTTACCAATTCCAATATTAGAACTTACCTCCAATGTTCGATCCAAAGTCATTTCACCATAACCGCCTCTACGCCAATTATGATCTTTAAATATTCGATCTTCATCAATTTCCCAGACTCCATTTCCAGTATCAACGACATCATCAAGTTTGGCTTTCCCTGTTTCCAATGCGATAAGAAGTGAAGCTGTTTTCATCAGTGAGCCTAATTCCTGTTGATAAGCAAAGTTCTGGCATGGTTGGAACTTTCCTTCAAAATTTCGCTCACGACCAACCATAGCAAGTATTTCTCCTGTTTGGACGTTCATAATTATCACCTGACCTTGCAAGCCGTTAATCTCTGTTAGCTTGTCATTCAAAAGAGAGTCTGCGACATATTGCAATGCAGGGGAGATAGTCGATCCTTCTTGCGACATCGGTAATGAACGATCCGTAGAGCTACACCTATTATATATAAGATAGCTGACAATAGAGAGTACCACACAAACAGCAGCTACTATCCATTTCCATGTATTTCTTTTTCTATTCTCAGTTCCGAGTACCTGTAGTTCGTCATTATTCATAGCTTGCCCTCCTTTTCCGATTCAATCAGAGCTTTCAACTGTTTAAGAGCCTCCTTTGAAGCCTGTAAAGTAAAAGCCTGATTCACTTCCATGTTCGACATTACTAACTGTTGCTTGTTGACATTAATCTTAAAGATGTACGCACGATTAACAATCAGCGACTTACCAATTCGGATAAATGTCATAGCATCTTTACCGAGTTGATCTTCCATCATCTGCTGACAATGAGCAAGATTCATCGTAAAGACATACTCCGTCTTGTCATGCAGTACCATAGTGGAGTAGTTACCATCTGACTCCACGTAAACGATCCTCTCAGGTCTTACCCTAACGAGTTCGTTGGCATTCGATATGATCAGTACTTTGTTGCTCACTATCTGAATTTTTCGGCAAATTTAAATGATTTAGTTAGAATATCAAAGAGAAACGGCTTTATTTGTACAAAATATGCGTCTTAGTGTATGAAATCGACACGGATTACTATCTTTGTTACATTAGAAGCCAAGTCCATCCATCATATCATCTATATTGCCACCCTCTTCTTTGAATCTATCATAATCTTCACCACCTAATGCATAATAGGTTTCACGGTCATAATCAGTATCATCACGATAAAGCCAATCTTCTAATTCGGCAAGTCTTCTTTCTTCTTCGGCTTGCCTTCTTTCTTCTTCTATTTCTTCTACTTTTTCGTTCAATATATGCTGCGCTTCTTTAGTGAATAGTTGCCGAGCCATTTCTATCTTGACTTCTAAGTCATCATAATTAAATATAATTGGATGTCTTTTCGCGTAGTACAAATAGCAAAGTGGGTCTCCTTGAGGATAGTAACAATATCTCCCTCGCATATCTTTAAGATCGAGAGGATTAAAATTAAATCCGCAGAACTTTTGCTTTTCAGCTGCGGTCAATTCACTATAACTTTTATATTGTTTTGTTCCGTGATCATTTATTATCCAATGCATGTTTTGCTTTTCTTCTTTAGTCATTTTCCTCAGGATATTAACTATATTCCCTTCTGGATATGAAGCCCAAGACCTCAACAATAGAATTGGTATTCTATTTTCCATTTCTCGTGACTGAAAGACTTTGAACAACTCCTTATAAATATTTCTGGCAATATCTGAGATTTTGGTATCGAAGAAGATCAATATATTGGGATCATCTAAATCTTTCAGATTAGCTATAAAATCACTGGTCTTACTTTGGGGGAATGGTATGTTACTATCTTCGTTAATATAGCCAAGAATATCAGAATAACCATCGGGGATAATATAATTACATATCTCATGAGTCACTTTGGCAATGTAGCTATATCTTGGTTTGACTGGGATATATGAAAGATCTTCATAACAGATATCCTCAAATAATTCACCATCAATATAGTTCTCAGAATTGATTCCTGCATCTTTCGGAATCAAATTCAGAATGATCCTGACTTTCAGTAACTCAATAATAGTATGGAAACTACTTGTGTTAAAGATTTTAGGGCATATAAAGTAAATGTTCATAACCTCACTTTAAAACTCATGCTATTAAAACGACTTACTTTTGTCGCACGATTAGAACTGGAAGTTTGTAACCAGAGAAGATTTTAACTATTTCCATCTTGGGCTTTCCACCCTCTACATCATAGATTCTTACTGCATTTTTTTCATCACCATCTTCTTCGTCTTGAATCCAGAAATATGCATTTCCACCACCATATTGTGGTACACCAACCATTTTGTCATCTTCCTTATATCCAGATGAAAGGAAAGAGATACTATTTCCGCTCGAACCAATGCATATGGCGCCGTAAAAAGACATGCGAGTAGAACTAAATTGTCCTTGCCATTTACAATTCTCAATCAATTCTTCCACTTGTTCCTTAGTAGGCAACCCCAACTTTGCTGCTTTCGCATAAGGAAGATACTTTTTCTTTTTTTGGTTATCCTCTAAATATTTGAGCGTCCACAATGTACCACTTGGTAGGCCAAGATTAAAAACAGTGGCTTCTTCACCAAGGATATTCAAGCATTCTATTTCACAATCTCGTTCTTTATATCCATCACGATAACCATCAGCATATGCCTGAGCAATTGCTTTAGCCAACAATTCATTTGTCTTTTCTGCTGCATAATTGGCAGCCCTTTCGTTCAGATTTTCCATATTCAAAGTTTCTTGGTTTGTAATTATGTTGCAAATATAAGACGAATATTTTAGAAAAGCAAGCAATAATAATCTGATTTGTACAAAATATGCGTCTAATTGTATAAAATATCCATGAAGGCTCTTCTAATCTGTTTTGATTTAAAGTGGTGACAAATTAACAATTCGGTCTTGTAAGAACAATTATTGTGTTAAAATGTTACCCTCTCACCCTTAATTATCTCAATGTGGATAGTCTCTATCAAATATGTGCTGTATATGTTCGAGGTAATCCTCATCGTAATTGGTTGGATTATTTAAGATGTTCAAAAGAGTCTGCTCGTCCATATTCCAGAAATCATCATTCCAATAATTATGTGGATTCCTTTTCATCGTTGATGTCAACTCGGACAATTCTCTTCTCCTTTTCTGATATGGTCTTTTCCCATTTTTCATGTCTGATAGCGAAAAGATGATACCACGATGAGCAAGTGTGAAATCGTTTAAAGTCATGCGTACAAAATTCTCAACATCTGGTTGCTGATTATTGATGGAGAAATCTGTTTTGCTGTGAACATAGACTTTATTCTCTTTTCTGTTGACTTCATAAATGGTGGTAACAGATAATTCGATATTTGCCATATTAACAGCCTCTTTGAGCATCGCAAATCCCTTTGCATCATTCAAATCAATCTCGTACCAGAACGGATCAAAGATCTCAATCCACTTAGATTCATTCATAGCGTCTGCGTAGAAGGTTTCACCTCTATATTTGAAACAGATGTCATATCTATCATCATCCTCGCCAGCAGTATAAGGCACATTTAGCTTTTGCAGAGCATTAATAAACAAATCTCTGGTTTGGTAGTTTTCATCTATCAACCTTTTAAAATCTTTTTCCATATTCTTTAAATTATCTTCCATTCCTAATTATTCTAAGTCAAATCCTATCGTTCTTCTATCCCTACCCAGTTTTGCCAAAAGTGCAACTAGCCTATTTTTACATTCTTCATTCAAATTGCTACAGTACATAAATGGAAACAATCCAGTTTCTTTTAATTGATTAGAATCGTTCAATGTAACTTTTTGTAAAGAAGAACATCTATAAAACGCTGATGAACCTATTTCTATTAAAGAATCAGGAAGAATTACTTCTTCAATGTTATTACAATTCTGAAAGGCATGATCTTCAATCTTACATACTGTGCTTGGTACTTGATAAGTTTTTATTTTATAATTTGGGGGGACACAGATTAAGGTTGTACCAGCCTTATTAAATAAGACACCATCTATTGACGAAAAATCTGTATTTTCGGGATCAACAATTATCCTTTCTAAACAAGCGCTATCTGCGAATGTGTATGCTGTAAAATTAGCTTTTGACTTGTGAATATTTATTGTTTCAAGCCCACTGTTAAAAAACACATTGGATCCAATAAAAGTGACAGAATCAGGAATGTTGAATATCTTTACAGGGCATTCGCTAAACGCCATGTCGCCAATATAATTCACAGAATCGGGTATGCGTATATCTACTAACTCAGAACAAGCTCCAAAAGCGGAATTACCAATAGAGGTTACAGTATTATGAAGATGAACAGATTTCAAGTATATGCAACCATAGAAAGAACTATCTGGAATAGTTTTTATGGAAACAGGAATGCTTATTGACTTTAAACCAGATCCAGAAAATGCTCCTTCACCAATAGAGAGAACTGAATTAGGAATAGTTATAGAACTCAGGAGATGACATGATTTAAATGCATGAGCACCGATAGAAACAATAGAGTCAGGAATAATGATGGAACTCAAAGTGCTATTGGCAAATGCTTCTTCACCTATGGAAACAACAGAATTAGGAATAATAAGAGATTTTAAATAAAGGGTATTGCTAAAAGCATTATTACTAATCTTTGTCACCGATAAAGGAATCATCACTTCTGAAACATAATCATTATTTTTCACTATATTTGATTTGACAAATGGTGTCCCCTCAGGGATAAATAAGACACCATCTATCACTTTATAATCTGTATCAGTTTCCGTTTCACTCGTAGCATTTTCGGAGGAACAAAAATTTTCACTATTAGATCCTGTAGTTGCTACCTCCGCATTTTTTTGCGTTGTTACATTAGTTGAATTCGTTTCCTCCTCGTCCTTTCCATCACTAGTTTCATTAGATTTTATCGTAGGATTATCCTCAATTTTTCGCTCTTTCTCTATTGATATAGTTGTGTCCTTTACGATTTCTTTACTATTACCATTATGTTCTATGGACTTTACCAGTTTTTCCATATCGGGGTTGTATGCGTATTCTTTCTGACTGTCAGATTGGCTCCATATTATCATTTCTGCAATAAAAACCATTATCACAACAAGTCCCCAGTATAACCAAGAATCACTCCAAATAAAAGTATCGAAAAAACCAATATTTTCTGCAATTTCTTTTATCTCTTTTCTTGCACTGAAAATATTATTAAGTATAGACCATACTACTGACAAAGCAAATAGGAAAGCTCTAATTATAATTGCTATTAGTACAGGACAAAAAAACGAGAGTATAACCTTTTGCATATCAAAAATAAAAAGTGCTAATTAGCCTCCCAGACATCAGCAGTTAATAAAAAGAAGGCGTGGGAACTTTAACTCACTACGCTACTTTGGCTCTGGACAGCCTACCATGTGTAATAAGCAAAGCCCACCTTTAGTTTTGCAGCCGGAAACTAAGAGCATACGAACTCTTA
>Ga0310694_10005831_pt1 | contig 11727 bp, 12 predicted proteins | sample 174DNAGHGhighgp2_FD_203884 | JGI IMG/M metagenome (GOLD analysis project Ga0310694, IMG submission 203884) | Sheep rumen microbial communities from Palmerston North, Manawatu-Wanganui, New Zealand - 1742 DNA GHGhigh gp2 (v2) (version 2) | ecosystem: Host-associated > Mammals > Digestive system...
AAGCGGGTTTATATCCTGACCGGTGCAAACCGCGGCGGAAAAACGACCATCACACAGGCCATCGGGCAGCTGTTCCTGCTGGCTCAGTGCGGCATCTTTGTACCTGCATCACGTTTCCGGTTTTCTCCTGCGGATCTCGTCCTGACACACTTCCCCGCAGATGAGGACAAGACACTGGATCTTGGCAGGCTGGGAGAAGAATGCAGGCGTTTCCGCAGTCTTTTCACTGCGTCAACAGGAAACAGCGTCCTGTTGCTGAATGAAACGTTCTCGACCACATCCTTTGAAGAAGGATATTTTATCGCTGTGGATGCCGTCAAGGCCATCCTGGACCGCGGTACACGGACAATTTACAATACACATATGCATAAACTGGCTTCTGACCTTGATAAATCGATCAACAGGGATTCATGTATTGCCAAAGCAGTTTCCCTTGTCGCAGAAACATCAGGAGGCCAGAATTCCTTCCATGTCCGGATTGCACCGCCTGAGGGCAAATCGTTTGCAAGGAATATCGCTGAAAAGTACGGTGTAACCTATGAATCATTATCAGGACTTTCAGAATAACAGACTCCGGTCTGAAAGGAACAGCTCCCCTGAAAATCGGGGAGCTGTTCTTTCTCATGCTTTATAAGCCGTCCGTATTATAATTGCTGCTTCCCCCGCCCTGGTTCGGGCAGACATAAAGGATCGCATACGTTTTCTCTGTTACATAATACAGGTAAATTGCAGTTCCGTCTTCTGCAGTCCATTCCATTGCATTGTGAATAAGATCCTGATTGTAATAATTCTGGTAAACGCGGTCCATCCATCCCTTGATCATCGCCGGGCCGGCTTCCTTGCTTTCTCCGTAAAGCGAGCAGAGCGCACCGGCCAGGTACTGGTAATTCAGCGTGCTGCAATCATTCTTGAATTCATAGGTGATCATCCGGAGCGCATCCTGCCTGAAGATATAAACCAGGTCTGCGGAAAAGCGGCTCACCGGCACCTGTGACGATGTCAGCAGGATAGACCATTCTGATGAAAAAGCCTGTTCCATCGGTACATTTTCGATCGCAGCAACCTGCTGGGGATTCATGCCCCAGGTAATGCCGTTCCGAAAGGAAAAGGCTTTCTTTTCAGTCATGACCATCTCCCGGATACTGGAAGCGCCGGTGCTGTTTTCAGCTGCCGCGCAGCTGACCATAGCCAGGGCCAGCATCACTGAAACAGCAAGTAGTGCAATCCTGTTATTCCGCATGCTTTTTCACCCCTGTTTCCTGCCCGGCAATCGCCCGGATCTGCCTGGTTGTTTCTTCAATGACGCGTTCAGTTTCATCCTTCAGATTGTTTTCGGGATCAAACTCGAATATTTCACCGAAAGTAATTGTACGTGTCTTTTTATCCGCATACATCGGCAGCATTCTGAGCCGTTTTTTCTTCCTTTTCCAGTAGATATCTGCAAGCATCACAAAGCCAGGCGACAATTCACCGATGCCTTCGCTTGGATATTTGTTTTCCGGGTTTTCCGGAAAGATCAGCAGGTTATCCCCCGCTTCCATTGCTTCCATGGTAATGCGGAATGTTTCCCGTAGTTTTTGCGGAGAATCGCGGTATACCGGGATAGCTTCCAGCTGTCCCATCACATTCACGCTCAGCCAGGCAGCCATTCGGGCCAGAAGCCTTTTTTCGAATTCAGGCATGCCCTCCTGGCGGCTTGTCGTATTATCATAAATATATTTCGTTACGGCTTTTTTGTCATTCATCATGGAAGAAACAACCCAGGCCCTTATCGGTACCGGGATATAAATCTTGCATGCCATCGGTCCGTAGAATTCCCCATGATTGCAGAGGAAAACGATCGGGTTCTCATCATCAGTGACAATATGGTCCCTGTTTACCAGCCTGCAGCGAAAGTGCAGCCTGCACAGGAAAATGCAAAACCTGGAGAGGTATGGCTGCCGGTACGGTTCCTTCACAACGCGCGCAACCTGTTTCCTCAGTGCTGCATTTTCCTCACCCTGCTGCCGGATGTCCATCAGTTTCCGGATCTTCTCAATATACCTTTTGCTGATCGGGAAACGGAATGCGCTGACAAGCGCGCCGATTACAACCAGGAAAACAGGAATAGACAGGATCGGCTGGAAACGTGCCGCCAGTTCTTCAGCAGTCTGCGGCAACCCTTTTCTGTTGACAAAGCAGAAGATGCCCAGGGCGATGAGGGAAAGCACATCTCCCAGCAGCCGTGCCAGGTTCCAGTTCGTCGTACGCAGCTTCCAGTATCCCTTCGGCACTTCTTCACCGCTTGCATTGACCGCTTCCGGCATCAGTTCTTCAATTCGTCCGAGTCCGGTCATGCTCAGCGATCCGCCGGCAGTACAGATGACAAGGCAAATGTAAATACGAAGATAATCAACTTTCCCGGCAATCAGCATCTGGATGCAGAGGATAATCCCGCACAGCCAAAAAATCAGCCCTGTACAGATCATCCAGGTCGGATCCCTCCTCGCGCTTTTTTCAGACCTTCGAAGCAGCAAATAGCCGGCTTCTGCCGGGATAACCGTACAGAGGACGGCAATGGCCATCGCCGCCAGCAGTCCGTCACGGTTTGTGGCGAGCAGAGCATAGATGCAGGTAATTGTCAGCTCAACGGACATCACAAGCAACAGGCTGACCCACTCGACGCTGCGGTATGCATGTGCTTGCCTGAAGTCCGCTTCACAAAGTTTTTCATCAGGATCCGCCATCAGTTCGTTTCCCCTGAAGCGGTACATCACATAGATTCTGCTCAGGACGAGCAGCAGGAATCCGGCCGCAGGAGCAAGCCCGTCCGGCCATCCGAAATTGAAGAAAATAATCGCAGACATGCCAATCGTTATGGCACACTGGAAAAGAATACCGAGCAGCTTTACCCGCAGTGAAAGCGGTTCATCAGCGCGTTTGAACGTGGAAAGGCGGTCGCTGTTTGCTTCAGAACACAGGCAAAGCGCAACAGCAGCATAAAGCATCCATACCTTTCCGCTCAGGATTCCAGCCGGAAACAGCCCGGCAAGGATGATCCCAATTGCAAGGAGTACGACTGTCAGAAGAATCATCCAGCGCTTTGCGTATGCCGGCAGGAACCTGCGGTTCTTTCCGAAAGTACCCGAAAACACAATCACCGCTTTTCCGCACAGGTAAAGAACACCGCCAAAAAGAGGCATATCCGTCAGCATGTTCGACAGAATCATGCAGTAAATATATCCGAAAAGCTGTGAAATTGCTGCACGAAGGGGCATTTTCCCGGATTCTTTTTCGCTCAAGCTGCTTTCGTTCCTTTCTGACTGTTTCTGAGCAGTTTAACTCCAAGCACTACCGGTACTGCCAGGCATACAATCATCATCAGATAAAGCAGCACATGGCTGACGGTTGTTTTATCGAGGGCAAATTCAATACCGATGCAAATTGCGATGACGGCCGGCAGGGAAATAAGCGCAGCCCTGTAAAGTTTTTTCCGGGCGCCTGCATGCTGTTTTCCGGCTGCAGCAACGCCCCAGACCAGCAACCCGGCGGCAGCGACCTGCTGCATTTTTACAAAGCTGATTTCCATGAAGCTGTCGTTCCGGAGGCTTGCAAGGATTACGCCGCCAGCACCGCACAGGATCATGAAAAGCAGCCAGGCATCCCCTTCGGCTGTATTCCTTCTCGTGAGCATGAACACCAGGACCAGGAAGAGGATAACAGCAGCCGCAGCGCAGTACAGATAAGTCAAAAGATAAAAATCCCCGTAATCGGGATCCTTCACCGCAAGAAATGTATTTGCCGGGAACTGTGTTTCCTCGAAGGACCTGCTGATATTGAAAACTTCCAGGCATTTTTCACCGAAGCGTTCCGCTGCAATAGCCAGCGGGATGGAACAGGATACGATGTCCAGGAGCTTTTTTTGCGTTTCCCGCGTAATCTTTGAAGTAACCCATGCAGCAAGGAAAACACCGAAAATCATGCCGTAAAGGCTCCATCCCCCGATATCGGGCCGGATCCAGCTGAAAAAAGGAAATGCATCATCCCCGCCTGTCAGGTCCTTGGCTACCCGTACCAGTGCATAAGCAAGGCGGGAAACGAAAAGGCCGAAAATGAAGGAGGCGCAGATCAGTACCTGCGCAGTTCCTTTTTTTGTTTTCAATTCCCTGCATAAGATCGCGATGCATGCAGCTGCGCAAAGCGCGCCGATCATACAGTACAGGCCGAATGTGTATACAGAAATGCCGAAGATTTGCGTCTGCGGCGCTTCCTCCCATAATTTCATCGGATCATGCTTCCTTTCGACAGGGCTTGGACGTTATTTCCTTTGGTCGACAGGCACCGCTGTTGCGAAGTAAATGATATCGCTCTGTTCACGCTCGGCAGCTGTCAGGTTTCCCTTGAACATATATTTCACGAGATCTGGTTCCGGCCCTTTCATGTACAGTTCTGCGGAATTCCCGCCGTCCAGGTTGTAAGCTGTGATACAGCCAAGCTCCTTCATTATCTGTGCAAGCCCGGCAAAAGTAACGCCTTTGCTGTCCTTCCCGTGGGCTTCGACAACGACCATCACATAGCTCAGCGGTCCGGTCTGGCCGATGGCAGAACGCCCGTCGCAGTGCTCAGAAGCATACAGCAGGTATTTTTTCCCTTCCGGGAAAACAATCTCCCCGTCCTTGACAAGCGCAGGCCCGAAAAGGAATGCGTTAACGATATCATTCATGTGTTTTTCCCTGTATTCCGTAAGCCCGTCTGAAAGGACAAACACATGGAAGTCGCCGTTTTTGTCGATCACCAGCGTGTCAAAGCTTTTTGAGTTTTTCTTTGCCACATTCTGTTTTTTCGTCATGCGGATTTCGAAGAATTTATTGTTGCTGTCTTTTTTGCAATAATCGCCGTTCATCGCAATCACTGCATTATTTGCATCAGCAAGCTTGCTTACTTTCTTATCGCGCTTCTCGACAACGGTTCGGAGCTGTGTCGGACTTGCAATTTCCACATAGGCAATCTGCACAATGGAATCCAGCATGTTCCTGGTTTCCACCCGAACGCGGATAGACTGGTCTTCGTACCCGTTTTCCGTATAGCATTCCGGATCTGGCTCCGGCGGTACACTGAAGTCAAGCGGCAGCGCCCATTCATCAGGAATGTTCAGTTTTCCAAGCTCGGAAATGTTGATTTCCTCTGCTGAGAATTCCCCGTCTGTACCTGCTTCTTCCGCATAGGCAGACGAAACCAGAAGCCTGCCGAAATCCATAGCGCTTCCCTCGTCATCCCCGTAAAGGATTCCTGACTCCGCCTCCTGCAGAAGTGCCGGAGATGAAAGGAAAAAGGGCATGCTTACGATCAGTGCGGCGCAGAGGAGAACGAGCGCAACGCGAATATAGAGTTTCATGGCTTCAGCTCCTTTATCTCTTCTTACTCTTCCTCATCATCAGCGAGCCGGGTATTGGCAATCTCGATCAGTTTGGCGGCCAGTCCTTCATCCTCGACAAGTACAAACTCTTCGTCTTCTTCTCCGTCTTCACCCTCAGTGGTTTCTACTTTGCAGACAATGCATTCTTCCCCGTTTTCGTCCGCTTCCTGGCCGACTTCGGTCAGCAGGGCATATTCATCCCCGTTGTAAAAGAAATAATCCCGTACGGCAAACTCATATTCGTTTCCGTCTTCATCCTCAAAAATGATCGTATCCGATTCCATGCCATCCATGTTGTTCATTTCGAAATCATCCATTTGAAACACCTCTTTCCATTATTATCCTGCAAGATTATAAACAAACAGCCGTCTTTTGACAAGTTGACTTTCCGAGCCTTCAGCCCTATCATGAAAAAGGAGGTGGATCTTTCTTTTTCAGCGGATGCCTGGTACCGTCTTTTTCCTGAACAATAATCCCGTCCAGCATTGCCTTCAGGTTTTCGCGGTATCCGTCCAGGTATTCCTTCCTGAGCGCAGCCTGTTCCGCAAGCTCCTCTTCCGTCAGGCCTCCGTTCTTCTTTTTGCGGGCCAGTTCATTAATGCGTTCAATCTTCTTTTTGTCCATATGCTGCACCTCTTCTTTTTCTTGTAGTAAGGAGGATTCTGATGATCCAGGGAAAATGGTTTGCACCGGGTGAAAACCTGTCCGACGGGGTCCTGCCCGTTCGGCTGGCCGTTTTCGGCATATCGGGAGATCCCGTTGATCAAGCCGGCTGGAACGCCCTTGTATTTGCTGACGGCGAACCTGCCGCGACAGGCCGGATCTGGTGGGAGGACGGCATTTACTGGCTGGGCAGTATCGGTGTGGTCTCACCGCTTCGCGGCCGCCGCCTTGGAGATCTTACACTCCGCTTGCTTCTTTACAAAGCACAAACCCATGCCGCCAGGGAAATACGTCTCATCTGCCCAGAAGATACGGAAGGCTTCTTCTCCCGTCTCGGTTTCCGGGTTATCCGCAGGGATCACGGCCAGTCTGAAATGATGGTTCCCGGCAGCGAAGTCTCCCTTGACTCCTGCGCTAGCTGTAATAAGCAGGACTGTCCGAACCGGAAATAACGTCAGACGCTTCCCTGCTGTCCTTGCCTGAGAACAGCATCAGCAACAGGCAAAGGATCACACATCCGGTGTTGACTGCCAGATCGCCTATCATGCTGCCTGCCGTCAGGACCCCGGCAGAGTTCAGGATGATCACAGTTTCGCAGCTCAGCACAACAATCCATTCAAGCACCGCGAATGCGGTGCTTTTCTGCATGCTTTCGTCACTCCGGAGTGTCCAGACCAGCAGGCAGATATCGGCTGCCGCCATCATGAGGATTTGCATGATGTTAACCCGGCCGGCCGCCATCAGGGGATATAGGCGGAATTCTTCCGTCAGGACACGGAGCATCCCCCACGTGCATACAACGGTCAGGAGCAGGTCTCCGTTCCACGGAAAATCAGCCTTTCGTGTTGCAAGCCAGGCCACAAGAACAGCAAAGCAGAGCAGTGATAGAACGAATTCGATGCGGGAAGGCGCAAAAAAGCCTTCCGACGTCAGGTATGGAATTTCCGGCAGCGGTTCAAAAATGCTTTTGCCCCGGGAAAGCCATATGTGCTGCTCAAAAATCTTCCATACGGCAGCTGCCGGAAAAAAGCCGAAGCCCGCGGCATTCAGGCGTTTCTGCCTGTGCGTGCCGTTCTCCGGCTGGCCGGGTGTTTCAGCCAGCCAAAGGAATGAAAACAGGAGAAACACAAGAAAAGATACAGCCGCACCGGCACCTGTAACCGTAATCCGCAGATTGAGAAAAGAAACAATCTCTTCCCCGTCTTCATGCACTGCATATGTGGAAACAGCAAAACAAAGAACTGCCGCAATAAGCAGGGCAGACAGCGTCCGAAGTATCCCCTTCATCATCCGCATATCATTACTCCTCCCTGAAAACCCATTGCCGCTGGATCCGGTAACTTGCAAAATACAGGAGCGTATCAACGATCAGCTTTGCAAGCCACGGCGCTATACCGATCAGGCCCAGTGCTTTGATGCCAAGGGTGGAAAGGACTATAATCGCAACGGCTGTCACTGCATAACGAAGTACCGTTCCCTTTTTGCCTTTGACTTTGAATACCAGGTCCCTGTTCAGTCGGAAATTCAGGATAGCACTGAAAAACCTTGCGGTGTAATTCGCCAGTGAAGTGTTATCCAGCGTCATCCCGAAAGGCAGGCCAAGATGCAGTTTCAGGCTGAGAATGGGAAAAAGCCAGCTTTTAAAAAGATTAAACAAAACCTGATCAGCAATAAAACAGATGAGTGATGAACCCATAAACCGGATAAAACCGCCCAGGATAACCTTATAGATCCTGTAGGAATCCCGGACAGGATGGAAATGGGTTCCCTCATTTTTCCCGTTTTCATAGATGGTTTCAATCGTCACGGGAATGATCGGTATCTTCTTTGTTGCACATGCAATAAGGACTTTCATCTCGTATTCGTAACGTTCACCGGATACATTGATCATAAACGGAAGATCTTCGCGGTGAAAAGCCCGGAGCCCCGTCTGCGTATCCGGCAGCCAGACACCGTAAAAAAGCTTGAAAACCGTGGAGGTGATTTTGTTGCCTGAGCGCGATTTTGGCGGAATGTCCGGAAGGTCAAAATTCCTGCTTCCGAGATAAACTGCACGCTCCCCTTCCTTCAGTTTCTCCGCAAGGCGGATACAGTCGGGCACTGTATGCTGCCCGTCCGCATCGGCTGTGATGATTCCTTTCACATCCGGAAGATGCTCCAGGATATACCTGTATCCTGTCTTCAGCGCAACGCCTTTACCGTGGTTCACGTCATGGTGCAGGACAACGGTGCGCTCGATGTTTTCAACTTCGCTGAAAACGGGCTGAAAAGATTCACTGCTTCCGTCATCAACGACGATGATTGTGCCGAATCCGCTTTCTTCCAGTTTGCGTATATATGCCGGAAGTCTTTCATCCGGCTCCAGGGACGGGATCAGGATGGCTGTATCCCGGATAGCATTCACATGATCATTCATTTAAAGTTTAACCTCGCCTTCAGCTGATTAGGCTCCCTGCAGCGTCAATCGTCCCGGCGCAAGCATGCCGCAGCGCACAAAAACATTATTATTTTACCAGAAAACCGTTAAAAGCACAATATATATGGATGCTTTCCGGCGTTGACATACAATACCTGTGCCGTTATAATAATTTGAACGTGTATCATTCGGAGGTGTCTTATGGGCATTATACCTTCCAGGAATCTTGAGGATCAGCGTCGGGAAAAAGACGGGATCACATATTTTGACCGCGGTACCCTGACAGGAAAAAACGGCCGGAAATACGACCGTTTCGCGATCCAGACCCACTTTGTCGAGGTCGGCGAAGATCAGGCAGAGCTTGTCCGCAGGTATGTACTTCCGCTGGCGGGGGATGGAGATGTTCTTTCTTTCGGTGCCAAGGTGATGGCGATGTGCACGCGCAACGTCAAAACAAAAGAGGAAGTGCATCCCGGTTTCTGGGCGAAGAAACTGGCTCCGTTTGCCGGTATCAATGAAACCGGTGTCGGCATGCATGAGCCCTACAAACTGCAGCTCGTCATTGATATGTGCGGCCTGCCGAGGGTTCTTTTTGCCGCTTTTATCAGCGCTGTTACGCGCCCGTTCGGCGTACACGGATTGTTTTATAAAATCTGCGGCAAGGGCGTCGCCGGGATTGACGGTTTTTACTTCCGTTCCAGTTTCGACCGGTATAAGGAACTCGCGCTGATCAACCCGCCGAACGCCGTTGAACTATGTAATAAGCTGGAGAAAGATACCGGGATTCCTGTTGTCCTGATGGACGCCAACGATATCGATCAGAACCAGCTTGGCAAGTGTGACGACTTCCCGCTTACAGACGACGAAATCCAGGATGCCATGGCGGACAATCCTTCAGGCCAGGGTGACGAGCTGACGCCCCTGATTCTGATCCGGCCGCTGAAAAAGTGATCATGAGGCACATTCCTTCTTCCGACACGCTGCATGCAGGCGTCCTCACCTTTGAGGACGCCCTGATTCCGGTTGCGGATGATTTTGACAGGAACCGCTGGCTGTATATTCCTGACCATTACAGTGAATACCGCTATATCCTCGGTACACGGGGATCTCATCCGCTTGTCTGTATCGGCATCAATCCTTCCACCGCCGCGCCGGACAGGCTCGACAACACCCTGAAAAGCGCCCAGCGGATTGCAGCGTTCAACGGATTTGATTCCTTTATTATGTTCAACGTATATGCCCAGCGGGCAACGATCCCGGATGACATGGAAATGCATCTAAACCCTGATATGCACCGGGAGAATATGAAGGCCTTTGAGTGGATCCTGGAACAGTATCCTTCGCCCTGTTCCGTATGGGCCGCCTGGGGATCCCTGATTACGAAGCGGGATTACCTCCCCGGATGCGTCATGGACATGATCCGGATCGGAAAGGAATACGGAGCCCGCTGGTATACGGCCGGCCGGCGCAGCAAAGACGGCCATCCGCATCATCCGCTTTACCTTCGCAGTGATTCCTTGCTTGAACCTTTTGATGACCTGGACCGGTACCTTGTTCTGCTGTCCCAGCGGAATCAGCGCCGGAAAGCTCAATCCGCAGGAGATGATTCGCATGATGAAAACCTATGATGAAACATTTACCCTTCTGACCCGGGACTGCGATATGAAAGGCAGCTGGCGGCTGAGTGCCGTACTGGAAGCGATGCAGGAAGCTGCCGGTGCGCACAGCCTGCTCCTTGGCTGCGGAAGGGAGGAACTGCTCAGGCAAAACATTGTCTGGGTGCTCTCCCGAAGCGAACTGCATATGAACCGCTATCCCCGCATCGGTGAAAAGATTACGCTTCATACCTTTCCAATGCCCAACAGGATTTGTTTTTTCCCCCGTTACTACATCTTCACGGACGAACATGGCGAAATGGTCGGGAAAGCAGGAACGCTCTGGCTGCTTCTTGACATACAGACGAGGAAAATGCTGCCGCCGGGTGATATTGCCCGCCTGATTCCTGACAACCGCGACCTGGCTGTTCCCATGAACCTGCCCGCAACAGTCGGGGCATTGCAGGGTGAAGAATTCATCACCTCATATAAGCCTTTATATACCGATATTGACGTAAACGGCCATGTGAATAATGCCCGCTATGCGGATTGGCTCTGCAATGCATTTGGTATCGATGAAATGCTGCATTCCGAACCGGAAACAGTTATCTTCAATTATAACCATGAGATCCTTCCGGGGCAGGAAGTAACGCTTCGCCGGACAATCCGGGAAAAGCAATACAAGCTTGAAGGTATCATCGATGATACAACTGCTTTCGAAATCGGCGGTATTCTCCGCCGCATCCCCTGATCATGAAGGAACCCCCGGAGTCCGTCATTTGAACTCCGGGGGTTCTTTTTGCTTACAGGAGGGAAATCAGCTTGCTGCGTACGCCGTCAAGCCTTTCATCAGTGATACCGAAGTCCATCCGGCGGTAGCTCCAGGCGCTTCTTGAAATCTCATGTTTTTCAAAAGTATCATGGATCATCCTGTACCATTCCACCGTGTCTTCAGGAGAAACGTTGTCAATCACGCCATATTCGCCGCAGTACAATGCAGTATTATACTTTTCTGCCATGCCAAATGCAGTGGCAAATCTTCTTTCAAAGAAGCTGCTGTCCACGCCTGCTTCCCCAAAGGAAATCCGGGCATTCCGGTCCAGCCACGGTACCCAATATGCTCCCTGGTGGGTAAAGGCAATGGGATCATAGCAATGGAAATTGTAGAGCACGTGTTCATCTGCAGGCGCGTCCAGGTCCTTCAAAGCGTCAGGGGCGTTGTTATGATAACTCCCGACCAGAATCAGGGAATCTGGGGCAATGGCGCGGATTCTGCGGATGCACTCGCCGGAGATCCTGTTCCAGGCGCCGATAAACGATTCGTCCGTTACTTCGTTGAGCAGTTCAAAGGCTACGTTTTTCGGGTCGGTGAACTTCCTGGCCATTTCGCTCCAGAGGCGGTAGAAACGATCCTGATATGCTTCGCTGGCAAAAAAGCCTTCTTCCTTTTCGCCCGCATCAAATGAGAACCCGGCAGTTTTATGCAGGTCGAGCACAACCTTCAGGCCGTTTTTCCCGGCATATTTCAGTGCGTTTTCAATCCTGCGGAATCCATCCGCTTTCCAGCTTCCGTCTTCTTCCTGCATGACGTTATAATCCACCGGAATCCGGACATGGTCCAGCCCCCAGGAAGCAATCCTCGCGATATCCTCCTCCTG
>Ga0310694_10005832_pt1 | contig 11726 bp, 14 predicted proteins | sample 174DNAGHGhighgp2_FD_203884 | JGI IMG/M metagenome (GOLD analysis project Ga0310694, IMG submission 203884) | Sheep rumen microbial communities from Palmerston North, Manawatu-Wanganui, New Zealand - 1742 DNA GHGhigh gp2 (v2) (version 2) | ecosystem: Host-associated > Mammals > Digestive system...
AAAATATTATAGAGAGAAAGACTAAAAGACTAAGAGAGTAAGTAAGAGAGTAAGTGAGAGGGAGGGAACTCTAAGACTGAGATGAGATTAGTGATAGTAAGAGAACTAATCGAATCGAAGTCACTTCTCCCGAAAAGTTTAAATTTAAACTTTTAAAGGAAAAGTTTAAAGAACTAAATAATTATATATTATAATATAGGAGGTGTAAGATGAATACATTTGATTTTAGCTTTGCACTAGCTAATGCTAAGAAGGTAAGATTGATAAGAAAGGAGGATGTACATATCAAGTTAGAGCCTTATATAAGAATAGGTGCTAAGTATGTATTTATGAAGCCAGATGGTGATTGTATAACTATGACCATTAGAGAGTTAAAGAAATACATACATTATAAAGGTGGTTCAGGTGGGCTAGATACACTAATCAATACACCTACATTTAAAAGGTCAGGTCTAATTTTATGGAGTGATGAGTATACACTATTAAAACAAGATTTATAAATATTTAAATTTAAACTTTTAAAGGAAAAGTTGTGAGAACTAAATTATTATAGGGAGGTATATCTATGAAAAACAATTATTTTTACTGTAGAAGTTTTGAGCCTAATAAATGGCGAGTTCAAGGTCAATATCTAATGCATCTAGATGTTGATGGTAAGTTTGGTATAAAGGAAGACAATTATTATAAGGTATCATTTAGAAACATAAATGAATCTATAAATGAATATCTATTAAGTACTGGTAATCCTGCATATGACTATCTTGAACTAATTGATTGTGGAACTGCTAAGTTATTCCACGATAATGGAGAAGTAAAATTAAAGTTTACAATTAAAGATGATGCACGAGGTAGATGGATTGAAAACTCAAAATATAAAATGGAAATCTAGGAGATGTCTATATGAAAGAATTTACAATACCAAAGATTGATAATATGTGTGATGAAGCAGAATCAATAATTGATTATGTTAAATCATTAAAAGCTTTTGTTGCTATGGATTTTATACCTGAGCACTCTGTTTTAAATAAATTAAAAGAACATGCAAAACAATCTTTAGAGGAAACAATTGAGTTTGTTTCAAAGAATGACCCTGACTTGGGACTATTATTACAATTAATGGATTAGAAAGGAAGACTAAATATGAAAATTACATTTAAAGTAGGTGCTTTAGTATTAGAGCAAGAAGTTAATACAATTGAAGAAAGAAGACAAGCTGTAAAGGATATTAAAGCTGTCGTTAAAGATTTAGATGATGCTGGAATTCTATTCCCACCAGTAATGGAAGCAACATACCCTCAGAATGTATCAAAATTGCCACAAGAAGAAGCTTTTGAGCCTGAACCAATACAGGATATTACTCCTGATGTAAAAGCTCAAAATTCTGTGCATTTGGCATCAAATAAACAGATTGCTTTTATTAAGAAATGGGTTAAGATTGCAGTTGATGAAAATACATTAACAGCACAAGATGCTGATAATATTATTAAAGATTTCAAAATGAAAAATGGATGGGATATGTAAAAAAGGTTTTTTGAGAAAATTTCTCAGAACTAATATATTATAGATAGGATATATCCTTTCTATAGTTTTCATATTTACCTTCATTAGGAACTAACTAGGAATGGACGTCCTTCTAGTTCCTAGTTGGTTCTGAAAGGAGTGAAATTATGAAAGTAAACAAATTACAAAGTTATAAACATGCGGATTTAATCCGTAAACCAAACTTTATGCTAATTCCAGTTAATACATTCGAAATGAATGATAATGGAATTAAAGAATTTAATGAAGTATTCAAGTATGTTAAGAGTTTAAAGAATTATCATACTATTATTAGAACACATTCTGGTGGTATTAGTTATTCAACTAAATTACCAGCATATGACGTGAGAAATACTTCTTCTGTTGTAGAAATAACATTACTATCTGTTTATGGTATGTATAGATTTCAATGTAGAAATAATTCTACAAAGAATTTAGGTGGTATTAAAGGTCGTCAAGCATTTATGACATTTAAGAAAATGTTAAAGAACGAATATAATATCGATATCAATGATTATGCTATTGAAAATGGTGCTGAAATAAAGAAAGAAATCGAAAAACCATTAATTCAAATGGAAAAGAATATTTATAAAGATAAAGTATTAACAAATGTTCACCACATCGATTTCCATAATAGTTATCCTGCAGGATTAGTTAATACACATCCTGAATTTGGTCCATTAGTTGAAAAGCTTTATAAATTAAGAAAGGAAAATGAAATATATAAAGCTATATTAAATTTAACAATTGGTTATTTCCAATCAATTCAATGTTGTGGAGCAAAATGGGCACATTTAACAAGAGATGCTATCAAGAATAATAATGATAGAATCCGTGATTTAGCAAATAGATTAAGAAAGTCTGGACGTGTTATAATTTCTTATAATACTGATGGAATATGGTATATGGGTGACATATATCACGGAAAAGGTGAAGGTGAAAATTTAGGAGAATGGCATAATGACCACGTAAACACAAAATTTAGAGCCAGAACCGCAGGTGCGTATGAGTTCATTGAAGATGGTAAGTACAATGTAGTATTACGTGGTAAATGCCAACTTGATAAATATAAGCCAAGAGACCAATGGACTTGGGGAGATATATATCACGAAGATGCTATGCAAGTTTATTCATATATTTTCGATTCAGAAAATGGTATGATGGAAAGTTCAGATTTAATGAGGTGGTAATATGAAAAAATCAAGAGGAAGAGGTAGACCTGAGAATTATCAGGCTTACGTTAAAGCATATAATTCATTAAAGAAAGCCATGGAAGCTAAAGGCTTAAAAATGGCTGATAAAAAGATGAATAAAACAGAATGGAATGCAATGAGAGTTGCATTAACAAATGAAAGAAAAGAACAAATAAAACAGGGAAAAAGAAAAACTGTTGGAAATATAAATAGAGACCTTGCTAAATCTCAGCAATATCAATATACACAAGCTCAAGCAAAAGCTTGGCGTAAATCTATTGAAGAAACTGAGGGTAAAAAGGTTACATTAGCTGATATTAGAGGTGCAAGATATACATTAAATTGGAATGCAATCTCTGAAAGAGAACATGATTTAAGAGACCAAGGATTAGGTTGGGCATTAGTTCATCAAATTATTGCTCAAGAATATTTTGGAAGTGAATAATGAAAACAGTTCAGCAACAAATAAAACAAAGAATTAAAACTCGTAAAAAAGCTGAACTTGGACTTTATTTAAATACAAATCATGTATTTTCTTATCATGGTTTTACAGATTTCATATATACAGCTACCAGAGGTATTGGTAAATCTGTAATATCAGTAGAAACAGCTATTATATTAAAAAGAAAATATGGATACGATAATGTAAAATGCTTTTATTTTAGATTAACAGATATATCTGTTAAAGCAATGCTTGCAAATAAAGCATCAAAAGCTATTGACCCATATTTAATTCAAAAATATGATTTAGAAATTACTTGTAAAAATAATGTGGTTTATGACCATGGAAAACCTTTAATTGAATTCTATCCACTTGTAAGTGCTGGTTCAAAAGGTAAAGGTGTAAACTTGTATGATTGTAATTTCTTTGGGAAAAAAGATAAAAAAGGAAAACAAATAAAAACATTTATAGTGACTATATGGGACGAATTCCTTATGGCAGATGGTATTGAAAAGAAATCTGTTGGAGACCCTGTAGAACAATATAAGATTTATCGTGAAGCGATACTTCGTGATGCAGGATTTCAAAACTATGATTGTGTTTATAATTTCCTATTAGCAAATAATGTATCAGAATGTGCTGCTGTTACAGGGGCACTATATAATTATATTCCAGACCCAAATAATCATAGACGTGTTAAATTAACAAGAAAACATGCTATGTTCTGGAATGTTCCAATATCAGATGCTTATATTGAAAAGCGTAGAAAATCAATAAATAGTAATATTGTGGATTTTGAAAATGACCCTAACTATACAAATCTTCAGAAAGATTTAACTTTAGTTAAACCTAAAAAGACTAGAATACATAGGGTTACTATGCTAATTAAATTTGATAGAATGGATAAAAAGAAATGGTTTTGTCTTTATGATTCTAAATATATTAGACAATATAGAGGCGAAACAATTAATAAAAATATTATAATACCAATGAAGAGATATCTTGACGAATTGTTTAATCCAGAATTGGTTGAAATGATATTTGATAGATTTGACCAACGTAATTTTATGTATGCTGATTTAATGTCAATGGCATTATTCCAATCACAATTAAAATTACTAAAAGCTAAGTAATACCACATCTAATCATTACGATTTAGCTCTGTGTTATTATAACTGACTAAAGCGAGACATTTGCTTATATCTTAACTCCAAGTTAGGCTCTGGAGACACCGTGAAGAACGTCATCCTAACCAGAATTTGTCACTCTAAGTTATCAAGCATTATTGCCCACTGAAGCAGACTAAAAAATAAAATAAAATAAGGAAGGTAATTATTATGGCAGAATTAGAAAAAGAATTAACAAGCGACCAAACAGCAGATACAACATCTACAACTACTGCTGAGGACTATATTGAAGCGATTAAAGCCCTTAAACAAACAACTGTAGATAAAGGTGCGTATGATTCGTTACGTGCTGAGAATAAGAAGCTACTTGAATCTCTTATCAACGGAGAAGAAATTCAACCAAAGAACAAAGTGCTTACAGAAGATATTAATGAATTAAGAAATGATATCTTATTCAATGATGGTCTTACAAATTTAGACTATTGGGATAAAGTACTTAAGTTACGTAGTGCCTTATTAAAAAGAGGAGACGAAGACCCATTTGTACCTCAAGGTTCAAAAGTCAATGCTACACAAGCAGACTATGCTACTGCAGAAAAAGTTGCAACAATTATGCAGGAAATGGTTGATAATGCAGATGGTGACCCTAACGTTTTCTTAAACGAATACCAAAGACGTGTAAAAGACACATCAATGAAAAAATAAGATTAAAGGAGACAATATATTATGGCATTACAAAGTGCATTTACATTAACTGCTAATGAAATCTATAATACATTAGCAAATATGATTATTTCTCAGCAAGTATTTGCTGACAACATTTCTAAGCATCAAACATTAGTTGATAAAGCTAGAGTTGATGGTGGATTATATGGTGATACAAAGCTTTACTACGCAACAGATGTATTAAAATCAGTTGCTTGGGGTAATGATGCTGAAGCTTCTAATCTATTATCATTAGATAGAGCTGAAGACCCAGAAGTACAAGCAATTAAATTAGATATCTTCAGACAAATTCGTTTAACTGTTGATAACTATTTAACAAAGAGAGCATTCGCTGATGAAGGAACATTTGCTTCATTCAATAGCGTTATGTTAGGATGGATGTCAGAAACTAAGAAGATTTATGATGGTACATTATATAATGTATTCATTGGTACAACTGAAACAAATGTTGGTAAACAAGAAGTAACAATCGACATCGATGCTGATTCTAACTCAGCTGGTGAAAATATTGCTAAAGCAATGGCTGACTTATTTACAGAAATGTCAGATTACTCAAGAGATTACAATGACTATGGTTTCTTAAGAAGCTATGGTGACTCTGAAATCAAGGTTATTTGGAACGCTGATTACTTCAACCAAGTAAAGAAGATTGATTTACCTTCTATCTTCCATGATGAAGCTTTACAATCAACATTCGCTGGTGATGTTTTAGCTCCAAGATATTTCGGTAGAGCAGTTGCTGCTGGTGATAAGGGTTCTGGTAAAGTTATCAATGCTGATGGTGAATATGACCCAACTAAAGGTACTTTACGTGTTAAAATTGAAAAAGATGTTACAATCTCTGATAAAGCATATCACCTATTCCCTGGTGATGAATTACCTAGTGGTGCTACAGTTGGTACTAACAAGAATTTCGAAGAAGCTGAAGTATATGTAGAAGATAACACAATTATCTGCAAAGTATTAGTTAAATATCCTCCATACATGAGTGCATTTGAAACTGGTACTTCATTCTTCAACCCAAGAAGCTTAACTGAAAACCATTACTTAACATTTGGTCATAATACTTTAACATACTTAAAGAATTATCCATTTATTACAGTAAAAGCAATATAATAAATATAAAGGGATGGGGTTTCCCATCTCTTTTTTTATAAGGAGGATACAATGGCAATTTTATGTTTAGTAAAAGATTATAGTAATTACTATAATCGTATAATTAAAAATCCTAGTTCTTATAAAGATTTAATTGAATATGATAAAGAGATTCTAAACCCTGTCAATTTTGATAAGAATGACTTTGTTGATACAACACAAGTTATAAATTGGGACAAAGATTGGCAACCTAATTATTTAGTTGAATTAGCACAAAAACCAAGAGATTATGTTCCATCTATTTTAAATAATGGATTAGAAAATTTCCAAATAAAAAATACTTCAGGTGTAGTTTTTACAGCAGAAAATGTTGATGAAATAATTACTGAAGGTTTTTATGATTCTGAAACAAAAGTATTAAATCTATCAAAAATAGGTAATTATCATAATGATAACTATGGTTTAGTTGAATTAAGTATTCAAGGAGACTGGGATTATGATAAATTTTCTATTAGATTACTTACACCAAATGGTGTTACTGTTAATGTTTGGTCTGACACTAATGATATTACATTCACTGCGTATGATGAAATCGTAGATATGTCATTCTTAAACAACCTAGGATGGCAAAATAATGAAGCTGTTTTGGGTATTAAAATAAGTGCAGCAAGTCCTGATACTTTTTATGGACAGGCTTTATGCAAAGATTATAATACAAATGCAACTATTTTATCTAGATGGTTTGTTATTGAATGTGATAAAATAAGAAATAATCAATATAGATTAATATTAAGAAGAGACTTAGTCTCTGACGATATGACAAGCGTTAGAAATTCTATATCTAGTATTGAAAGATGTAATCTTAAAGATACTGATGTTTTGATATATAATAAAGAACCATTTCAATTTAATCAAGTAAAAACAAAAGAAGTTGCAATATATGATAGTACTTGTTGTCCTTGGATTGTTGGTTATATGCCTTCTGGTCAAGTTCTTTCAGGTTCATTTTCTGTTGCAAGAAATTATGATGTAGATAAATCAGATATGGCTCACAATGAATGGTCATATGCTGGACAAGCAACTGGTCCAAATGCTATAAAAGCTTTCCCTACAATTATAGATACAGATGTTACTATTTCTTATACAAGAGATTGGTGGGTTGGTGGCTACGCTGGTGGACAAGCTCACCAAAGTAGAACTAGTAGTGCATTTACAAACTCTGTTGAAATGCCAGATAATCCTTTTTTTATAGAACCAGCTCAAAGTATAGGTTTATTATATGAAACAATTAGATATTCAGAATCAACATTTAAAGTTGTTAGAGATGCTAATAGGTCAACTTGGATTGACTGGTCAACTGCAGATTCTAGATTAAGAACTGTTTTAGCTGGTACAATTATAAATGATAGTGATTATTATGAATTAAGTAGCCTTAATGGAAAGAAAATATTATTCTCAGACGGAATTTATCAAGTTTCTTTTACAAGTAACGGAAGTGAAAATTATACAAAAACTAGAGTAGACGATACCGTTACTGATTATATCGTTGATTGTTTCCAAGCTAGATATAAAGGTAGTGTTAAAAATGATGGTAAAATGTCATACAAATATAGACTTAACTCTTATAATTTTTATTTAACTAAAGTTGGAACAGCTGACACTATTCATTGGTCATTCGCATCAACAAATAATAATTTAACTGATGCACCATATAAAATGTTCGCTATACCATATCCTAAAGCAACTGCAGATGCATTACAAGTTACAACAGATTCTGCAGAATGTGATAGAGATATAATACTTAAAACAGTTCAAAATATAATTAAGAGTTCTACAACTGGTACTGGTTCAGATAATCTTTATGATATTCAAATATTACCATATTGTCCTGTTGAGTTTAAATCATATTTAATGTCATCAGGTAATATGAACTTAGTATTCCAAGATGATTGGACTGAAAATATAGATTATAGTAAAGTAAAAAAGAATCAAGGTGAAAGTAGCGAAAGTGTTGCATTCCATATTTTCTTCCCTAAAGAATCAACATTTAAATTCAATATTAATAAAGGTATGATGAATGGACAATTTAATAGTTTAGATAACATATTTAGAATAACAGACAAAAAGATTCAAAATGAAACAGAAATGGCTAGAATATGTAGCCCTAACTATGCATCTATATTTGAAATGAGTCCTGCAAAAAATAACGGTATTAAAGCAATAAATGTATCTTGTACATATAAACCTTATAATCCATTTATTTTGGTTGCACCTGAATTTGATGGTCTATACGGAAGAGATTTCTCTGATAACAGAGGTTTACTTTTAGCTGGTGACTTTTCACTTCCTATTATTAATAGTGCTTGGGTTAGCTTTGAATTACAAAATAAAACATATCAACAATCTTTCAATAGAGAAGTTGTTCATATGGATAAAGAATTTGATATTCAAAGACAAGAAGCTATATGGAAATTTGCAGGTAATACTGTTTCAAGTGGTGTTAATGGTGGAATCGCTGGAGGTATGGCTGGTGGAGTTTATGGAGCTATTGCAGGTGCCGTAGTAGGAACAGTCGCAGGTATGGCTGGTGGTGCTGCAGATTATAGTAATTTAAAGAAACGCCAAAGTGAAGAAATTAACTATAAAAAGGATATGTTTAACTTTGGATTACAAAATATTAAAGCATTACCAAATTCATTAAATAAAACAAGTTCTATCAATGCTAATAGTAAATATGTACCATTTATTGAAGTTTATTCTGCTACAGATTCAGAAAAAGCTATCCTTAGAAAATTCATTGAATATAATGGAATGACTGCAGGATATGTTGGAAACATCGATATGAATGGTTTTGTAAAGGCTAACATTATAAGATACTTTGGTTCTTATGGTAGCCATGAATTAAATGAATTAAATAATGAACTAATGAAAGGAGTTTACTTATAATGGGAGCTATACAAGAAAGTCTTAATCAAATAGTTAATTCTGGTATGAATGCTGCAACTGCTTATAAAGCTGCTAAAGTTGCTAAGGCTTATACTGATGAACAGAAAGTAAAGGAAGAAGAAAGAAAGCAAGAAGAGAAGACAGTTGATTCTTATAAGAAAGCTTTAACAAATGAGCTTGCCGTTTATGACTCTGAGAAATTATCTGGATTGAAGAATCCAGATAAGTTCCTAGATAAGGCTAACAAGGAATACCTTAAGACTACAGAGAGAATGAGACTTCAACGTGAGAGTTGGAGAATGTACAGAAATCAATTCAAACCTGATTCTCCTGAGTATGCTGAGGCAGAGGCTAAGGGTCAGGCTAACAAGAACGCAAATATAGTGGCATTTAGAGAGAAGTTAGCTAACAACTTTAAAATGAGCGAAAAGCGTAGAGGCAGACCTAGAAAGAATGGAGGTAATAAATAATGGCAAATAATGCTAAAATGATTGATTTAGAAACCTTATATCAAGCAGGTATTGACCCTAAAACTGGACTACCAAAGAAATTTGGTGGTGCAAAATGTAATACAAAAGAAGATATCAAAAAGATTCTTCGTATTATGGATGAACAGGATGCAGTTAATAGATATGTTTGGTATAATTTACCTTGTAATTTAACAAGTGCTGAATTAGAGAGAATGTTATATTATAAGGGACAATTAGCATTCTTCTATATGAAGGATTTAGATGAATTCTATTTTATGCCATATGCATTAGATGGTACAATAGATTTTTATGGTAGATTTAATACAATTCACCCAGTTCCAATGACATGTGGAACAGATGATAAAGCTGGTAAAGCACAAGCACAATATTTAGAGTCAATTAAATTAAAGTGTATCTATGGATTTGTATTACCAGAAGAAATTAAGGAAGAAGATTTATATACATCAGCTGTATTATTACACGATTATACAAAACAACTTTCACAAACAATTATTCCAAGAGTTACTTTAAATGATGGTATTCTTGATGTAGAATCAGAATGTGTTCCATATTTAAGAACATCATTATTAATGGGAACTGGTATTAAAGGTGTCAGAGTAGCTGATGCTGACCAAGAAGCTTCTGTACACGAAGGTTCAAGAAATATGACAAGAGCTGCTTTAGCTTCTGAGCCATATATTCCTATTGTTGGTTCAATTGAATTCCAAGAATTAACTGATGGAAGTTTAACAAATGCACAAGATTATTTATTAGCTATGCAAGGTCTTGAAAATCTACGTTTATCAACATATGGTATTGATAATGGTGGATTATTTGAAAAGAAAGCACATATGCTTCAATCTGAAGCTGATATAAATGGTGGTCCAGTAGGATTAGTTCTACAAGATGGATTATCAATTAGACAAAACTTCTGTAATATTGTTAACTCAATATGGGGATTAGGTATATGGTGTGAACCTGCTGAAAATATCACTATGGCTGACCAAGATGGTGATGGATTATATTATGATGAAAATGATGAAAATGAAAACTCAGGTATAGAATCATCAGAAGACGGAGGTTCAGATTATGAATAAAATGTATTCAACAGTAAAATTCGTTGATATTTATGGAGATAAAGATACTTTCCTTTCAGATTATGCAACTGTAGGTTTACCTAAGATTATATCTGATGAGTCAGCTACTACTTTATATTATTTATTATATGCTAAATTTGGTAATTCTCCAATAGCAAATTACGATATTAATCAATTTAAATATAAATTATTCTCTATCGTATGGCAATTTGGTCCAAGTTGGGAAAAGAGATTAGATATTCAAGCTAAATTAAGAGCATTAACAGAAAATGAAATTGCTATTGGTACAAAAGCAATCTATAACCATGCTTTCAATCCAGGCGAAATTAATGCAGAAATACCTAGCACAACAACTAATCAACCAGAATTACAATATGTAAATGACCAAAATGTAACAAATTATACAAAATCTAAGATGGATGCATATTCTCAATTATGGGAATTAATCGATAATGATGTTACAAGTGAATTCTTAAATAGATTTGCTAATTTATTCAAGAAATTCGTATTACCAGGTGCTTTATTATATGAAAGTGAGGATGACGATAATGAGTAATACTAAATATATTGGAGAAGGAATATGCGGTGCATTAATGGCTCTATCAACAGCTACTCAAACAAATGAATTTTTACAAACAATCCAACTTGTCATCTGTATTGTCGCAGGTGTATTAGGTATTATATTAACTATATGGCGTTTATTAGTTATGTATAGAAAGGCTAAGGCTGATGGTAAAATAACTAATGAAGAAAGAGCTGAAATGGCAGAAGAAGTGTTAAAATTAAATGAACAAATTAAAGAATTAACAGAACTAGCTAATAAAAGCAAGGAGGATACCAAAAATGATAACAATTAATGGAAAAGAATATAGAAATCTTCAAGAGCAAGTTAAAAAGAATATGGAAGATATTGATTCTCTTAAATCTGGTGGTATTGCTGTAGATGCCTATACTAAGGCAGAATCAGATGAGAAATTTGCAACTAAAAATGATATCAATGCTATTTATGGCGATGTTTATACTAAAGAACAAGCAGATAGTAGATTTCCTACAGAAACTCATATGAATTTCTTATTAGGATATAAACAAGA
>Ga0310694_10005833_pt1 | contig 11725 bp, 9 predicted proteins | sample 174DNAGHGhighgp2_FD_203884 | JGI IMG/M metagenome (GOLD analysis project Ga0310694, IMG submission 203884) | Sheep rumen microbial communities from Palmerston North, Manawatu-Wanganui, New Zealand - 1742 DNA GHGhigh gp2 (v2) (version 2) | ecosystem: Host-associated > Mammals > Digestive system >...
ATATTAAATAACCAAATACCATTATGTTTCTGAACAATCGAAAAAAAAGAACATTAATTGAGTACAATGGAATCAATATTATAGTCGAGTAAAGTAGTAGCATAATGCTGTTGTTCAATTCGTTTGGCCCATTTTCAATCTCCTGGTTTCGAACTTCCTTGTAAAAAAATGCAAATACAAGGAGTTGAAGCATTGTGATTATGAGAAATCCGTAGCTGATGTCTCCAATCCTAGAGATGTACGATTGATTTGTTTCTCCTGCCATCCTACTCAGTAAATTCGATGCTATTCCTGAGCGGATAACAACTACCATTATCACAACCACGCCAAACAGCAAGCAGTAAGAACGTCTTAAGTCAGCTATTTTTCTCATCAATAGCATTAATGAAAAAATTAATACGTATATAATGGCGGAGTCGTGAAATAATGATGCGACTAGCAAAAGCGCATATGTAGTCCCTACCGCGAGTAGTTTTTTGGAATTAAAATAAATCCAAAATGCAAAAACAATAATTGTTGCTGCCATTGTGTTTTTCAAAGCAACCATATTTTGAAAAAAAGGGAACAACAATGAAAGTAACAGGAAGAGTGGTAAATTAATATTATCCTTTTTCCTGTTTGCAATCCACAGAATAGGAAATAAATAAAACACACCGATAAACAATCTCAATACTTGGTAATTTCCGCCTATTCTTTTTATAATCGCCACAAATCCAAAATAGAATATATCTGTTGTAAACCTTAAGGTTCCAACATGCCCAAAGGATGCCTGATAGTTCGCAGAATCTATCGCATTAATAGACCAGTAATATAAATACAACGTAAACGCTACCGCTACTATAAGCAATATTTTATTTAGAGACCGAGTAATATTAATCTTACCTAGCTTAACATCCGCAAATGAAACTATTGAGAGTGTAAGTAAAATTAATATGTAAATTGCAAAAAGCATTTAAATAATCTCCATACTATTATAAAGCGAAAGTGTTATAAAACTTTACAGATTCTCCTTATACCACTCGATAGCTGCCTTGATCCCGCGCTCAAAGCTCCAGTCAGGATCATATCCCAGCAGCTCTTTCGCCTTGCTGATATCCGCATTGCTGTGCTTGATATCCCCGGCACGATCCGGACCAAAGTGCGGCTCCACATTCACACCAAGCGCTTCTGTCAGCCCGTAATAGATATCGAGCAGGTATTCACGTCCGCCGTATGCAATGTTGTACGCCTGGCCGGCTGCTTCTTTTCCCGCAAGGCATGCCTTCAGGTTCGCCTCTATCACGTTTTCAATGTATGTGAAATCCCGGCTCTGCTTTCCGTCCCCGTTAATGGTCGGTACTTCACCGTGGAGAAGCTGGCGGATGAACTTCGGAATAACCGCCGCGTATGCCCCGTTTGGATCCTGCCGGCGCCCGAAAACATTGAAATAACGAAGGCCGTATGTATCAAGCCCGTAATGGCGCGTATACTGCTTTGCCCATTCCTCGTCCGCCCGCTTGCTGACAGCGTATGGGGACAGGAGGTTCCCTTCCCTCCCTTCCTTTTTGGGAAGGACGGGCTCATCCCCGTATACGGAGGAACTGGAAGCATATACGAACTTCTTTACTCCGTTCTGCCGTGCAGCTTCCATCATGTTCAGCGTTCCCATGATATTGTTTGCACAGTAAAACAGGGGCATTTCAATAGACCTCGGAACAGAACCCCAGGCCGCCTGGTTCAGGACATAGTCTACGCCCTCGCAGGCCTTCATGCAGGTATCCAGGTCCTTGATATCGCCTTTGATAAAAGTATAGTTCGGACAGTCCAGGAAAAGATCCACATTCTCCTGTTTTCCCGTACTCAAATCGTCAAGGCAGCGAACCTTATAGCCAAGATTCAGGATCGCCTCACAGAGGTTCGAACCGATAAAGCCCGCGCCGCCTGTCACAAGGAAAACGCTGCCCTCAGGAAATCTCACACCCTGGTAGCCCATATGTATATCCCCCAATTCTCATGATAAATCTATTGATCACCAGTTCCAGGCAATACAAGGATCACAGCCGCCAGTAACTGTAACCGGCTGCTTCATACTCCTTGCGGTTGAGCAGCCCTTTGATATCGAGCAGGACCTTCTTCCCAGTGCCGAAGAACGCATCCATCTGCGCCATCGAGAAGGAGGAAAATTCCGTATGTGCCACTGCCAGGATCACGGCATCCATATCCTTCACCGCGCTCATGTCAGCAAACTGAACACCGTAAAGATGCTTCGCTTCCTCCGCGTCAGCCTGCGGATCCGCGATCATGGGCGTAATGCCGTATTCTTTCAGTTCGTTTACGATATCGATCACTTTCGTGTTCCGGGTATCCGGGCAGTTTTCCTTGAACGTGAATCCCAGGATCGCCACCTTGGCGCCTTTCACAGCCTTGTCCGCTGCAATCAGGTTCTTCACGCAGTTCTCCGCCACATATTTGCCCATATCGTCATTGATCCGGCGCCCGGAGAGGATCACCTGGCTGTGGTAGCCCAGCATTTCCGCCTTATAGGTCAGGTAATATGGATCAACGCCGATGCAGTGTCCGCCGACAAGGCCCGGATAGAACTTGAGGAAGTTCCACTTGGTCCCCGCAGCTTCCAGCACGGATTTGGTATCAATGCCCATCTTGTTAAAAATAATGGACAGCTCATTCATGAACGCAATGTTGATATCCCGCTGGCTATTTTCAATCACCTTTGCCGCTTCTGCAACCTTAATGGATTCCGCCCGGTGGACGCCGGCGTCCACAACCAGTTCATAGACCTTTGCCACGCAGTCAAGTGTTTCCCCATCCATACCCGAAACAATCTTTTTGATCGTCTCCAGGCGATGGACCTTATCACCGGGATTGATGCGTTCCGGTGAATACCCGATCTTGAAATCCACGCCGCACTTCAGGCCGGATTCTTTCTCAAGGATCGGTACACACACATCTTCCGTCACACCCGGATAAACCGTTGATTCGAAAACGACCACAGATCCTTTTGTAAGATTCCGGCCCAGGATCGTGCTGGCGCCTTCCACAGGTGTCAGGTCCGGTGTATGGTCGTCATTCACCGGCGTCGGAACAGCCACGATATGGAACTTCGCTTCGCGAAGCTTTGTCTCATCCGCAGTAAACTCCACCGCCGTTTTCGAAATTGCTTCATCCCCGACCTCATGGGTGGGATCAATACCCGATTTATACTGGTCAATCTTATGCTTGTTCAGGTCAAATCCGATAACATTAATCTTCTTTGCAAAAGCAACCGCGATCGGCATTCCGACGTAACCCAGTCCCACCAGGGAAAGCTTTTCTTCTTTGTTAACCAGTTTTTCGTAAAGATTCATTTTCCTGTCCCTCTCTTTTTTCTGAATATTTATGATAATCTCAATTCATCCATGTATGCTCTGATAACAATACTCCTGTCAAACTCCTGTTCCATCTTTTTCCTTGCCGCTTTTCCCATCTTTTCCCTTTCGCTCTGCGCTAATGCAAGGAATCGACGGATTGCATCCACCAGACTCCCTGTATTTTTAGCCTCACATCCAAAGCCGGTGATTCCCTCATCAAATGTTTCCCTGCATCCCGGAACCCTTGACGCGATCACCGGGCGACCTGTTGATGAAGCTTCCAGCAGTACATTTGCCATCCCCTCATGATAGGACGGCAAAACGGTACAATGGCATGAAGTATAAAACGGATGAACGTCCGATTGCTTGCCATGGAAAACAGTATATCCTTGCCTTTCAGCCTCACCCAATGCCGCAGAATAATTTTCGTCGCAAAAACCAACAATGTCGAGAAAAACATCTTTCCTTTCTTCATGAATTGTCTTCATTGCGGAAAGCAGTTCTTCAATTCCCTTATCCTTCATGATCCTTCCAACAAACAGGAAATGAATACCTTCTCCGTCTGACGGATATGGTTCAACTGAATGGATCCCGGTATTTACGCCGGAACCGGGAATCAATACTGTTCTCCCTTTCGTAATTCCCTTTCCGACAAACAGTTGCCTGTTCTCTTCATTCTGGAAAAAAACACATTTGGCTTCTTTCAGACCGGCATGGTATAAAGTCGTCGAAATCTTAGCAAGGATACCGCCGTTTTCGATCGTCGTTCCCAAACCGGTAATATTTGCAATATACGGAATATGCAGCCGCTGGCAGGCAAGGCCTCCATAAACATTCGGTTTAATCGTATATGTAAATACAATATCCGGATGTGTCTTCTTTATCACTGCAATGTATTCCCTGTAAAGCTTATAGTCTTTGACCGGGTTTGTACTTCTGCGTTCCAGCGAATAACACGGTAAATAATTGCATCCGATCGCCTTGATCGGTTCGACAAATTCGTCTTCCGGTATGCAGAAAAAGACTTCATGTTCCTTTACCAGTTCTTCCAGCAATTCGCGCCTGAATTTATACAATCCAAGTCCGATATTTGCCAACACCAATATTCGCATATTCCTATTTCCTCTTTTTTGCTGGTACACCAATATATGTACCTGACTCTGTAATATCCCGGACAACTACTGCCCCGGCACCGATCATGCACCCTTCACATATGCTGATATTATTATTGATAGTTACACCAGCCCCTACCCAGGTCCTTTCGCCGACTTTTACTGTGCCTGATAAATGTGCGCCAACAGAAACATGGACATAATCTGAAACAACACAGTCATGATCAACCGAACTGCCTGTATTGATGATACATCCCCGCCCGATTTTTGCCTCCGGATTAATCACTGCCCCGGCCATTACAACAGTTCCTTCACCAATCTCGACACTGTTTGAAACAACTGCGGAAGGATGAATAAGGGCCGGAAATCTCCTTCCATGTTCCCGTTCCATCAATCTTTTTCGAATCTCCGCATTTCCGACTGCGACAAAAACATCCCCGGATAACTGTGATACAAGATTATCCGCGCCTAAAACAGGATATCCGGAACAGGAATGAATTGATGAATCATTATCAAGGAATATGATTTCTTTGTACCCGCATAATCTGGCAATTTCCGCAACTACCTTTCCATGTCCGGAAGCACCTATGATAATCAGTTTATCCATCAGTCATTCCCCATAAATTCTTCCATCGTAGCAGATGTATCAGAACTGATCCCTTCATGTCTCAACACAGCCCGGATCGTTGCGAAAAAAACCGATACATCGGTTTTGAATGATAGATGATCCACATACCAAACATCCATCTTAAACTTCTCTTCCCAGGTAACAGCATTTCTTCCATGCGCCTGTGCGTATCCTGTAAGCCCCGGCCGCACTTCATGCCTTCTATGCTGCTCCGCATTATACCTTGGCAGGTACCTGACAAGGAGGGGCCTGGGCCCGATGATTGCCATATGTCCCGCTAGAATATTGAACAATTCCGGGAGCTCGTCCAGGCTCGTTGAGCGCAGCATTTTCCCATATCGATTCAAACGCTTCTCATCCGGCAGGAGCACTCCGTTTTCATCTTTCTCATTGGTCATCGTTCTGAATTTAATCAGTTTGAAGATCTTTTCATGCAATCCCGGCCGTTCCTGGGTAAAGAACGGGTTTCCTTTCATCTTGACTGCACCAAGCACCGTCAGGATCAGGAGCACAGGAGATAATACGACGATAGCCAGAAAACTCAGGACAAAATCAAACTGCCGTTTGAAACACTTTGCATACATGCTGTTACCTCTTACCGGAAGCACCTGTGGATGATCTCAATCACAATATCCTGCTGTTCCGGCGTCATCTTGTTATCGCTGGGCAGGCAGAGTCCCCGCCTGAACAGATCCGCACCGACATCCACGCCGGATCCCGCAATATAGGCATTGCTCCTGCCCCTGCCGTTGCCTTCCACCGTAATGAACTTATGCGTCCGGTAAATCGGCTGCATATGCATCGGCTTCCAGACCGGCCGTCCTTCCGCCTTGAAGGCAGCAATCGCTGCCAGGATTTCACCGGGGGAAGATTTCCCCGGTTCATGCATCCACAATTCATCCTGTTCCCCGCGGACATGCGGCGCCATGGCATCTTTATCGATCAGGCAGCAGCTGAGCCAGAAATTCGGAACGCTCTTTTCCGCGTCATACGGATTCACTGATACCGGAAGGTCCGCTAGTCCCTTTTTATACCGTTCATAAATGGCCCGCTTCTGTTCGATATGCTCTCCCAGGTAAGGCAGCTGTCCGCGGACAACACCGGCAACAATATTTGAGATCCGGTAGTTATAGCCGATTTCTTCGTGCTGGTACCATGCGGCCGCTTCCCTGGATTGGGTGGACCATTTCCTGACCTTTTCAGCATCCTCTTTGGAATCTGTCAGGAACATACCGCCCGAAGAACCGGTAATGATCTTATTTCCGTTAAAGGAGATGCAGTTGTAATCCCCCAACGAACCCGTTTCCACCCATTTTCCCTTCAACTTGTACTTCGCACCCAGGGATTCCGCAGCATCCTCCACGATCAAAGCACCGTGCTCGTCCGCAATCGCTTTGATTTCCTCCATCTTTCCGGGTGTTCCGTAAAGATGGGCCAGGACAATCAATTTTGTATCCGGATACATCTCAAAAGCTTTTTTCAGCGCTTCCGGATCCATGTTCCAGGTATCCCGTTCCGTATCAATGAAAACGGCTTCGCCGTCTTCATACGCAACCGGGTTAATGCTGGCATCAAAAGTCACATCGCTGCAGAAAACCCTTTCCCCCTGGAGCGTCCCTTCATTCGGCCGTGCCATACCGTACAGGCGTTCACCGGCCAGTTTTGTAGCAAGATGCAATGCCGCTGTTCCGGCGGAAAGCCCTACGGCGTATTTCACGCCTACATACTCGGCAATTGTCTTTTCGACCTCGTCGATATTCTTGCCGACCGTCGATACCCAGTTCGTCTGGATGGCGTCATCCACCCAGCGCTGTTCATCCCCGTGCATTGTGGGAGAGGAAAGCCAGACACGGGATGGAAAAGGTTCCAGCCCTTTGAACCGGGGATCGTTCTTTATGTCAATCATGTTATATATCTCCAATCACGAAAAAATGAGAAGAAAGCATCAGAAGAAGCTGACATCCTCACCGGTTTGCTCCTTGTGCTGCTGTGCCCACGCATCATAGCCGACATATGCGGCGGACGACGGTTTCAACAGTTCGACCCTGGCTCCTTCGATTGCCTTGATATCATACCTGTCTTTTAAACTCCTGAGCGCTTCTTCCCCGGAACTGTATTCCGTTTCCTTCCCGTCAATCACCAGGGTAACCTTCCCTTTCACCAGTTCAAGCAGGCTGCTCGTGGGAATCCTGCCGCCCAGGTTGGAGAGGTAGCCGGTATAATCCTGGAGCTCGATTCCGGCTTCTTCGCATTTTTCCCTGATCTCCCTGCGATTTTCCGCCGTCAGGTTAGGGTCCGCAATAAATACCACACGGACGGCGGAAAGATATGCGGCAAAATCAGCCCGGACCGGAATTCCGTCAATTGCTTTCCCCGCACTTTTCTCATCGACCACAACCGTTGCCCGGAAGGGTGTATCCTCCAGGTGGTGGATCGCTTTCCGTGCTGTTTCCCCAGCACCGATCACCATGGAAGGCACCGTCGGCGTATTTCTTCCGGCGACCTTTTTCTTTTCCACCAGCAGGATCCGGTAACCGAACCTGATCAGGGAGACAAACAGGAATTGCAGGATTGCGCCGATGACATAATAGGTAATCGGCATATGGCCGTATTTCTCAGGCGTAAAAACGAACGTCGTCCCAATAATCTGGATCACTGCGGTTATCATACTGGCCCCGATAATCCGGTTCATATCGTTGATACCAGCAAACCGCCACATTCCGCCGTACAGCCTGAAGGCCACAAAAACCAGAAAACACAGCACCGTATAAACCGGCGCAAACCGCAGGAATGCAGGCAGGTAATAGTCTTTTGCAACGTCGCGCAGCTCAAAGTTTACATAAAAACGAACCAGCAGCGCCAGAAAATACGCTGCGTTCACCGCAATAATATCCAGCAGGACAATCCAGAGATCCTTTGCGATGCTGTCCCAAATCTTTTTCAAAGCCACTCATCTCCTACGGTTGATAAACTAAAACACCATCATGCAGGATGGTATGTACTGACCGTTTTTTTCACCAGTTCACGGATTTTCGCTTCCTTATTGGCATAAGCCGCTTCCATCAGGCCTTCCAGTTCCTTCAGGAATGCATCTTCATTAAACTTAATCGGATTCCCGATGTGGATCAGGTCATTATCCGTCTTCTGGAGGCCTTCCTCCGCCATTAGTTTTTCTTCATACAGCTTTTCCCCGGGGCGAAGGCCGGAATACTCAATCTTGATATCTTCATCCGGTTTGAAACCGGAAAGGCGGATCAGGTTCCGTGCCAGATCCGCAATCTTCACAGGAGATCCCATATCCAGTACGAAGATTTCCCCACCCTTGGCGTAGGTGCCGGCCAGCATAACCAAGGAAACCGCTTCCGGAATTGTCATAAAATACCGGATAATATCCGGATGCGTGACTGTCACCGGTCCGCCCTTCTCAATCTGTTTTTTGAAAAGCGGGATCACAGAGCCGTTGGAACCAAGCACATTGCCGAAGCGTACAGCAACAAACTCCGTTCTGATATTCTTGAAAACCTCTCCTGTGCCGGTTTTGTCTGCATTTTCAATTCCTTCATGGGTAAACAGCTGTGGGATTTCGTTCGCTTTTCCTTCCTTTATTTTATTGTCGAAGGACTGGATGATCATTTCGCAAAGCCGTTTACTGGCACCCATTATATTTGTGGGGTTAACTGCCTTGTCCGTGGAAATCAGAACAAAGCGCTCACAGCCATGTACCATGGCAGCATATGCTGTTTTATAAGTACCAATTGCATTATTCTTGATCGCTTCGCACGGGCTGTCCTCCATCAGCGGTACATGCTTGTGCGCAGCTGCATGGTAAACAATCTGCGGCCGATACTTTTCAAAGATTTCGAACATCCGCCTGCTGTCCCTGACTGAGCCAATCAGCGTTTCATAATCCAGGCCGGGATGCGTTTCCTTCAGCTCCAGCTGGATACTATAAGCATTATTCTCGTAGATATCAAAGATGATCAGCTTCTTCGGTTTATGCGCGGCAATCTGCCGGCACAGCTCTGATCCGATAGATCCCCCGCCGCCGGTCACCATAACCGTCTTGCCTTCGATAAACTCGAAGACTTCCCGCATGTCTGTCCGGATCGGTTCCCTGCCCAGCAAATCCTCGATGGACACTTCTTTCATGGCGCTGATGGCAATATCACCATTCACCAGCTGGTACATACCGGGAAGCTGCTTCAGTTTGCATCCAGTCTCATTGCAGATCGTCAGGATGTCCCGCTTCTGCTGTACCGTAGCGCTCGGAATCGCAAGGAAAATCTCATCTACTTTGTATTCTTTTGCTGCCTGCAAGATATCGTCCCGGCCGCCGACAATCGGGATACCGTCCATATACCGGCGCCATTTGTTCGGATTATCATCAATGATACAAACGACTTTATCCGTGATTTCCTGCGCCCGGGACATTTCCCTCAGAATCGCCTGTGCAGCGTTTCCGGCCCCAATCAGCATGATCCGCCTGGCATCGTCCCCCGCATTTTCGCTGCGGCGTTTCATGATCTGGATGAAACGGAATCCGAAGCGCACCCCCAGCAGAAGCGCCACCTGCACAACCGCCCCGATAAAATAATACGAAAGCGGCATGCGCACAATAAAGGCCGTTATGACAATTGTATGCAGAACAGAAGAAACAATAGACCCTGCCACCGTACGGACAAACTCCGTGAAGCTGGCAAAGCGCCACATGCTGTTATACATGCGGAAGCAGATAAAGATAACGACGCTGACAGCAGCCACCGGAAGAATAAAATTGTTGAACGGTTCAATGTACCTGGGCTGGATTTCGCTGTAACTGCCGTCAAAACGCACCCAAAGCGCCAAAAAATAGGAACCGCAAACGGCAACAAAATCATAGGCCATCAACAGCACCGCAATAATCTGCCAGTGCTCAATCTGCCATTTCCCGATCTGCAGCGTTTTCTTTCGTTTCGGAATCAGCTGCTTCTCTGTTTCCTGCCGCAAGGAACTTCCCCCCCGGTTTAAGTGATTGACAAAACGAGAGACATTTTTGATAGGAATCATGCATGAAGCAGATTATCCGATTTCATTCATCAAATCCGTATATTCATATCCATGTGCTTTTGCAACGTTTTCGTTCGTCAGTTTCCCGTGATAGCAGTTTACGCCTGATCTGATCACTTCGCTCTTTTTGGCCGCTTCCTCCAGCCCTGCTTCCGCGATCTGCAGGCCGTACTTCAGCGTGGCGTTCGTCAGGGCGATGGTGCTTGTCCTCGGCACGGCGCCGGGCATATTGCCGACGCAGTAATGGACCACGCCGTCCAGGGTGTAAACCGGATCATCGTGGGTCGTGACATGGCTGCTTTCGCCGCAGCCCCCCTGGTCAATGGCGACGTCCACGAATACAGCGCCGTCCTTCATCTCAGGCAGGTATTTCTTCTTAAAGAGCTTCGGCGTGCTGCCGCCGGGAATCAGGACAGAACCGATCACCAGGTCCGCATCCTTCACGGCCCGTTCAATATTGCTGTCCGTGGATACAAGCGTCTGGATATGCGCACCGAACATATTGTCCAGCTGCTCCAGCCGCTTCAGGTTTACATCCAGGATCGTGACATTGGCGCCCATGCCGACCGCGATCTTGCAGGCATTCATGCCGACAGTGCCTCCGCCCAGGATGACGACATTCGCCTTCGGTGTTCCGGGAACACCCGCCAGCAGGATGCCTTCGCCCCCGAAGCGTTTCTCCAGGTATTTTGCGCCTTCCTGGATGGAAAGGCGGCCGGCAATCTGGGACATCGGCGCAAGGCAGGGAAGGGAGCCGTCCTTTTCCTGAATCGTCTCATATGCGACTGCCTTCACTTTCCCCTTCAGGAGGGCATCCATCTGTTCCTTGTCCGCCGCAAGGTGGAGGTAGGTATAGAGAATCAGCCCGTCGTGGAACAGCGGATATTCTTCTTCCAGCGGTTCCTTGACTTTGACCATCATATCCACGAGGTGCCAGACATCCGCCGCGTTGTCAATCAGGGAGGCTCCGGCATTTACATACTCGTTATCCGAAAAACCGGAACCGACGCCTGCGCCTTTTTCCATATAAACATGGTGGCCCGCCGCGACATATGCCTTGACATTGTCAGGCGTCAGGCCTACACGGAATTCATTGTTCTTGATTTCTTTTACGCAGCCGATTTTCATACAATTCTGCTCCTCCTAGCATGTTTATAAAATGATACATATCAAAAAAACAAAGCTCCGCCAAGCAACACGCTCTGCGCCTTGCGAAACTGTTCTTCTTTTGTTCAACGGTCTCCAGCTCCAGCAAACCACTGCGAGCCTTCCTCCGCCTGCCTGTGATTCCCCCGAGCTTGCCCGGTTTCCGTTGGTATCACCGGGTTCGTCTGATTTTGCAACAGGAAACACTCCTGACTTTGTCAGACATAGTGATTATATCCTATTGCAAGGAAAAGGTCAATTTACCCCTTTTTCTTCCATAATCGTACTTTGTAGGATTACAATACATCTTGGACAAAATGAATAAAAAGAATGCAAGGCAAGCTACAATCGGGTATAGTTGAGTTGCTACACAAAACTTCAGGAAAGGAGTTTACCTTGCGTGGCAACTATAACACAGGATATGAGTTACAAGCAATCCCTAATGA